>Ga0302320_10009580_pt1 | contig 20788 bp, 15 predicted proteins | sample Bog_T0_3_FD_202130 | JGI IMG/M metagenome (GOLD analysis project Ga0302320, IMG submission 202130) | Peat permafrost microbial communities from Stordalen Mire near Abisko, Sweden - Bog_T0_3 | ecosystem: Environmental > Terrestrial > Soil > Wetlands > Peat | place: Sweden: Abisko, Stordalen Mire...
ACGGCTTCAGTCCTACGTAGAATTCGTCGTTGTAGAATCCTGTCGGATCGGTGCCGTCGTCCGGCCGCCCCAGTTCCGAGCCCACGTCTGTGACCATCGGGTACTTCATCAGGATGTCTCGCACCTGGGGCGAGAATCTGCTCGACGTCTCGAATGAAACCGTGTACGGCATGGTGGCGCGAATCCACATTGCGCCTTCGTCCAGGTGCGGCATGAACTCACCGCCGATAAAGGGAATCAACAGCAGCGTAACCCCAAAAATGGCTCCCGCCAGAACCAGCGTGGTACGCGGGCGGTCCATGCACCAGTCCAGCCACACTGCATACTTTTTGAGGACCCACTGGAAAGGCTTGTTCTCCTTCTCGTGCACGCCCTTCTTGAACCACAGGGCACAGAAGACGGGTACCAGCGTCAGCGTCAGAATCAGGGCCCCAACCAGCGCAATGGCCACCGTATCCGCCATCGGTTTGAACAACTTTCCAGAGGGGCCAGTGAGCGCGTAAATGGGCAGATAGCCGGCGATGATGACGGCCACCGAATAAAAGATGGGCCTGTCCACATCCTTGGCGGCCTTCAGAATCACGTCTTCCAGGTTGTATTGCTGTCCTTCACGCGCGCCCAGTTCACGGAAGATGTTCTCCACCATGACCAGCGTGCCGTCGATGAGAATGCCGAAGTCAATCGCACCAATTGAAAGCAGGTTGGCCGGAATGCCTTCAGCATGCACGAAGATGAAAGCGAACAGCAGCGACAGAGGAATGGTAAGCGCCACAATCACGGCTGCGCGGAAGCTGACCAGGAACGCCATCAGCACCACAAGCACCAGCAGCATGCCCATCATCAGGTTGTGTTCCACCGTGTCGATGGTCAGTTGCACCAGGTCGCTGCGGTCGTAGTAAGGGCGCACCTTCACGTCCGGCGGAAGAACGTGTTCGTTCAGTTCCTTGGTCTTGGCTTCCACGGCTTTGAGCACATTCTGTGCCTGCTCGCCGGTCCGCATCATGATGACGCCTTCGACCGCGTCATCTGTCTTGTTGAAGCCGAACTCGCCCAGCCGGGGAGCGTTCCCTATCTCTACCTGACCGATGTCGCCGATGCGCGTGGGAACGCCATTTTGCGAGCCGACCAGGATATTGGCAATGTCCGAGGTGTCGCGGACGAGGCCGACGCCGGTCACGTAATCGGACTGCTGCCCCTGCTCGTAGAATCCTCCACCGGCGTTTGAATTGTTCGCCGAGAGCTGTTGAATCACCGTGGGCACGGCGACGTGATAGGCATAGAGCCTGGCCGGATCAAGCAGGACCTGGTACTGCATCACGGTGCCACCAAAGCCGGAGTCGTCTGCCACGCCGGGCACTTGCTTGTACTGCCGCTCGAGCACCCAGTCTTCAATCGTCTTGAGTTCCTGAGGGGAGCGGTCGGGGCTTTCAATCACGTAGCGGTAGACGAGACCGGAAGGGCTCGCCAGCGGAGACAGCGTTGGGGTCACGCCTTGCGGATACGTGACTTCGCTCAAGCGCTGAAATACCACTTCACGGGCAAAGTAATTATCCGTGCCCTCGTTGAAGGTCATGATCACGTCGGAAAGCCCGTAGAGAGAGATCGAACGCATCACGGTCAACTTGGGCACGCCGTTCATCTCCACTTCGGTGGGGACGGTCACGAGCCGCTCCACCTCGGACGCATCGTGGCCCTGCCATTGCGTAATGACTTCCACCATGGGCGGCGATAGATCCGGATACGCATCGACAGGCATGTTGTGGAACGATATCGCTCCGCCAATAGCCATGAATGCCACCAGAAACAGGACGATCGGCTTTTGCCGAAGCGCGAATTGAATGGTGCGATGAATCATCTCGGCCTGTCCTCTCAGCGCTGCAGCGAATTGGCGACTTGCAGAAACAGGCTGCCGTTGCCGACAATCCTGTCACCCGGCGATACGCCCTTGAGGATCTGCGTCTCGCTGCCTTGCATTGCGCCCAGCACCACGTCGCGCCGGCCAAACTGGTTGGCCCCGGTGAGGGCATACACAAAGGGCTGGTTGTTGTCGTCGCGCAGTACAGCCGCATTCGGCACTGCCAGTGCATCCTTCATCACGCCGGCCGTCACAGTCACCGTGCAATACATATCGCGCTTCAGCTTCTCGCCGGGATTATCGACTACGATGCGCGCCTGGAGCGTGCGCGTGGTTGGATCGAGCGCCGGCGACACGTAGGAAATCTTGCCGTGGAAGCTTTCAGGAAACGCGTCGGTTTGCACCACCACGTCTTCGCCGTTCTTCACGTACTCCAGGTCGGCCTGGTATACGTTCGCCAGCACCCACACCGTGCTCAGGTCCGAGATGGTGAATGCCTGCGTCTGGCCCGCCTGCACCACTTGCCCCGGCGACACCAGCCGCTCCACCACCTCGCCGGCAATTGGCGCTAGCACCGGAATCTGCGCTGAAGATGGAGCCTTCGCCAGGTCCGCGGGATTCTTGATGCCCAGAATCCGCATCCCCTGTTCGGCCGCGTTCAAGTCGGCCAGCGCCTGGATGCGATTGCTCTCCGCCTGCTCCAGGTCCTGTTGCGCAATGGCATTGTGCGCATACAAATCCTTCGCGCGTGCGTAGAACTTGTCCGCCAGCCGGAAGGAGTCCGCCGCCTTCAGGTAGCCGTCGAGCAACTGGGCATAGTCCGGGCTGCTCACTTCCAGCATCGGCTGGTTCATCTGCACGTGGTTGCCCGGGACCACCATGATCCGGCTCACCGGCCCACCCACCTGGGTAATCACCGGCGTGGTCTTGAATGCGTTGTAAGCCACCGCACCGGTCAACCGCATCGTGTTGCTCATGGCCGCCGGGGTCATTGTCACCAGTTGCACATGGCTCATCTGGTCGGCGGGAATCGTGAATAACTGCGGCGTCGCGGACGGCGATGCCTTCGAAGAAAACGAAGTCATTCCGCTGGCATTGTCGTTCGAGTGACAGCCGGCCAATACCGGAAGCGCAAGGAATAAAGGCCACACGCTCCGCATGCGGCGAGCTCCGTTCAAATTCTGTGCGTATCTCATGGTAAGCTCCTGGTCCCTACCGCTTCGCGAAGCTGCTCCAACGTCTGCAGGTACGAGGCCAGCGCCTGCCGGTAGCCGAGTTGCGTTGCGCGAAACGTCCGTTCTGCATCCAGAAAGTCCAGCAGGCTGGCTGCTCCGCGCTTGTACGCGTAATCCGCAATGTCGCGGGATTGCTGCGCATTGTCGAGATAGCCTGAGCGGTACAGCCCCACTACCTCGTCGTTTGCCTTCAAACCTTCGTACGCGTCCTTCACATCCGTGAGCACCTGCCCGTTGGCGTACAACGCCTGCTCCTGCGCCTGTGTAATCGCAAACCCGGCCCGCTTGATCTCGCCCTGATTGCGATCGAAGATGGGCAACTGCATCGATCCAAAAAGCGAAACGTTATTGAGGTAGCCCAGGTGCGTGTAGTCAATCTGCCCGGTCACGTCCCGTTTGCCGATTGCCTTTTGCAGCCTGAATGCGCTGTTGGCTTCCGCTATCCCTTGCTGCGCCGCCCGAAGGTCCGGCCGGCTCGTCAGCGCCGTCGCCTGCAAATCTTCGAGCCCGCCTTTCATCGGCTGATAGTCGAAGCTCCCGGCAACGTCGTAGTCAGCGCTTACCTGCGAGTATCCCAGCAACTGCCGCAGATCCGACAGCCCCTGCACTCGCGCCAGCCTGGCTTGTGCGACATCGGTCTGGAACTGCAGCAATTGCAGCTTCATCTTCAAGAAATCGTCAAGGCCAATATTGCCCGCTTTGTAGCGCGCCTCGGTAATGTCCACCGTCTCCTGAAAGCTCTTCAGGTCCTGGTTGGCAAGCTCCAGCGTTGACTCGGCCAGTTCCACGTTAATGAAATCGGTGGCCACGCTGAACGTGAGCGTACGCTCGTTGTCGGCCACCAGAGACCGTGTCACGGCAGTCTGGTCTTTCGCTGTCTGCAGCCGGTTCTGCCGCTTCTTTCCACGTTCGAACAGATAGCTCAGGCCGACGTCGAACTGAGCCGTATTGTCCAGGTAGTCGGCGCTGAAGGTGCTGGGCTGGAAGATCGGCAGAAACTGCGAGTCACCCATGAGCACCGGGTCAGGCCGCAGGTTGGCGGTAACTTCTTCCGCCTCGTTCTGCTGAATCGTGGTCCGCGCCGCAAGCAGGTTGTGGTTCTGCTGGAGCGCGAGCTGGATCGCCTGCTCCAGCGTGATCAACTGTGCGCCGGGCTTCTGTGCCAGTTGGCTGGCCGCCGGCGCCGGGCTGCCCTGCGGCGGAGACTGAGCGGTCTGCGCATGCGCAACTGTTGACTTCGCGATGGAAAGCAAAAGCACGAGCATGTAGGAATGCAACATTGCCGAACGCATAGGCGCTCCAACTCCTGAAACGAAGAAATAGCCGATGATTGTGCCGCAGAGGCAGCAACTACAGGGAGGGGCTATACAGGAGGGGCGCGGGGCGGCTTCTCATTCACCCTGCATTGCGAAACGAAGTCATTCTCCCCGACCGCGTATTCCGCGGTGGCCGGAATCAATCCGATGGCGCCGATCACCGCCGTTGGGGTCGCGATGACCATGTGACAGAGCATGCAACCGCCAGCCGTGCACTGGTCATGATGGTGCCACACCACTCCCATCGTGGTCGTCAATACCAGCACGATCAACAGGACGGAAACGGCGACACGCCACGTTCGCGTTGGGTCAGGCACTACGAGTGACCCCATCAGAAAGCTCCTACCTCATCAATAATGTAGCCGTTCTCAGACGCGTCAATACACTATTGAAGAGTTCGTTCCACCTTCGATCTGTCCCCGATCGAAGGAATGGGTCAAGTGAGAAAAGCGCAGAATAGGAACATCTCTACTATAAACCCTGGAAAAGCAATTGAAAGCTGTACACTCGTCCAAAGCAATCAAGAGGGAAGGCATACAGACCTTCGCTCCTGGAATCGCGCGAAAGTACGCAGCTGTCGATTTGAGTGTCACTAAATCGACGACAAATCGCCCCTCTATCTGCGTTCCTGAATGAACCTCTCCAGGTGGGTAAAGTCCTGCCCTCGCCACAGCTTCAGCACCTCCCTACCCTCTTCGACAACCCGTAGAACATTTCTCTTTTCATCATCGTCAGCCAAACTTTGGTCCCAGATCGGCTCCAGAACGGCTCTGAGCGCGCTCTTTGAGTTCAGGACTTCAGCGTCAAGCGCGCAGGCTGCCGCTGCCGCCCCCAATCCAAACCGCTTCATAGCCAGCCCGTTCCGCAAGCCGCCACGGATCGTTCCAATGAGCCGGTCGTCCCACGCAAGTTTTCGCGCAGCGTCGCGTCCAACCCGTTCCACCGTATCGCCGAGAAAAGGATTGAACATTCGCACAAGTAGGTCGTCGGCGTAGGCTCTGAGCCCCTCGGGCGTAAACAGCGGGTCTTCGCCCTCATTCTGGGCGATCAAGGCCCGCCCGGATTCCTGAATGAACGCTGCCTCAAGGAACTCGAGCACTCCTGGCGATTCCCTCAGTTCAGCGAGTTGCTTGACCCCGCGGATGATACCAACATAGGCGGCTAGAGCATGCGTGGCATTATGCCCGTACAGCTTTGCTTCTTCGAACGGCAGCAGGTGCACTTTCTCTTCGAAGACGGTGATCGACCGTCGGAATGAAAGAGTGGGGTCTTCGAACTGAATTCTGGAGATGAGGATGCGATTGAATTCCTCGACGAGAAATGCTCGATCCCCATTGGGCATGATCGGTATCAGTTGGCGAGATTGCATTTCGTCAGGATCGACGACCACGCCGCTCATCTTTCCAATCACTGTATTTAGAAAGCGCACACGCGAGCGCACCTTGTCCCGTTGATCTTGAGGTACAACGCTGAAAACCGCCTCCTCCAGAGCTTCTGCGGCAGTATTGTTGTTTTCCGCCGCGTAGATGACTGCCGGCGGTCCGGCCGATGCCGCTTTTCTCATGAGGCCATCGGCAAGAATCCTGTGAACGCTGCCTGGAGATGCGGTGGTGTAAAAGCGAATGCTGGGCAGTGCTGTGGCGATCTCGTCGGCTTCGGCGACACGCTGGGCAAGGAATTCTGCATCGTCCTGCATTTCAGGATTTGCGATCTCAACCGGGCCGATCTGTTCAAACTCGATATGGTCTTGATGCGCGACGTTGACTGAGTACAGGCCCGAGGAGCCGCGAAGCGCCTTCACAACGCCGGACTGAACCTCCGCGACAACAAGACGCCGAAAGTTACCGGAGCGATATGCCTCGTAGAGGAACAATCCTGCCTGGATGGCGCCAAAGCCGAACCCGACAAATGTATGCTTGCCCGATAGGGACACTCAAACCGCTCCTGTTTGCAAATAATCGGCTTCATCCTGAGGAGACCATGCGGGCACTTGAAGGATGTTCTGTGAGCGACGGTGCGGATAGACCACAGCCTTTCCATCGATCTGTTGGGCCTTCACCAACTGAAGGAACTCAACGGAATGGTCGAGGTCACCCACGCGTGTAATGTGCGCGCCGGCGTCAATCTTCTTCTCGGCGATCAGAGCGAGAACCTGAGCAACATCCCAGGGAGTGCCTCCGCTGGAACCGGTCACATTGATTTCTTTGTAGTGCACGATCCCGGCATCCAGGCCGACGATATCTTCGCCCTTCTTGAGGCCGCCAAACAGGTTCAAGACGGCGCCTCGCCCAACCAGTTCCTGTGCGGATTCGATGGCCTTCTTTGAACCCACGGCGATGATGACATCGTCAGCGCCGTGCCGATCTGACATTCCGCCAATGACCTCATTGATCTGTTCAGTACCCACGTTGACCGTGCGCAGCTCGATTCCCAAGCTCGCTGCTCGGGCTCCAAAGAGGTTCCTGACAAGGCTCAGGCGATCGTCCGCAAAATCGGCAACCACAATCGCTCTTGGAGCGTAACTGAACGCGATGTCCACATGCATGCGCCCCATGGCTCCTGCGCCGACGACAACTGTGAGGCCTTGCGGTTTCAGCCCGTGCGCAGTTTGCCTGGCAACCAGCGGGTTTGCCTGGGAGATATGGACGTGATGCTCCTGAGCCGAAAGCGCACACGAGATGGGCTCACTCATTGCGGCGTGGGCAAAAGCGATGCCGGCATCGGGTATTGGCAGCAGGCATCCGGCCTCAAGAACCTCCTCAGGGATGAGAATGTACTCGGCAAGGTGACCCGCAAGGGTGTAGCCCACGGCAACCTTATTTACGCCGGCTCCCTCGTTGCGGTAGCGCTCGCGATGATTCACGGGGCTGTGGTCCACCGCGGGTTGGATGACGAAGCGCTGACCCGGACTGTAGGCAGTCTTGAGCTTATCTCCGACCTGGACAATCGTGACCGACCCTTCATCGCCGAGGATCAACGGGAATTGAGCGGGATCCCAGCCGTACATCAGATTGTGCTTCGGTCCTTGTTCGATGAGCTTGATGAGTGAGGTGCAGATGCCTGCGGCATCCACGCGAGCCAGCAGTTGTGAAGGCCCGGGCTGGGGCGTAGGAACGCTCTTGATGGAAAGATGCTCAAACCCAGGACCGTCGAGCACGAGCGCTCGCATCGTTGCCGGTACCTGGCCTGAATCGCGGCCGGCTTGCGGCTCAATTGTCTGCGTTGGATCACTAGAGGGCGACGTCATTGACTCTCCCAACACTCCATTCAATTATGGCTCACGAGTTTCAAACCCAGCCTACTGGCATTTACCTAAATCGATCAAGAGTTTATGCCGCTTCACACTGCTGAGCCGGGGATTTCAACGATTGGGTTAAGAAAGGCTGGAATCGGCGGTGCTGGCAGGCCGATTGTCTGCTGTTAGCGGCTTCTGCGGGCTTCGAAGGCCACGTGGTATCGGCTTCAAGACAGCTTCGCTTTCGATTTGCCGGGGGCGACGGGAGGGGCATTCGCGGCCCATGCGCTATGCTGGTTTCCTGTGTGAGGCCCTGGCTTGAAAGACGATACCCAACCAAGAGGAGAACGGCCCGAAGGGCTGCGGCGGCTACGGCGGAGTGGGGTGGTGGTGCGCGGCGTGGTGCAGGGGGTGGGGTTTCGTCCGTTTGTTTACCGGCTGGCGGCGGAGGAGGGGCTGGCCGGGTGGATTGGCAACGATACGGATGGGGTGACGATTGAGATCGAGGGTGAGGGCGAGCGGGTGGACGAGTTTCTGCGGCGGTTGCGCGCGGAGACGCCGCCGCTGGCGCGGATTGACGCGGTCGCAGTGCAGGAATTCGATGCGACGGGCGAGACGGGGTTCCGGATTGTTGTGAGCGAAGTTCTGGGGAGGGTGACGACGGGGATTCCGGCAGATGCGGCGACGTGCGGGGATTGTTTGCGGGAGTTGTTGGACCCGGCAGATCGGCGCTACCGCTATCCGTTTTTGAATTGCACGAACTGCGGCCCGCGCTATACGATTACCCGGCGGATTCCGTACGACCGGCCGCAGACTTCCATGGCGGACTTCAAGATGTGCGCCCAGTGCCAGGCGGAGTATGACGATCCTGCGAATCGGAGGTTCCATGCGCAGCCGAATGCGTGCTGGGTTTGCGGGCCGCAGGTGGTGTTGCAGGCCGCGGAGGCGGAAGATCTCTCAGGCGACAAGGCGGTGCAGGAGGCGCTGCATTTGCTGCGGGCGGGGCGGATTCTGGCGATCAAGGGGATTGGCGGGTTTCATCTTTGCGTGGATGCGATGAATGATGCGGCGGTTGCGCGGCTGCGGGAGCGGAAGCGGCGCTATGGCAAGCCGCTGGCAGTGATGGTGGAGGATGTGGAGGCGGCGCGGGGGATTTGCGATTTGACGGCGGAGGAAGAGGCGCTGCTGATGACCGCGGCGCGGCCGATTGTGTTGGGGCGGATGCGGGATGGGAACGGGTTTGCGGCTGGCATTGCGCCGGGGATTCCGTGGCTTGGGGTTTTCTTGCCGTATGCGCCGCTGCAGCATTTGCTGTTTGCGGATGGACGGCTGCGGGCGCTGGTGATGACGAGCGCGAATTTGAGCGAGGAGCCGATTGCGATTGACAATGGCGAGGCGCGGGCGCGGCTGGGCGGGGTTGCGGATGCGTTTCTGGTGCATGACCGCGAGATCTTGCAGCGCTGCGACGATTCTGTCATGGCCATGGTCGATGGCCGAGCGCAGCTCATTCGGCGGGCGCGTGGGTTTGTGCCGCTGGGGGTGGAGTTGCCTTTTGACGCGCCGCCGCTGCTGGCCGTGGGCGGGCACTTGAAGAATGTCTTTGCGCTGGCGCGAGGGCGGTTTGCTTACCAGAGTCAGCATTTGGGGGATTTGGAGAATCTGACGGGGTTGGAGTTCTTTAAAGAGTCTCTGGATCACTTGATGCGGACGTTTGAGATTGAGCCGGAGACGGTGGTGCACGATCTGCATCCGGGGTACCTGTCGACGGCTTGGGCGAAGCAATGGGCTGGCGAGCGGGGGCTGAGGACGATTGCGGTACAGCATCATCATGCGCATGTGGCCGGGTGCATGGCGGAGCATGGGTTGACGGGGCCGGTGATTGGGCTGGCGCTGGACGGGACTGGGTATGGGACCGATGGGAAGATTTGGGGCGGGGAAGTGTTGCTTGCGCGGCTGGATGGGTTCGAACGGTTTGCGCATCTGGAGTATGTGGCGATGCCGGGCGGGGATGCGGCGGTGAAGGAGCCTTGGCGGATGGCTTTTGCGGCGCTGCGTGCAGCAGGGTTTGCTACGGAGCGAGCAGCAGGGCTCGTGGGCGCCAGCGAGCAGGAGGCGCGGGTGCTGGACCGGATGATGGAGCGTGGGCTGAATTCCCCGATGACATCCAGCCTGGGCAGGCTGTTCGATGCGGCCGCAGTGCTCCTGCTTCCGCGGCGCACGGTGGACTACGAGGCGCAGGCGGCGATTGAGTTGGAGGGTCTCTGCGTGGGTGAGCCGGACCATCTTGATCGCATGGATTACATTCCGGAGATGGTGGAAAGACAGCCGCTCATTCTGAAGACAGGTGGGACGCTGAGTGCGGTCGTTGACGATCTGCGACGAGGCGTTGCGAAGGAGCGAGTTGGGTCAAACTTCCACTCCGGCGTCGCCGAGGGATTTGTTCAAGCGGCGATGCGAGCGCGTGAGGAGACAGGAATAACGCAGGTGGCGATGAGTGGAGGTTGCCTGCACAATCGGAGGCTCTCGGCACTGCTACATACGCGGCTCAGAGACGAGGGATTTCGCGTTTATGTGCATCGGGGGGTGAGCCCGGGAGATGGCGGACTGAGTTATGGGCAGGCGGTGGCGGCTGCGGCCACGCTGAGCAAGGTCTAACCGGAGAGGCGGACTAGTTGCTGGGCTTCGAGGCGGGGCCCGAGGATGGAGATTCTGGGGATGCGGCCGCGGACCATGGCAACTTCGTCGCAGCGGTGAAGACGCGGGCACATCTGGCAGTCTTTGAAGATTTTGTCGGGCAGTTCGGCTTTATCTTCTACCGTGCGGAAGCCGTATTTGAAGAAGAAGTCGGGGATGCGGGTGAAGAGGCAGACGGACTGGATGCCGTGCTCTTCTGCTTCTTCGATCAATGCGCCGAGGATGCGGCCGCCGGCGCCCTGGCCTTTGGCTTCAGGCTTGACGACGATGGAGCGCACCTCAGACAAGTGCGGGCCGTAGAGGTGGAGCGCGCCGCAGCCGAGGAAGACGCCGCCGTCGGACTCGGCGACGGTGAAGTCGCGAATGTTCTCGCAGATCTCTGCGAAGACGCGCTTCAGGAGCGTGCCGTCGGTGGAGAGCGAGTTGACCAGGTCGTAGACGTTGGAGGCATCCTGGAGCCGGGCTTTACGCACCAGCATGGAGGACCTCCCCACTGCGGAGATTTGCGGAGAGATTGGCCAGGGCGCTGATGCGGGTCGAGGCTTCAGCGAGGGCCTCACGGACGCGCTCGCGGGCAGTTCCGCCGAGGACGTCGTGGCAGTCAAGCGTGGCGGTGAGGGTGACGGCGGCGAAGAAATCCTGCTCGAACTCGGGGCCGAACTGGCGGAGTTCTTCGAGGGTGAGATCGCCGAGTTCGACGCCCTTCTCGATAGCGAAGCGGACGGCATGGCCGATTTTCTCGTGGGCGGTGCGGAAGGCGACGCCCTTGTGAACGAGGTAAGTGGCGGCGGCCATGGCATTGAGATAGCCGGAGTGGGCGGCTGCGGTCATGCGATCGCGATTGAATTGAAGGGCAGCGGTAAAACAGGCCACCAGTGCCAGCATTTGGGGAACAAAATCTGCTGAAAAGGCCGGCTCCTGGGTTTCCTGCATGTCTTTATTGTAAGCCAAAGGGAGGCCTTTTAGCTGGAGGGTCACGGCCTGGGCTGCGCCGTTGAGGCGGCCGACTTTTGCGCGGATGAGCTCAGTGAGGTCAGGGTTTTTCTTCTGCGGCATGGCGCTGGAGCCGGTGGAGAAGGCTTCAGGGAGGGTGATGAAACCGAACTCGGCGGTGGCGTAGAGGGTGATTTCCTCGGCGAAGCGGCTCAGATGGAGGCCGACGAAGGTGAGGGCTTGCAGGTAGTCGAGGATGAAGTCGCGGTCGCTGGTTGCATCAATGGAGTTGGCGGTGGGCGCGGTGAAGGCGAGCTCGCGGGCGGCGATATTGCGGTCGAGCGCGAGTGTGGCGCCGGCGACTGCACCGGAGCCGAGGGGGCAGAAGTTGAGGCGCGTGGCGCAATCGTTGAGGCGGGCGGCGTCGCGGAGAATCATCTCTACGTAAGCGAGCAGCCAGTGAGCGGCGAGGACTGGCTCGGCGCGCTGGAGGTGGGTGTAGCTGGGCATGACGGCTTCGCCGGCGGCGAGGGCCTGCTTGACGAGGGCGCTTGCCCACCCGGCAAGACTCCGATTGGTCTGCTCAATGCAATTGCGGATGTAGAGGCGCAGGTCGGTGGCGATCTGCTCGTTGCGGCTGCGGCCGGTGTGGAGCTTGAGGCCGAGAGGGCCGACCCGGGCGACGAGTTCGAGCTCGACGAAATGATGGATGTCTTCGGCGGAGGCGTGGTCGCGGACTTTGGCTTGGCCGGATTCGGAGGCGTGGTCGGCGGCGATGGAGTCGAGCGCGTTGCGGAGCACCGCTCCTTCACTCTCAGTAAGAACGTTTGCCGCGATAAGGGCGGACGCGTGGGCTTTGCTGGCGGCTACTTCTTGAGGGAGGAGGCGCCAATCAAAAACAATCGACCGCTGCCACTTTTCGAATTCTGTGTCGAGGGGCTCGCGAAAGCGGCCGGACCACATTTTCACGGATTGTTGTTCGTTCGACATGGACCTGGGCGTACCTATTCCTTTTCGTTGTTGCTATTCAATTTTGGCATCTCGCTGCCTTTGCTGAGGGTGAGGAGGCCGCTAGCGGCATAGGTGAGGAGCTTGGCTCGAGAGTCTGCGACGTCGAGATTGCGCATGGTGAGCTGGCCGATGCGGTCGCGCGGGGAGAAGGTGGATTCGGTCTTCTCCATGCTGAGGCGCTCGGGATGGAAGGTGAGGTTGGGCGACTCGGTGTTGAGGATCGAGTAGTCGTTGCCGCGGCGCAGTTCGAGGGTGACTTCGCCGGTGATGGGCTTGGCGACCCACCGCTGCGCGGCTTCGCGCAACATAATCGCCTGGGAGTCGAACCAGCGGCCCTGATAGAGAAGGCGGCCGAGCTTGCGGCCGTGGTCGCGATACTGCTCGATGGTGTCTTCGTTGTGGATGCCGGTGATGAGGCGCTCGTAGGCGATGAAGAGCAGGGCGAGGCCGGGGGCCTCGTAGATGCCGCGAGATTTGGCTTCGATGATGCGATTTTCAATTTGATCGGACATGCCGAGGCCGTGGCGTCCGCCGATGCGATTGGCTTCGAGAAGCAGGGCAACGGGGTCGGGAAATTGCTGGCCGTTGAGCGCGACGGGAAAGCCCTCTTCAAAGCGGATGGTGACCTGCTCGCGCTGGATCTCAACGTCGTCGCGCCAATGGGCTACGCCCATGATGGGATCGACGATTTTCATTGAAGTGGAAAGGTGTTCCAGGTCTTTGGCTTCATGCGTAGCGCCGAGGATGTTCGAGTCGGTGGAGTAGGCCTTCTCGGCGGACATCTTATACGTAAAGCCGCTGCGCTGCATGAAGGCAGACATCTCGGCGCGTCCGCCGAGCTCGTCGATGAAAGCAGCGTCTAGCCAGGGTTTGTAGACCTTGAGGTTGGGATTGACGAGCAGGCCGTAGCGGTAGAAGCGCTCGATGTCGTTGCCTTTGAAAGTTGAGCCGTCGCCCCAGATGTGGACGTCGTCCTCCTTCATGGAGGCAACGAGCATTGTCCCGGTGACGGCGCGGCCGATGGGCGTGGTGTTGAAGTAAGGAACTCCAGCCGTGGTGATGTGGAATGCGCCGGCTTGCAGCGCGGCGATGCCTTCGCGCACGAGCGGGCCGCGGCAGTCGATGAAGCGGGCCTTTTCAGCGCCGTATTCGAGGGCCGCGCGCGGGATGGCATCGTAGTCGGTTTCGTCGGGCTGGCCGAGGTTGGCCGTGTAGGCGTAAGGGATGGCGCCCTTCTGCTTCATCCAGTGCAGGGCGGCCGAGGTGTCAAGCCCGCCGGAGAAGGCAATGCCGACTTTCTGGCCGACGGGCAGGGATTCGAGAATTACGGACATGCTTGGAACCTTTCAGAGCTTCTAGCCGCTAGCTTCTAGCTCCTAGCTAGTGCGCGACCGTGAACCAGATTTGTACGAAACTGCGATAAAGAGCTAGAGGCTAGAAGCTAGCAGCTAAAAGCTCCCACATTTGCCAATCCGCCCAGGAGCAGAAGCAGTAATGCTTTCTGGGCGTGCATGCGGTTTTCGGCCTGGTCGAAGACTATGGATTGGGGGCCGTCGAGGACTGCGTCCGTGACCTCCGCGTTGCGGCGGGCGGGGAGGCAGTGCATGAAGACGGCGTTGGGAGCGGCCTTGGACATCAATGCCTCGTTGACCTGGAAGGGGCGGAAGATGGGGGCGCGCTTGGTGGACTCGTGTTCGAAGCCCATGCTGACACAAACATCAGTGTAGACTGCGTCTGCGCCTTCGACGGCGGCTTGCGGGTCCTGGAGCAGGCGCACCTCGCAGCCGTTGGCCTGGGCGATGTCGCGGGCCAGGGTGACGATCTCGATGTCAGGCGAGTAGCCGCGTGGCGTGGCGACAGTGACATTGGCGCCGAGCTGCGCGCCGGTGAGCATGAGCGAGTGGCAGACGTTGTTGCCGTCGCCGACGTAGGTGAAGTTGGCGCCGGCGACGGAGCCGCGATGCTCTTCGAGGGTCATGAAATCGGCGAGAGCCTGGCAGGGGTGCTCGAAGTCAGAGAGCGCGTTGATGACGGGGACGCGGGCGTTGGCGGCCATCTCCGTGATGGTGTCGTGGGCGTAGGTTCGCAGGACGATGACATCGACCCAGCGCTCGACGTTGCGGGCGACGTCGGCGATGGACTCGCGCTCGCCGAGGGGCGAGTTGGTTTGGTCAAAGAAGATGGCGTTGCCGCCGAGGGTGTTGATGCCGGCCTCAAAGCTGAGGCGGGTGCGCAGGCTGGCTTTCTCAAACATGAGGACCATCTGTTTGGCATCGAGGGCATGGCGGTACTCGCCGGGGTTGCGCTTGACGTCGTGGCCGAGCTTGAGGATGGCGCGGACTTCGGCGCTGGTGAGGTCGGAGATGGAGCACATGTCTTCGCCGGCGAGGCGTGCGGCGGCGGCCAGAATGTCAGGATCTTTTTGCACGGGAACCGCGGATGGCGGGTGCTCGATGAGGGATTTGCTAGCCACGATGGTGTCCTCCAGTAGATGAAGCTGCGGTTTGGGCGGCGTGTTCAGTGAAGATTTCGTCAAGGGCAGCGATGGCGGTGTCAACGTGGGCGCGCTCGAGAATGTAGGGCGGCAGGAGGCGCAGGACCGTATCGCTGGTGCAGTTGATGAGGATGCGGCGCTTGAGCATCTCGGCGACGACGAGCTTGGCGAGGTCGGCGGAGTCGAGCTCGGCGGCGAGCATGAGGCCTTTGCCACGAACGTCGACGATGGCGCTGTGGCGAGTGGCGAGGGAGCGGAGCTGGGACTGGAAGTAGTCGCCGACTTCAGTCGCGTGGGCGAGGAGGCTTTCTCTCTCGATGGTGTCCATGACGGCGATGGCGACGGCACAGGCAAGCGGGCCGCCGCCGAAGGTGGTGCCGTGCATGCCAGCGTGGATGGCATGGGAGACTTCCTCAGTGCAGAGGACTGCGCCGAGAGGAATGCCGCCGGCGAGGGGCTTGGCAAGGGTGGTGATGTCCGGCTTGATACCGTAGTGCTGATAGGCGCACCATTTGCCGGTGCGGCCCATGCCGGATTGGATCTCGTCGGCGATGAGAAGTGCGCCGGTGGAGGTGGCAAGGGCACGGGCTTCGGCGAAGAAGTCTTGCGTCAATGGGCGCACGCCGCCTTCGCCCTGAATGGCTTCGACGAGGATGGCGCAGACTTCGTTGGAGAATTTTGCACGGAGGTCGGCGACGTCATTGAAGCGGACGAACTCGACGCCGGGGACTCCGGGCGCGAACGGCTCACGGTACTTCTGCTTGTAGGTTGTAGACATGGAGCCAAAGGTGCGGCCGTGGAAGCTCTGCTCTAACGCCAGGAACTTCGTGCCGACCTGCTTGCCCTCACCGCGTTGAAGACCGGCGTAGGCGCGGGCGAGCTTGAGCGCGCCCTCCCAGGCCTCGGTGCCGGTGTTGGAGAAGAAGACGCGGTCGAGGCCGGTGCGCTCGATGAGGCGGAGGGCGAGCGCGGCCTGGCCCTCGTGGTAGTAGAGGTTGGAGGTGTGGATAAGCTTGCGGCTCTGCTGGGCGATGGCCTCTTCGATGACGGGGTGTGCGTAGCCAAGGGCGTTGACGCCGATGCCGCTGAGCAGGTCAAGGTACTCGGTACCGTTCTCGTCGATGATGTGTACGCCTTCACCGCAGACGAAGAGGAGCGGGTTGCGGTCGTAGGTGGAAAGCAGGAGCCGGCTTTCCGCAGCGCGAATCTGGTCGAGTTTGGTCAATTCAATCTCTCCTGAATCCCCAGGGGTTAGGCCACCATGACTTCAGTGCCGTGGGCTACGCGGGAGCTGCAGAGGTCGGGAAGGGAATCGGCAGCTTCAGCGGGAAGAATGCGTACGCGCTTTACGCCGTTGAGGAGGGCCTCACGGCAGGCGCCGAGTTTGGGCAACATGCCGCCGGAGATGACTTCACTCTTGGCCATCTCGGCGATCTGGTCAATGGACAACCATCGGAGGACTTCGCCCGTGGCGCCTTTGACGCCGGGGACATCGGTGAGGAAGACGAGAGCATCGGCACGGCAGGCGATGGCGCAGGCGGAGGCCATTTCGTCGGCGTTGATGTTGTAGTACTCGCCGTCAAACCCTAACGCCATGGAGCAGAGAACGGGAACGCCGCTCAGCGCCCAGATGGCCTCTAGCCAGCGGGTGTCGCTCGAGACGATTTCGCCCACGAAGCCGAGGTCGAGGGCAGTGCGCTTTTTGCGGGCGCGGAAGAGCAGACCGTCACCGCCGGAGAGGCCGATGGCGGGTTGGCCGAGAGCGCCGAAGGAGGCGACCAGGCCCTTGTTGACCTTGCCGGCAAAGACCATCAGGGCGGCGTCGCGGGTTTCCGCATCGGTGATGCGGAGACCGTTGATGAATTCGCTCTGCTTGCCGAGGGCCTTGAGGGTGCGGGTGAGCTGGATGCCGCCGCCATGGACGACAGCGACCTGATTGCCGTCGCGGACCAGTTCGGTGATGGCGCGGGTGCAGCCTTGCAGGAGGGTTGGGTTTTCGAGGCCTGCGCCACCGAGTTTGACGACGTACTTCATTCCAGGCCCTCCGCTTCGCCGTATCCGAGCATGATGTTCAAATTTTGGACGGCCTGAGAGGACGCGCCCTTCAAGAGGTTATCGAGACAACTGACGATGACCGCGCGGCGGCTGTCGTTGGCAATTTGAAAGCCGATGTCGGCGTAGCTGGTGTGGACCGCGTATTGAATCTGGGGCAGGGCCTTGTCGTACAGGCGGACCATGGGGCTTTCTGCGAAGAAGTCGTGGTAGACCTGGGCCACGGCGGCGCGGGTTTGCGGCTCGCGGAAGCGGACATAGATGGTGGAAAGGATGCCGCGGGGAATGGGCAGCAGATGGGGCGTGAAGGTGATCTGGGTTGCACCGAGACCGATCTGCTCAAGCAGCTCGCCGGTATGGCGATGGTTGAATACGCCATAGGCGGAGAGGTTGTCGGCTGCATACATGTAATGGGTTTTGGCGGTGGGCGCTTTGCCTGCGCCGCTAACGCCGCTTTTGGAGTCGGCGACGATGCCGTGGTCGAGGTCGACGAGGCCGGCGGCGACGAGGGGCTTGAGGGCCAGGATGACGGAGGTGGCGTAACAGCCTGGGTTGGCGATGAGGTTTGCGCCGGCGATCTGGGCGCGATGCAGCTCAGGCATGCCGTAGACGGCCTGGGTCTGGGTGGCGGCGGCGAGGGCCGTGCCGTCGTCTTCAAAGTTATAGACGGCGCGATTGGCCTCTGCGGTGAGGCGCCATGCTCCACTGAGATCGATGATGCGGAGACCGCGGTCGAGGGCTTCGGGCACCCATTCGCGTGATTGCTCATGGGGTGTGGCCAGGAAGAGGACCTGGACGCCGCGGCTGGTGAGCAACTCCCAGGAGAAGGGCTCCTGCTTGAGTTTGCCTGCGGGGCCAGCGAGCTGGGGGTGAATCTCAGACAGGGGAACGCCGCCGCGCGCGACGTCGGCGGCGTCAACGCGGCCGACGAAGACAGGGGGGCTGGCCTTCAGGCGGGGATGATGGAGCAAGAGCCTGGCCAGTTCAGCGCCCGCGTAGCCAGTAACTCCAACAACCGCTGTTTGCACCGTATCGGTCATGACTCGAGCATCTTTCTGAGGCGGGATTCCACTTCGGCTGCGTTGCGCAGGTCAGGGCAGATGACGAGGACGGTGTCGTCGCCGGCGACGGTGCCGATTACTTCCGTCCAGCCTGCGTGATCGAGGGAGGCGGCGACGGGCTGGGCTCCGCCCATGACGGTGGCGATGACAACCTGGTTCATGGCTTGGCGGACGCGGAGGCCAAAGCTCTCAATCATCTCTTCGAGAGAGGGCGGGCCGTCGTCTTCAAGGATGTCGGCAGCGCTGTTGCTGTTGCCGGGGATGGAATAACCAGTGGGGCCTTTGGTGAGGCGGAGCTCGTGGATATCCCTGGATAGAGTGGCCTGGGTAACTTGAATTCCGCGGCGGCGCAGCTTGCGGCGCAGCTCGTCCTGGTTGGTGACCAGGGATCTGGAGAGCAATTCACGAATGGCGTTTTGTCTTTGAACCTTCATGGGCATGGCGGAACAAAATCGAATCGCGCCCCTCAGTTTCAGGGCGCGACTGTATAAATATACATCCGAAATGAATAAGTATGCAAGGGGGAGGGATTATCCGGGGCCCAGTTTCTTGCTTCGCTTTTCCGCGTACATGGCCTGGTCGGCCTTGGCGAGCAGGACGTCGAGGGAATCCCAGTGATCCTCCTCGGAGGTGACGGAGCCGACGCTGAAGGTTAGGCGAAATGGTTCGCGGATGGCGGCATTGCGCTGGATGGAGGTTTGATGGAGGCGATCGGCGGCGATGGAGATGGCAGTTTTGGAGAACTGTCCTGCGACGGCGAACTCGTCGCCGCCGATGCGGCCCAGCACGTCGGTCTCGCGGAAGGCATCCTTGAGGATATCAGCGGTTTCAACGAGGAAGGCAGAGCCGGCGGGATGGCCGAGGGCGTCGTTAATCTGCTTGAGGCTATCCACGTCGATGAAGAGGACGGAGAAGGGCAGGCTGGAGCGCTGGGCGAGGCGGAGGGCTTGGTCAGCGAGGAGTCGGAAGCCGCGCAGGTTGTAGAGGCCGGTCAACTCGTCTCGCAGGGAAAGCTCATGGATCTCTATCTCCATGGCGTTGATGCGCCAGACGAGGTAAAGCAAAAGACAGAGGGAGAGTCCCGCGGCGAGAGAGGCAAGCAGCGCAGTAATGTAGTGGTGCGGCATGCGAGCGGTATTGATGATGTGTGCGCGGGCGGATTCGCGCAGGAAGGGGAGGAGGAGAAGAATTGGGGTGAAGATGCGGGCGGTTTTTCCGCCGATTCCGCGACTGAGGAAGATGACGAGTACCCCCAGAGGCGCGCGGCGCAGGAGAACCAGGGTGGTGAGGAGCAGGAGGCAAAGCAGGGTTTGTGGTTGGGTGGTGACCTGGGTGGGCAGGCCGAACATGGGCATGGTGGCGAAGATGTATCCAAAGACGAGAAAGAGGACGAGCATGCCGAGGCTAAGGCTGAATAGATCAGCGAGCCATCCGGCGAGGCGGCTTTGTGTGCGTATGAGGCAGGTGGCCAAGCCCAGGAGGAAAAAAGCGCCGGCGGAGAGCGGCTCAATGGTTCCGGGAGCGCGAACGGTAACAGGAAACAGCGCCAGGAGGCTGAAGGCGGGATGGAAGCGGTATTCGAAGAGGATGTCGGCGGCGAACAGCACCAGGAGGATGGCGCATCCAAGGCCAAGGATATGGAGTCGTGGGGCAGGACGGCGCGGTCTTGATAGTTCGAGGGCAACGGCACAGAGCAGAGCAGCGAGGGCGGACTCGGTTTTCATGACCTGCCAAGCTGGGGGGAAGATATGGGCCAACTGGGGGATGAGGAGGCGTGCTGCCAGACAGACGGCTACGAGAAAGGCGACCATGGCCAGGCAGGCGCGGTAGGCCAAGGCCAGATGATCCAAGATTGCGGGGTCGGGTTTGCTGGATGGCAGAACCGGGGTCAGTTTTGGCATTGATTCAGGGCAGGAACCTGAGTATCGGTCGCGTGGGAAATGGAGGATTTCAAGTTCTAAGCCAGTTTAACGCGGGCAGGGAGGTTTCCAAGCACAGAATCTGTCACATTGAGGGCAGAGCGGAGCTGGCAGGGCGGACGGAGGGGGGCGAACCTGGGAAAAGTGGGACGGAGGGAAATCCTATGGTCCCCCTGCGCTGATACACTCGATGGGTCGCGGCGCAGGCTGGGCCGCGTACCCGATTGACACTATGACCCCTATTGGAACTCTGAATACCCTGAACGACCTTTTTCGCCGCGTAACCGCGGCAGCCAACCCGCGCGCGATTCTGTGGCAGGACGAGTTTGGTCAATGGCAACCGATATCCTCAGACCAGATTTATCACCGGGTGCGGGCGCTGGCACAGACGTTTCTAGCCTGGGGCGCCGAAAAAGGCGACCGGATCGCCGTGATCGGCGAGAACCGCTGGGAGTGGGCAGTGACGGACTTTGCCGCCCTGAGCATCGGAGCGGTGAGCGTGCCGATCTATCCGACGCTGACAGGGGAACAGATCGCCGTTCTGGTGAAGGATGCGGGCTGCCGGATCGTGGTGGTTTCAACGCGGCAGCAGTTCGATAAGATCCACGCGGTGCGGGAGCAGACGCACCTGGAGCGGATTCTGATCATGGATTCGGCCCCGCTGCCGGAAGGGGCTATCTCGTTCAGCGAGGTGCTTGGCGACGCGGACGAAGGCGAGCGGGTGCGGGACCCGGTGTTTGACGCGCTGGTGCGCTCAGTGGAACGTAAGGATCTGGCGACACTGATTTATACGTCGGGAACGACGGGCGAGCCCAAAGGCGTGGCGCTGACGCACGGCAACATTGCGATCGATATGAATTACGCGGCATCGGATTTTGATTTTGGGCCGACGGACGCGCTGATCTCGTTTCTGCCGCTGTCGCACGTTACGGCTCGGGTGCTGGACTACGTGATGTACTCGTTCGGGGTGCAGGTGGCGTATT
>Ga0302320_10009581_pt1 | contig 20787 bp, 16 predicted proteins | sample Bog_T0_3_FD_202130 | JGI IMG/M metagenome (GOLD analysis project Ga0302320, IMG submission 202130) | Peat permafrost microbial communities from Stordalen Mire near Abisko, Sweden - Bog_T0_3 | ecosystem: Environmental > Terrestrial > Soil > Wetlands > Peat | place: Sweden: Abisko, Stordalen Mire...
AGGAACACCGAATCCGGCAGCGTCGTATAAACCTGTGCAGCGGCTTCAATCACGGCGCTGTCCAAAGGTAGCCACGTCCAAAACCCGGCGATGTCGTCATGGGTGAATTGCCGGATCGCGGTCATGAACTTGTCCCGGCCCCAGATCTTCTCACGCAACTGTCGGTGAAAGACCCCCATGAGTTCGGTGCGGACCAGTTCTGATACGAACACCTGATCTTCCCCTTCAAGGCGCGCTCGCATCGCGGGTGATTCCTTTTCGACGACGTAGAGCTTGGCGATCGCCGATGTGTCGCAAAAGATCATCGGTCAGCGATCCCCGCGGATTTCGTCCAAAGCGGACTGTATGTCATTTCCCGCCGGGCCGGCCATCATCGCCTCATATTCCGGAAGGAGCGTGCGTTTCCGCTTGCGGGGGGTTAACAGCGACGGATTGGCCAAAACAGCCACGGGTTGGCCCCTGTCTGTGATTACGACCGGCGCCCTTGACGAGCCCGCGCGCCGGACATGATCGCCGGTCGTGGCGTGAAGTTCCTTTATGGTTATACTTGAAGGCATGGTGTAACGGTGTCACCTGACGATAAAAACGTCAAGTGTAACGGTGTAACAAAACGGGTCATCTTGAGCCAAGTGCATACCCCGTATAATTTATGTCGTATTTGAGTTACATTGTGAGCGTGTGAACGGCGAACTCTGCAGAGTGCGCCAATTTCTACCTCGTCCAGTGTCGTCGGCATTTGGGTTTACGCCGGGTGTTTTTTTCACGGTTCCTGCGCGACTCCGCATTCTTGAATCGGACCTGTGTAACTGATTTGGGGTAGGCTACGAAATCCCAGGCCAAGGGGACCTATTCCGAGGCGGACCAACTCGCGATTGCGCGACTCGAGAAGACATACCCGCTGATCTGCAAATGGAGCGGTTGGCGGGGATCGAGCGGGAGATCTGGGGCGGATGCTGAAGCCAATTCCAACTTTCCATCGAGTACCGACAGGTTTTCACCGTCTTTGAGGCAAATGCGCACCTTGTTCCCGATCGGCAGACCCCATGCCTTGGCAATGTCGGAAACAAGGGGATCGTCGGGCAAGGGCATTCCGAGTTGAGGTGAGGGACCGTCCGCGAACAGAAATTCGTGTTGATCATCCATGGTCTCCGAAATTCAACGGCGCGACGGTTTCGTCCCCGTCCATCACCATGCGATATCCCATCTGGCGGTAGGCTCCACTTCTCCTGCGGAACATCGCCGCCGTGATGGGGTTTCCCTGGTCCAGGTAGTCGTAAATGTGTACGTCCCTCTTTTCAGCGTGTGAACGATGTAGTCGACCGGCATACTGGATTAGCCGACCCTTGAAGGAAGGCGGCATCGTGAGGAAAAGCGTGTCCAGACGCGGAAGGTCGTATCCTTCTCCAATCAGCGCGGCGGTCGTGAAAAGGACAAATTTCTCGGCTCTCTCGTAATGCCCGTCGATCTCCTCCCGGATTGCCTGCCTTTTCTTTTTCCCGATGCCGCTTTCGAGCCGGTATATCGCGACGGAAATTGAAGCACCGTTCTGCTTCCTGAGTTCGGCTTCCAGGATGTCGAGGTGGGACTTCCGGTCCGAAAGCACCATCGGGCACCGACCCTCGTTAAGGCAGCCGAGAACGTCGCGGATAATTTGGCTTGTCCGGCCATTGTCGGCGACGAGGGCTTCCCAAACAGAATGAATGGACAGCGTCTGCCCCGGTGTTACTTGCAGATGGAATGAGCTTCGGCGAACGAACACGGTCCTTGGCGAAGCTTCGTCAATGACATCTTTGATCACATGGCGAATCGGACCGCATTGCAGATGAAGAAGCTTTTCGAGTCCGTCCTTTCGGACGGGCGTCGCGGTCAATCCGACTATCCTCTTGGAGGGGCATTCCTTCAGTAGCGCTTCAAAAGTGACCGCGGGCACGTGGTGGCATTCATCGACGATCACGAGGCCATAGCCTCTGAAGAATTCCGAATAGTTTTCGACGTTGGCTAGACTGGGAAGCATGGCGATATCGAATAACCGCGTGAGCCGCCGGGTGGTTCCACGCCAGATACCAATCTCCTTGCGTTTGATGATTCCGAGAAATCGGGCCGCCTCCTTGCGCCATTGGTCCATGAGGAGCGCGCGGTGGACAAGAACCAGCGTTGGCGTTCGGAGGCGCGCGGCAAGGGCGCAGCCCATCACTGTCTTGCCGGAGCCGGGCGGCGCGCAAAGGACACCGTAATCGTGTTTGGCGATTTCCCTTACCGCAGCGTCTTGCTCCGGCCGCAATTCACCATGAAACGTCCAGTTCACCCGGTTGGCGTCAGGACGTGCGTCTTGGATTACAACGTTTGCACCGGCTGATTCAAGAACGGCGACGGCCGCGTCCAAGGTCCCTCGCGGGAGCACGAGCCGATCCGGGTGCCACTCCCCCGCGAAGATGAACCGAGGTGTATCGTAGGTCGCAAACCGAAGGCGGAGCTTCTGGTGGAAAACAGGATTGGCGAAGGTTGCCAGTCTTTTAAGGGCTGCGAGAACGGAGGCAGGAATCGTTCGGGGGATGTGCAGGCGGGAGTCGAACCTCAAGGTTACGTCTCCCACCATCATGCCTGCCTTGATTCTGGGTCGGGACAGATCCAGGGCGCATTCGTCGCTCTCGAGTGCGAAGGCGATTTCATCACTTCTAGGCGGCGCTAGCCTTGTCATTGGCGCGACCTGGCCGAGTGTCGCGTCCAATTCCTCCCGTCGGAGTCTGTGCACCTTCGAAAGGAACGCCCACTGGTCGGGGTACGGCACCAAGCTGCCATCCAGAAACACCGTATTCCCCCTTTTCCTCGGGACGCCGGCCAAGGGTAGGGCGATGAGATTGCCGAAGCCGCCCTTGGGCATTGTATCCTGGTTAGGGAACAAACGGTCATAGGCGGTCATCCCCATTGTCGGGCGCGTGGACGCCGCCTTTGCCACGAAGATGGTGCCCAGCTGCCGCGCCAAGGCAGCCGGAACGGGTTCGGCAAAGAATATCCAGGCATGGGCACCGTTGCCGGACCGCGAACGCTCGAGTGCAACTGTCACGCCGGATTTCTTGGCGGCTTCCTGGTAGGCAAGCACGTTCTCTCTCCATCCATCTCCATCGAAATCGGCGGCAAGAAAGATACACGAGTCATCCTGCCTTAGGGCGTAAACCCCGATCGCCTGGTCCTGGTGGCCGCGGAGATGCCTCTCAACGACTCCCTCATCCAAGGCGAGATATCGTTTGCCTGATGCCCCCGAGTCACGATCATTGACGTAGGCTGGTGAATAGCCTTTTTTCCCCGAACTCGGGTTCTCCCAGTATCTTGGATACACGTCGCGTCGGGTACCGAAGAGATTGAGGAACAGGGCGATCTTTTCTTCGGGCCGAAGCACGGTCGAAGAAAGCCCTCCACGTCCGACACCATCGAACAACGATTCCGGCTCAATTTGAAGCTGACGCAATTCCTGTTCCTTTGCATTCTTTTGGGTTTCAAGCGCTTCAATTTCCAGGCGCAACCTTTCAGCTGCGGCCACGCGAGTAGATTTCACGCTTTGGACTGGACCGCCTTCGCCTTCATCTTGGGTTAGCATGTCTCTTCGCGGTCCTACGGGAAAAATGGAAAATATCCAGGCGTCAGCTGAGGCGGCCCTCGAAGGCGGCTGTTGTGCTATGCCGCTGCGGGACCGGACGCGGGAATTTGAAAAGATCGGATGTCGGCGATCCGTGCGAACAATCCCAAATGCCAGCGTGACCGATGGCGTCGTCGGTTTTTTTCATGCTCATCGCTCGTTTTCTATTTGGGGACCGAAGGGAGCGTCAGTTCAGCAGGTTTTCGGACGATCTTGGTCATATCTCGCATCATCATTCCCCGGCGGAACAGGTCAATCCACGCACGCACTTGGACCGTCACCGCCCGATTATCGGCGATGAGCCTGGGTTTGGGTTGTGTTCCGGAACCCGAATTGCGCTGCACTGGCTTGCCATCAGTTGAGCTCCCAAGTAGGTTCGCCTCAGATCTCGAAATTTGATGCCGACTGTCCTACGCATAGGCCCGTACCGTTTTCATTTCTATTCCGACGAACCCAATGAGCCCCCTCACGTCCATGTGCGCGTATCAGGGAAAGAATGCAAGTTCTAGCTTGAGCCGGTTTTGCTCGCTAGGAATCGCGGAATTCCGGCACATGACCTACCCTACGCGAAATCGAGCGTTTAGTGTTTGGGCACCAAGAGTCGCTAATAAAGAAGTACGATGAGCACCACCCTCACTGAGACCTCTGTTTCTACCGAGCCTGCAGCGCTGCGTGCATGGACGGAAAAAAGAATGATCTACGTCGAGCTCACGGATGGAAGGGTCGTCGGCTTTCCCGCGGATCGGTTCACGAGGCTCAAGGCAGCGTCGGAAGAACAGTTAAGGCAAGTGACGATGGACGTTGGTGGCTATGCCTTGCGCTGGGAGGAGATCGACGAGGATATTACCGTACCAGGCATTGTCGCCGGACGATTTCAATTGGCGCCCCCGTGAATTCGGTTGAAGTAGCGGTTCCTTCCTGTCGTGGCTTGGCCCGCGACCGCGGGTAACACCCTTTTTCGAGTACGCGGTGTTCGACTGGTCGATGGCGGACACCGAGCCGGCCGTGGAAGACGCGAACCCAACGCGAACCGGCGGCCACTGTCATAGGCAAACGGCACACTCCCTACGGGGTGCGCCGCTTTTCTGAGGAAGCCGGTTTGCCGGGAACGGAAAAGGAAAAGAACTTCGGGCGGGAGCGCACTCGTGCATTCCTGGGCCCTGCAAGCGGTCTGCGTCTCATTCATGACTCACAATCTCCAGTGGCGCGCAGACCGGGTGCCTGCCTCATCGGAGGCAAGGAAAAGGTTCTGTCGGGGCTGCTGCGAGAATAGGCGCGCTCCAACCAAAAAGGAAGGTACGGAACCGTTGATTTTCGACGATGAGGGAGGCCTCTTTGCCTTCAGCAGGAGTCAGGCGTCCCCACGGTGGCTGCACTTTCGAGGCCGAAAGAACAGGGCGAGACGGATCTGAGGAACCGGAGTTTCCGGCAACGGCAAGGAGGTTACCCCTAAGCGATCGACACGCGAAGGACGAAAGGACCCAAGACTTGGGCACCGATAACCCCACGGGGGCCTGGGCAGGCGCAGCTTCATCGGCCTGGGCAGAGCGAGGCAGAAGGGTGGGGGGCGCAGGTCCGTGGACGGTCAGCCAGCTCGGGCAGGGTATCGGCTGCCGACCTGAGCCACCGCATCGGGCGAGCAGTCGGGAAAGCCCGGGAAGGCCCATTTACGCGCTGGTTTAACCGATCCGGGGACGATATGTTCAAGGGGTGATCGCTGCCTTGATGTTGCTTTTGGCCCCGGCCGTTTTCCAGGGGAGTCGATCGGGTGGCCTGACGACCGCATGAGCGCGACCTCCCCATCAGTCATTGTCGGGATCGGGGGATTCCTCGGGCACGACGCCAACGCAGCCGTGATCGTCGACGGCCATCTTGCGGCCGCGGCCCAGGAGGAGCGCTATACGCGCCAGAAGCACGACGGAGTGTTTCCCAGGCTCGCCGTCGCGGACTGTCTCGCGATCGCCGGCAAATCCGCGATGGACGTGACCGACGTCGTGTTCGCGGAGAAGCCGCTGCAGAGCCACCTCTACAGCCTGTGCGGACGCCCGGGAGGCCCGCTCACCCGGGCGCTCGGAAGCCTGATGCCGCCGCGCTGGCCCGGCCTCTACACCCAGCAGGCGCGCTCGCTCCTGCCGCGCGCCCGGCTGCATTTCGCGTGGCACCACCTGACCCACGCTGCCGGGGCCTTCCACACCTCCCCCTTTGAGCGTGCCGCCTTCCTGTGCGTCGATGGCAAGGGGGAGGACTACAGCGCCAGCATGGGGGTGGTGGACGGCCATGAGTTAAAGATCCTCTGGGAGCAGCCCTACGAGAACGGCCTGGGGCTCTTTTACACGATGGTGACCTACTACCTGGGGTTCCTCTCGTATGGGTCGGAATACAAGGTCATGGGTCTCGCGCCCTATGGCCGTCCCGTGTTTGTCGAGCAGCTCTCGCGGCTCTTCACGAGCGACCCGGACGGCGGCATCCGGCTCAAGGACCCGATCCGGTTTCAATGGGATTCCCTGCGGGAGGGCATCCGGAAGGTCGAGGCGGCGACCGGAGTCCCGGCCCGGGATCCCAAGGCGCCGCTGCTTAAGGAACACGTGGACATCGCCGCGTCCCTCCAGCACCTCTTCCAGTCGGAGGTCCTGAAGATGGCCCGTTTCCTCCGGCGCGAAACGGGCGAGCCCAACCTGGTGTTCTGCGGCGGCTGCGCCCAGAACTGCGTCAGCGCCGGCGCGCTGCGCGCGGAGAAGGTGTTCAGCAGCATCTACAATTCTCCCATCGGCGGCGACATGGGCAGCGGTCTCGGGGCCGCTGTCCTATTGGAGCGCGAACGGCGCAGGGAGGGGGCGCAGGGTGGGGAAGGAACTTCCCCGGCGTTCAAGCTGGAGCACCGAGGCTTCTATCTGGGAAGCGAGCCCGGTCCCGCCCCGGCCGAGGCGCGCCCCTGGCTCATCGAACACGGAGACGACCTGTTTCGGTTCATCGCGGGAGAACTGTCGGCGGGGAAAATCGTCGCCTGGGCGCGCGGGCGCATGGAGCTTGGCGCCCGCGCCCTAGGGGCGAGGTCGATCCTTGCCGATGCCCGCCAGCCGGGCATGCAGTCGCGCCTGAATCTGGCGGTGAAGTTCCGGGAGTCCTTCCGCCCGTTTGCCCCGCTGGTCTTAAGCGAGGAGTGCTCCGAGTGGTTTGATACCGACGAGCCGAGCGACTTCATGCAGTACACCGCCAACCTGGTGGCCTCGAGACGGGTGGCCCAGCCGGAGCATTTCGACTCGTTCCGGGAGCAGCTCGACTTCCCGCGGTGCTCAATCGCAAGCGTGGTCCACGTGGACTATTCGGCCCGCATCCAGACCGTCTCGAAGGCCGTCCACCCGCAGATGCACCGGCTGCTGACGCAGTTCAAGGCGCTGACGGGGGTGCCGATCCTGATCAACACGAGTTTCAACGTTTCGGGGCAGCCGATTGTCCGGACGGCCTCCGAGGCCTGGGAGTGTTTTCTTAACACGGACGTGGACTTTCTGGTGTTGGATGACGCCGTGTACCGCAATCCGTCCCAGCGCACGCGGGAGCAGAAACTTGCCTGGTTGGCGCAGTTCTCGAAATCGGCCTAGAGGGGCCCCTCCTATGACCTCCGGGGGTGAATCGAGCTGGGTGGCGGACGTGGCCGCCCGCCTGGGCCTGCCTCAGGGCGACAGCTATGCCCGGGGCTACGCCTTCCTTCCCCGCTGGATCGTCTTCAGCTTGGGCTTCGCGCTGGCGGCGTACCTCGCCTGGCGGCTCGTGCGCAGCCGCATGGGTCCCTTGCGCCGATGGGGGGCGCTCCGCCTGGGCTCGGGCCGCGAGTTCCTAGGCCTGGGGCTCTTCTGCGTGCTCGTCGTAGGGGCGTTCGACGCCCCCCGGTTCATGGAGGGCTTCTTCCGCCAGGACGATTTTTCCTTCCTGCAGGTGGTGCGCGAGACGGCCGGCCTGTGCCGGCAGCTGCTTCTCTACCACAACGATCATCTGTACCCGCTGTACCGTCTGGAGGTATGGGGGATTGTCACGGGGGCGGGGCCCACCGCGAGCACCGGGGCGCTCGCGGCAGGGTTCAACGCCGTCAACGCGGCCACGTGCGCCTTCATGCTGCTTTCGGGGTGCTGGCTGCTGCACGAACTGGGGGCGTCACGCCTGACGCTCCTAGCGTTCACCTTTCTCACGTGGGCGTGGCCGGGCTGGGGGGAATTCACCGCGGGTTATTACACGCTTTCGGCCTACGTCCAGGTGCAGGCGCTCGGCTTCGGTGCGTGCGCGGCGATGCTGCGGGGGCTCAGGCGGGGTTCGGCCGCATGGCTCGCACTGAGTCTTCTTCTGGCCGTGGGGGCGGCGGGGACCGATGTGACGGGCGTCAGCGTCTTTGCCGCCCTGCTGCTTCTCTGTGCAGCGTTCCGGTATCGGGAGAAGCTGCCCCTTCGCAGGCGCACCCTGCTGGCTATCCTGGGGACGCTGGTGGCGGTCTGCGCCCTCTGGATCGCGCTCGCGCACCCCTATTCCGCCCGCGAGCTCGTGCAGAATCCCCGCGGGCATGCCGTGAGCCTGGCGGGGGCCTCCCGCCTGCTCCAGAGGCCGGTGGCGCTCCTCGGTACGCTGCTCGCCTTGCTCGGCGGCCTGTTCCTGAATCTCGTCGCTCCCGCCTTCCTGCAGGTCGCGGCCCTCAAGGTGGGGGCGTCGGCGGCGCTGCGTCAGGGCCTCCTCGGCCTCGAGATCCTCGCCTCGCTCGGGATCGCAGGGGTGGCCTGGCGCCGGCTGCGGTTGAATTCCTCCGCCGACAGGGGCTGCATCCTGGCGCTCTCGGGGTGCGCGGCGGCCTGCCTCGGCATGGTGATCGCGGGCCGGCCCTCCTATGCCCTCGAGATGCCGACCGTCCTCTGGCAGGCCAAGTACATGGTCATGCCCACCTGCTGGATCGCGGTGGCCCTCGCCCTCTATTTCGAGCGCGCACCGCGGTTCGTGCCCGCGGGGGCGCTCTTCGGGGCCGCGGCCCTGGCCCTCTGGCTGACGGTCGGCTACGCGCAATGGGAGCGCACGCTGCTTCCCGGGCCGATGGGGTACATCGGACGGGGGCGGTGGGGCAACCTGGACAACGCCCGGGCCCGTTCCCAGCACTACCGGCGGGTCATGGAGGACTTGGAGAGTATCGCCGCCGCGGGTGGCTCCCGGACGGTGGTGCTGCCGCCGCCGTCGGCCTGGGCGGCGCAGTTCTACCGGGTCCACAGCATTCTGGAGTGGGGAGGGGACGAGCGCAGTAACGGGGTCACCTACCTCTTCTGGGACCTGCTCGCGGTCTGCCCGGACCGCGAACTGACCGGCCGCTGGGCGCCCTACGGAGCCTTGTCACCCCTCCAGCGGAAACATCTGGAACAGGTGGACTGGCTTCGGCACACTGACCCCGACCCGGCTGGGAGCGCGGCACAGGCCGCGCTTGCCGGCAGGTAGCCCCCCTCCCAAACGCCCATGCGAACCCTCTCCAAAGCCCTGCGCCGTCTCAGCACGCGTGCCGTGGCGCTCCTCGCCCGGGTGCTGTCGCACACGACTGCCGGGGGATGGAGCCGCAGCACGCGCACGGATGAGCTGCGCAGCCGGTGAGCCAGGCACGGATCGTCGCCCCGCATTTCCTTTGAATCGCGCCTCGATTCCGGGCCCAAGAGTACCTATGCGAGAAGGGTCATGCGCCGCCCCACGCTGAACCTTCCCCCGAGCGGGGCCGCCCGACCCCGTGAGACGGGCGGGCCGAGCACCCCTTCGACCTCACGTTGACCTCCCCTACAGACCCCAATCCGGCGGCCGGGACGGCCGCCCCAAGCCAGGACTGCGCCTCCGAGGAGGCGCTTTACCGGCGCGTGGCCTTGAGGGTCGTTCCGCTTCTCTTCGCGGCCTACGTCGCGGCCTACCTGAACCGGGTCAACGTCGGCTTTGCCCGGCTCGAGATGGTTTCCGACCTGAAGTTCAGCGACACGGTCTACGGGCTCGGCTCGGGGATGTTCTTTATCGGGTACCTGCTGCTCGAGGTGCCGAGCAACATTCTCCTGCACCGGATCGGCGCCCGGGTCTGGATCGCGCGGATCATGATCACCTGGAGCCTCCTCTCGGCGGCCACCATGCTGGCGCGGAGCCCGGCGCAGTTCTACCTCGCGCGCTTCGCCCTCGGCGCCGCCGAGGCGGGGTTCTTCCCGGGCATGATCCTCTACCTGACGTACTGGTTTCCCGCGAAGGGGCGCGCCCGGGTGATGGCTACCTTGGTCACGGCGATCGCCGCTTCGGGGTTTCTCGGAGGGCCGCTCTCCGGCTGGATCCTGAGGGACATGGACGGGGTCCGCGGCCTGGCGGGATGGAAGTGGCTCTTCATCGTGGAAGCGCTTCCCAGCCTCCTGCTGGGGTTCGCCATCCTGGCGTGGCTGCCCGACTCGATCCGCGGCGCCCGATGGCTTGAGGCTGAGCAGAAGGACTTTCTCGAGAAGGCGATCCACGAGGAGGGGGCGTCCAAGGCCCCCCTGCCGCTGCGGGCGCTCTTTGTCGACCCGCGGGTCTGGGGGCTCAGCCTCATCTACTTCCTCATCATGGTGGGCCTCGCGGGGCTCAGCTTCTGGATGCCGCAGATCATCCGCAACGCCGGGGTCCGCGGCATGATGGGCGTGGGGCTGCTCTCTGCGGTCCCCTATGTCGTGGCCGCCGCGGCCACCGTCGCCTTGGGCCGGCATTCCGACAGGACCGGCGAGCGGTTCTGGCACCTGGTGCTCTGCGTGGGTGTGGCCACCGCGGGGTTTGTCCTGATCGCGGTCTCGGGCTCGAACGCCGCCGCGGCCCTGGCCGGCCTGTCCCTGGCCGCGAGCGGCATCATTGGCAGCCTTCCCCTGTTCTGGACCTACCCGGCCGCTTTCCTGGGCGGCGTTGCCGCGGCGGCCGGGATCGCGCTCATCAACTCGGTCGGAAACATGGGCGGATTTGCATGCCCCTACATCGTCGGGGCGCTCAACGACGCGACGCACAGTCAGGTGCCCGGGCTCGCCTTCATTGCCGCAAGCCTCGCGGCCGCAGCCGTCCTCGTGGCCGTGCTCTTAAGGAAGGGCCGAACCCATGGAGGGGTGGACCCGGCGGTGGGGAGCCCGGGCGTTGGGCAACGGGACGCGAGTTAGGGCCCTTGCGGCGGAAGGCCCATTTCACTTGCTTGGCCACCCAGCGAAGTTAAGCACGACACGGCCCTTTCCCCCCGCACGGAACTCCCAGTCACCATGAGCGAACTTCCCGATCCCTTCCGCGAGCACCGGCGCAACGAGGGCAGCCTCGAGTGTGAGTTCCAGGGGCAGAAGGTCCCGATGATCCTGCGCCACGAGGAGGTGCGCCGTGCGGCGAAGGACTGGAAGACCTTCAGCTCGGACGCCCCGTTCCGTGTACCGATCCCCTCCGAGGAGGATGTCAGGAGCATGCGGCAACTGCCGATCGAGACCGACCCGCCGGAGCACACCGAGTACCGCGAGATCGTCGAGCCGTTCTTTCGCCGGCCCAAGGACCCGGCCGTCATGGCCCAGGTCGGGGACCTGGTCGACCGCATGTTGACGCGGGCCCTGGCCTGCGAGTCCGTCGAGGTCGTCCGGGAGTTTGCGCTGCCGCTGCAGTCACGCGCCCTGACCTACCTCCTCAACATGCCCGAAAGCGAGGCGGAGGTCTGGATCGGGTGGGGGACCCATGTCTTCAGGGACGGCGGCCAGGGGACGAAGAAGGGCGCGGCCCTCGAGGCGTACCTGGATGGGCAGTTCGACCGGGCGGAGGCGAATCCCGGCGGGGATTTCTTCAGTGCGCTCACCCAGGCGAGCTTCCGGGGTCGGCCCCTCTCCCGGGCCGAGAGGATGGGGTTCGCCAACCTGACCTTTGCCGGGGGGCGCGACACGGTCATCCAGTCGGTCGCCTCGGTCCTGGCCTACCTGGGCCGGCATCCGCAGTCCCTGGCCTCCCTGCGGGAGGATCCGTCCCGGATCCTCCACGCCTGCGAGGAGTTTTTCCGCGCCTTTACGCCGCTCACCCACATCGGGCGCGTCTGTCCGGTGGACACCGAGGTGCACGGCTCCCACGTGAAGGCCGGGGGCCGGGTGTCCCTGTGCTGGGCCTCCGCCAACCAGGACGAGACCGTGTTCGACGCCCCGGGGGAGGTCCGCCTTGACCGCAAACCCAACCCCCACGTGGCCTTCGGCTTTGGGGCGCACGTCTGCCTGGGCGCCCCCCATGCGCGGCTGATCCTAAGGACGCTCCTTGAGCGGTGCGTCCAGCGGGTGGCCTCCATCACCATCCTGGAGGCGAAGGAGCACGTGGAGCATGAGGAGCGCTACCAGCGCGCCGTGGGCTACGATGTACTGAGGGTCCGCATGGCTCCGCTCTGAGCCGGACGCGCATCCCCGCCGCTGCCGCGACCACGCTCGGGCGCGTTTCCCTTCCGCTCTCCCGTGGGATTAATTTTCGCTGGCGCTAACGCGGCCTAAGCACCGCTCTGGTCAGGTTCGCGCGCCGACGGAGACCAACACGCCAGGTGTTTTGTCCGCAATCTCCAGTAGTTTCAGGGCTGGGCCAGACGACTGGCGCCGGTCTTTTTCCTATCCTCGAACGGTATCAGCGGTTACGTAGAGATATGCGGCGAAAACAGGGGTGCTCGCCTTCATCCTGCGGCGGATGAGCGAAATCTTCGCAGGGGACATTGCGCGAGGGGGGGCTCGGCACTTTTGTTGTCTTGAGCGTGAGCTTTCCCTTGGCGAGCGCCCATGTCTCCTGGAGGCTGGCCATCAGCTCTTTTCCATTAAAGGTGTGTTCTTTAGGCATGGGAGGATGCTCTGATTTGTTGGGACCATTCGCGCATGATTCGATGAATTCGAGCACGAGTGGATCCTTGACCGCTCCGTCGGCATCAACGCGGTCCTCAGGCTGTGGCTTGGCCCCTTTCTTGAGCATAGCCACCTTATCGCGTGATAGCGCGGTGGGCTCATAGAAGAGCGTCGCGATCTGACGATCGAGTTGACGCTCGGACCATCCCCCGCGGAGCGCCTCGGTCTCGTAGAATTGTCGTGCCTCGGAATTCTTCACGGAGAGCAGGCGCACATAATGGGACCACGGCAGAGGGAAGGCCATGCTGGGGGCACGGAGGCTCGGCGGCGCAGATTCGGCAGACGCCGTCTGCCGAATTGGCCAACCGAGATAAAACAGCCGAAAACTCCTCAGATTGCGCAGTGAAAAACCGCGGCCGAACCGGGCTGTAAGGTCGGCGGCGAGTCGCTCCAGGACTTGTTCCCCGTAAGCGGCGCGCTTTTCTCCTCCTTGCTCGAACTCAATGATACGCCGGCCCAGATCCCAGTAGGTGGCCGTCATGCTGGCATTGACGGCCCGCGCCGAGGAGTGGCGTGCGGTTTCCAACAATCGACCCAAGTCAGCGACCAGCCTTTCGTAACGCCTGTCAGTAATGGCGGGCAAAGACCCCTTGGATTGTTTGCTCATATAGATTTAGACGCGATCGGCGGGCGTTCGACGCACTGTGAGATCAACCGATGGAACAGCAATCCTCGGCTGGCGGATGTCCGACGATTGAACCGAAAGACAAACTCGTCGAGGTAGGTCTGCAATCGGTCATGAGCGAAAGCCCCCTGATGCGTTCCCAGCAACCATCGCTTCAGGAGCGCAGTCACGCAATGGGCCTTGGACAACAGGTTGTCGCCTCTCGCCGGCGTGTGCCGCGAGATGGTATGCTTGAAGCCGCGACCGGGCAGCCCGGCGTAACTGGACAGCCCGTGCGTGACAACATTACTTTCCTGCTCGACCAGATACTGCGTCATATCCAGCAAGGTGTCCGCCTTGGTGTCAGGAATCACCTGAAGCCGCGCCCGACCGATCACGGTCCCGCCGAACCTCCACGGCCACGAAAACGAGGGTCTTGCCGTGCGCACCGCGACCACGACGGCCCGGCTTGACGCCGCCAATAAACGTTTCGTTAACCTCCACCTCGCCCGTCAGTTTGACGCGTCCTGGCAGGACCATGGCCTGGCGCATCCGGTGCAGCCACTCCCACGCAGTGTGATAGCTACCGAGCCCCATGGTGCGCTGAAGCCCGAGGGCGCTCAACCCGTTCTTCTGTTCGCATACTCGCCAGGCTGCGTCGAACCACGTTCGCAGCGGATAACGGGTGCGGTGAAGCAGCGTCCCTTCGGTTGGGCTGCGCTGGGCACCGCAACCGGAACGTTCCAAGGTGCGGCGCGATAACGTCGATGCCCTGATCCCACCACACTTGTGGCATTCAAATCCATTGGCCCAGCGAAGCCTTACGAGGTAGGCCACGCACGTTTCTTCGGTGGCGAATATCTCATCGAATTCACGCCGATTCCACGGATAGTCGTCGGCCATGGGTCCGCGACATAAGGCTGGCTACTCAACCTGTGTAAACTACGTAGCCAGTTAAATTTAATGGGGTATGCACTTGCCTCAAGTGTCGTGGAATAGCACGGTGTTATCATGTATTTATGTCGTACTTGACATGACATAATCACATGATAACCTTCCTCTCCATGGATGAAGCAACACTCACTGAAAGAGGCCAAATTTCCATTCCGGCCGCGCTCCGCAAGGCAATGAACCTTTTGCCTGGGCAACGTATGAAGTTCGCTCTCGTATCCGATCATGAGTTCCGAGTGATCGCCGAAAACCCCGCAGCCCCAGGACCCATGGCGATGCTCGGCTACGCTAGGAAACTGCGCGCTGGCCCGGCTCGTCGAACGGATGAATGGATGCGTGAACTCCGCGAAGGGGAAGAGCCATGACTTGGATCGTCGACACCTGCGTTGTTCTCGATGTCTTCGAAAACGACCCGCAGTTTGGCCAAGCATCGGCCAAACTCCTGCAAAAGTTACTTCCAGACGGACTTGCTGTTTCGCCTGTAACCATGGTGGAACTGTCGGCAGCGTTCGAAGGGGATCTGCTCGAACAAAAGCGATTTTTGGATCAGTCGGGAATTTCGCATTCAGAGGTTTGGACTTTTGCCGACACTGAATCGTCTCATCTTGCATGGTATACATACGTCAAGACCCGGCGAGCGGACAAAATTCCCAAGCGGCCCGTGGCCGACATCTTAATCGGCGGATTTGCGCTCGATCGCAAAGGACTCGTCACCAGGAATGCTTCTGATTTCCACCGTTGGTTTCCAAAACTCGTAATCCGTGAGCCGTAACCTCGCTTAAGAGCCGAGAATTCTGATTCAAACCAACTTGAGGCAAGTGCATACCCCCATAAATTTAACGGGGTATGCACTTGACTCAAGTTCACGATTTCGCAGTAAATATGAAGTCGGCTCCCTGTCTTGCAGACCCGATCCACTTCCCCCACATTAGGCCCTCATGCAACCTGTAGAAAAACCACCGGCATCGGTAGCACCCAAGCAGCGCCTTCCAGTGCGCCCTGTTGCGCCGACAGATCTCACCGATGATGCTGCTGTAGCGGAATATAAAGCCCAGCTAAGGGCGTGGGACCGAAAAGTGATCGCCGAAAAGCTTCTTACAGCCCGCGAAGTCAACGAGTTAAACTCGATATTCACGCGCGTCTCGGAGTCTAAATTCAAAATCCTAAATCTTGAGGAAGCCCTTCTGTCGCAACGATGAGCGACCATGAAAAAGGTCTTCCCCCAAAAGACTATCTTCAACACCTCGCAGGGCTCGACAACCTACTTATCGGCGGAGGCCAAGCGGTTTACCTTTGGGCCGATGTGCTGCTAACGAAAAAGGAAGAAGAGGAACTGGGTCCATTCACGAGTAAGGACCTCGATATCATTGGCACTTCCGAAACCATATTAGAAATAGCGAACGCTACCGGTTGGAAATACGTATTCGCGCCGCATAAGACAGCGACCCCCGTAGTAGGACGCCTCGAGGGAAAATCCAAAGATGGCGGCACCCTTATTGTCGAAGTTCTCAGAAGCATCTACGGGCTTTCGCCGGAGGACATCGCGAAACCCGTAAAAATAGAGTACCAAGGCAGATTCTACAAGATTCTCAGCCCGGTGACCTTGTTAAAGGCGAAACTCGCCAACTGTGCAGACCTAGATCAATCGAAACGTGAGGACGTACGGCAAACGAAAGTGCTAATCGCATGTGTCGATGAATTCATCAAGGTCGCCCTAAAAGAAGTAGAGCCCAAGCGTACTACTGAACGAGCCATCGTGAACGTCCTCGAAGCGCTTTGGACAATTTGCTCCAACAAGAAAAACAGGGAGGCCGCTGTACGATTTGACCTCCGTCTCGAAGATGCGTTTCCTAAAGAACTCGAGCTCGTCGGAGGCGGTAAAATTGAGAACTTTTGTTCTTTCCGACTACCAAAATTGAAGCAAGACCTTCAACAGGACCGAGACGAGCACGCGAAACGGCTCAACGAGCCAAAACCCCCAGAGGGTAGAAGCTGAGGTCCAAAGGGCTTATTTAGAAAAGTGCAGCTTCGGTACAGGCTCGTGCGCCACGGCCTGCTGTAGCAGCCGGTAAAACAACAGCCCCCGGGATCGGGAGGACCGGCGGTTAAATCGAAACACGAATTCGTCCAGATAGGACTGAAGGTACTCCTTACCGATGGAACCCTGATGGGTGCCAAGTATCCATCGTTTGAGCAGAGCAGCAACGCGGTGTGCCTTCGGCAACAGGTTACGGCCCACCTCAGGCGTATGCCGAGATACGGTGTGGTAATACCCCAGGGCCGACAGCCCACCGTAGCTTGTCAGGCCATCGGTCACGACCTCACTCCCGCGTTCCACTAGGGACTCGACGGAATCCAACAAGGTTTCGGCTGCCGCATCTGGGATCAGCGTAAGCCGGATACGACCTATCCGTGACCCCCGGACCTCAGCTGCGATAAGAACCAGCGACTTCCCCGCGGCGCCACGGCCACGCTTTCCAGGCTTAACCCCACCAACGAAGGTCTCATCGACCTCGACCTCGACCTCGCCAGTAAGCTTGTCGCGCCCTGGCACCACCATGGCGCGCCGCATACGGTGGAGCCACTCCCACGCAGTATGGTAGCTCCCAAAGCCCATAGCCCGTTGGAGGCCGAGGGCGCTCATGCCGTTCTTCTGCTCACAAACGTGCCAAGCGGTATCAAACCACGTCTTGAGCGGGAACCGAGTCCGATGCAGCAACGTCCCCTCAACCGGGCTTTGCTGCCGACCACAGGTCGAACAATGCCAAAGGTTACGCGCCGTTACCCATGCTTTCGTTCCGCCGCACGTCGGGCACATAAAGCCTTCCGGCCACCTCAAACCACCAATGAAAGCCATGCAGGCCTCATTGGTGGAAAACAAAGCGTCGAACTCGCGACGCGTCCGCGGATAAACCTCGGGCATCACCTATAAACCGAAAAACATAGCACTTGAGTCAAGTGCATACCCCGTTAAATTTAAGAAGCGGCAGATCGCTGGAAACGCCCGCGGAATCTCATAACTGCCTGGTGCGGTGTTTCCTCACGCCCATGGAGCGGAGCCCGCTCGACGGCCAGTGGAGGCAGAGGGAATGCGACAGGCTGATGCTCGATCCGCCTGAAGGGGAGCTGAAGGCGAGCTCGGTGATGGTGTCCCCGCCGCCCGGGAAGGAGGCGCCGAGGCCGCCGGGCTGTCGGCGCCCGGCAGATCGCCCCTCATTTTCAACGCTCCGTCCCCTCCGGCTTCCCCGGGGCGCCCCGCTCTGGCAGCAAGTCGGAGCCATGGGCGAACACGACAGCACGCGCGGGATCCTTTGGGTTCTTCGCCTAGGCGTCGTGATGGAAATGTTCGGCCACGGAGCCCTGGGCATCGGACGGGTGGCACAGTGGACCGCCTATTTTGCCGTCGTGGGGATCCATAGGGAGGCGGCGCTTACCCTCATGCCCCTGGTGGGGGCGTTCGATGTGACGCTGGGACTGCTAACCCTGTGGGGCTCGGGGCGCCCGGCCGCGCTCTATATCGTTTTTTGGGGCGCGTGGACCGCGCTCCTGCGCCCACTTGCCGGCGAGTCAGTGTGGGAAGCCGTCGAGCGCGCGGGCAACTATGGCGCCCCGCTCGCCCTGTTCCTCTTCGCGGGCCTGCAGGGTGCTTCCCGCCCCGGCGGCCCCGGAAGGGACTGCGAGGATCCATGGGGCGCCCTCCGCTGGGTGCTGCGCCTGACCACGGTCCTCCTGCTCCTGGGCCATGGGATGCTGGGGCTCGTCGTCCGCAAGCCCCTCCTGTCCTTCCAGTATGGGGCGATCGGCCTCCACGGCGCGTGGGTCGAGCCGCTCGTGGGCGGCTTTGAATGCCTGCTGGCCGGGGCGGTCCTCCTGCGGCCCGCCCCGCCGCTCTTGTTCTTCGTTGTGGCCTGGAAACTCGCGACGGAGACCCTGTCGCCGCTCTCGGGGACGCCCTTATGGGTGTTTGTCGAGCACGGGGGCAGCTATGCCGCCCCGCTTGCGCTCGCGTTCCTCGCAAGGGCGCAGCCTGTGCGGATCCCTTCCGTCGGCGCCGCAGCCATTGGCCGGAGCCTGGCGGCGCCGGTCAATTCCTAGCTGCGGGCCGTGGTGCTCGCCAGCTGGTAGCTGATCTTTCCCTCGATGATCTCGCGCAGGGCGGTATCCTCATCCGAAAGCTTCTCCAGGGACTCGACCAGGGGCCGGTTGCCACGCTTGAGCTGCTTCACACGGCGGGAGACCACGTTCACCAGAATGTTCGGGTCATCGATCTTCTTGAGGGCTTCCTTGACATAGGCGTCACGCATGGAAGGAAAGGTACCGGCAGAACCCGCCCAAAACGACCCCTATCGGACCGGCGGGGGCTGCACGTTGGCAACGGCTTAACAGGGCGCTGGGTTAGGTGAATCTTCCGCGGCTTCGGCGCCGGGGGTGCGGCTCATTCGACGACGAGGCGGTAGCCGATGCCCGACTCCGTTCGAAGGTAGCGCGGCTTATGCGGGTCCGGCTCCAGCTTCTGGCGCATGTGGGTCATGTGGACCCGCAGGTAGTGCGTGTTCTCCTCGCTCTTGGGGCCCCAGAGTTCGCGCAGCATCTGCCCGTGGGTGACCACCTTGCCCCGGTGCATGAGGAGCAGGCGCAGCATGGCGTATTCCTTGGCCGTCAGGCGCACGTCGACTCCCGCCCGGCGCACGGTGCGCGCGGCAAGGTCCACCTCGATCCCTCCGAAGGCGATCACCGAGGGTTCGTTCTCCTCGGGGGCCCGGCGCAGGATGGCCCTCAAGCGCGCCGTCAGCTCCCCGGCGCCGAAGGGCTTCGTCAGGTAATCGTCCGCCCCCCCGTCGAGGGCGGCGACCTTGTCCTCCTCGGCGGCCTGGACCGTCAGGACCAGAACGGGGATCTTGGACCATTCCCGCAGTTGGCGCAGCACCTCCAGGCCCTTGATGTCCGGTAGCCCCAGGTCGAGCACGACCGCGTCCGGCTGGCACCGCGCCGCCTCCTCGAGCCCGATGCGCCCGGTTGAGGCCTCGAGCACCTCGAAGCCCGCGGCCTCGAGTGTGATGCGCAGCAGGCGCTGGATCTGCACCTCGTCGTCGACCACGAGGATCCTGGGCTTTAGGGGGTTCGGGCTCATTCAGCAGGTACGGCGCCGTGGGGCACGAACGGAATATAGACCGTCATGACCGCTCCGCCACCCGGATTTTCGCCGGCGACGACGTCGCCCCCCTGGGCGGTGACGAAGCCCCGGATGATGGATAGTCCGAGCCCCAGGCCCCCGGCCTTGGCGGCGTCGCCGCGCTGGAACTTCTGGAACAAGCGCTCGCGCATCGCCGCCGGCAGCCCGGGGCCCCGGTCCGCCACGGTGAAGAACACCCTCGAGCGGGAGCCCTCGGCACCCGCCGTCAGGAAGATCTGCGTGCCGGCGGGCGTGTGCAGCGCGGCGTTAAGGAGCAGGTTCGCGATCACCTGCTCCATCAGGGCCGCGTCGGCCCGGAAGAGCGGCAGGTCCGCGGGAATGTCGACCTCCAGGGGATGGCCCTGCAGGGCCTCGCTGACGCCGTCCAGGGCGGCATTCACGAGGTCGTGGCCGTCGCACCAGTCGAGCCGGGGCCGGAGGGCGCCGGATTCGAGGCGGGTCTGGTCGAGGAGGTTGTTCACGAGGCGGTTCAAGCGGCGGGTGGCGGTGCGGATCTCGTCGGCGAGACGCGAGCGCGTGGCCTCGTCGGCCGAGGTGAGGTTCTCGACGGCCGCGCTCAAGACTGCCAGGGGCGTCTTCAGCTCATGGGAGACGCCGTCCAGGAGCGTGCGGTGCAGCTTCTCGGACTCGGCCAGGAGCTTCTCGCGCTCGCCGGCCTCCCGCAGGTGCTCGCGCTCGACCAGCTGGGCCAGCTGGGCGGCGAAGCTGCCGGCCAAGTCGCGCTGGGCGAGCGTGAGCGTCGCCTCGGCGGGAATTCTTAAGATCAGGACCCCCACCGCCGTGTCGTCGCGGATCAGCGGAATATGGAAGCCCTCGGCCGAGGGAAGCGTGTCCGTGAAGCGGCCCGCCTGCCTGCGGTTGCGCAGCGCCCACTCGGCGACGGCGCGCTCCTTCTCGGAGATCGTGAAGGACGCGGCAAAATGGGCGGTGAGCTCCGAGCTGTTCTCCTCGCAGAGGAGCAGGGCCGAGGTCGCGCCAAAGTGGGCGTCGGCCTGGCGCAGGGCGGCGAAGACCGCCTCGTCCAGGGTCCGCGCGTTGCTGAGGGCCTGGGTCAGGTGGAAGAGGGCCGTGGCCCGGTCCTCGCGCATGCGCTCGTTTCGCTCCTGGGCGCGGATGCGCGCGGTCAGGTGGCCGGAGACCAGCGCGACCACAAAATAGGTCGCGAACATCAGCCGGTCCTCAAGCTTGCCGATCGTGAAGGTGAAGACGGGCGGGATGAACAGGAAGTCCCAGATGAGCGCGCTTAAGATGCCAGCCGCGATGACGGGGCCGCGGCCGACCCGCAGGCTCAGCACAATGACCGCCAGCATGTAGATAAGCCCGACCGAGAGGTAGCCGCAGAAGCGCACGGCGAACCAGCTGGCGAGGGTGATGGCCGCGAGCACGAGGGCCACCTCGCCGTATTCGCGGGCGGGCGAGGCGGCGGCCTCTGGCAGGTAGAGCCAGGAGGTCTTTGCTCCCGCGGCCCGCTCCGCCGGGACGACGTAGATGTCGATCGAGCCGCTGATGCGCA
>Ga0302320_10009582_pt1 | contig 20787 bp, 25 predicted proteins | sample Bog_T0_3_FD_202130 | JGI IMG/M metagenome (GOLD analysis project Ga0302320, IMG submission 202130) | Peat permafrost microbial communities from Stordalen Mire near Abisko, Sweden - Bog_T0_3 | ecosystem: Environmental > Terrestrial > Soil > Wetlands > Peat | place: Sweden: Abisko, Stordalen Mire...
AGCGCAGACTCAGGAACGTAAGGACATCCGATTCACGGGCCAGATCGGCTTCCAGATCGTCCTCCGTCAGCCCGTACTCGAGCAGGGTGCGATGCATGGCAGCGGGATCGTTCTTGAAATAGTCCTTAGCGAAATTGGCCAGGAGCTGTTTCCGCGCCTCTGCGCTCAGCCGGGGGTAATGGCCCACATCCATTTCGCGCTCCACCAGTTTCTGATCGATGAGCAATTGCGCGGCCTTCTTGCGGGCAGCGAGGGTGAAGGCAGGCTTTTCGGCGTTTTGAAATGCGGTCAGGCGGATGCGGAGGTCGATTTCGCTGTCGGTGATGACTCTGTTTCCGGCGGCGATGGCGATGCGGTCCACCAGCACGGCCGCCGCGGGCAGTGTCAGCAAAAGGACGGCCATGGGCATCCTGTTCATCAAAAGGCCTGCCCTATGGAGAAGAAGAATTGAAAGTGGCTGATCTCCTGCTCCGACGCCTGGCATGTATTAGCTTCCGAACATTGCACTAACTGGACGTAGCTGCCCGGAAAACCTCTATACTTCGGCGGATTAATGCTGTAGGCAAGATCGAAGCGCAGGGGGCCGACCGGTGTACGGTAGCGCACCCCGAAGCCCGCCGCGTGGACCATGTAATTGAAGTCCTCGTTATTCCTCTGGTCGGTGCGGAACGATAGCTGGCTGATGCTCGAGTAGATATTGCCAGCATCCTCAAATAAGACGCCGTTGATATTGGCGCCGTAGAGAGGGAAGCGCAGCTCCGTGTTGTTGAAAAAGAGAGCGGAACCGCCCAGCGGAAACCCGGTGGTGAAGTCGCGCGGCCCGGCCTGGTTTTGCGGAAAGCCCCGCTGGGTGTTGCCGCCGCCGCCAAAGAAACGCTCGGGCAGGGGGATGGCATCGGCCTGCTCGGCAGTGGTTTGCTCGGTCCCGGGCGGGACGTTGAAGGCGGGTTCGACGCCGAACTGCGTCTCCCTTGCCAGCACCAGCTTGGACCCGAGCCTGTAATAGGTGGCGTTGCGGGCCAGCACGCGGACGAAGCTGGTCTGCGATCCGAAGGCCTTCGTGGCGAGGCCCACATCGACGGTGTTGTAGATGCCTTTGTGCGGATCGATCGGGTCGTCCCGGCGATCCTGCACAAAGTTGAAAGAACCGATGCCGACACGAACCGACTGTGCGATCAACGGCACCAGCAGTGGATTGATGGCCAGATCCGAGACGCCTACCTTCCGGTAGTTGAAGCGGTAGAACATGGTGATCGATTTCGAAAAGTGCTCGATGACCTGGGCCGCCGCTTCCCGGCGTATGGCACGGAAGGTATTCACGTCGTGCGTATCGTCATAGAGAATCGAAAACGTGGCGTCAAACTTGGTGAGATTGAAGACGCGGGGAATGAAGTAGGTGATAGACGCGCGCTTCTGCAGCGTGGAAAGCCGGCTCTGCAGCGTCACCGACTGGCCGGTGCCAAGCAGATTCAGGCGGGTCATGTCGAGAGTTACCCTGGGGCTGACGCCAGTGGCGCCGCCGGGCTCGGCAAGATCCGTAAGAGCGTTGCCGCTGCCGATGCGGGCGAATTCGGCGCCGAATCCGGTGGTGATCGAATAGCGTCGCGCTTCTTCGATGTCATACAGGACGTTCTTTTGATCCTCTTCGCCATCGGGATTTTGAATCGCCATATTGACCTGGGCGAAGATGCCGAGGTCATAGAGCTTGCGCTGCGTATCGGTCATGGCGGCTTGAGAAAGCGGGTCGCCGGGCTTCAGATCGAAACGCTTTTGGACCAGCCCCGGGCGCGTGGTCTCGAGTCCGGTGGCAATCACCTGACGGACGAACTGCTGATCGCCTTCGTCGATGACGAAGCGCAGATCCACCGTGTGCGGCAGCGGACCGGGCTGGGTATCCCACTCCACGGTGGCGTTCTGAAAGCCGTTCTTGCCGTATTCCGCGATGATGGTTTCACGGTCGGTAGCGACGTCGAATTCGCTGAAGACCTGGCCGGTTTGCGAGTTGAGCGAGTCTATCGTCTTAGCGATATCGAGTTTATGGGTGCCGATAATCTGCAGCGCGGCAACCTTATATTGGGACCCTTCGTCGATGGTGAAAAAGACCGCCTCGTCGCCCTTTTTTCCCTTGTAGTCGTCGACTGTTCGCGACGTGACCTTGACGTCGCGAAAGCCGTTCGCCCGGTAAAGATCGGCAATAGTCTCTTCGTCGCGCTTGCGCAGAGCGTCGCTGTAACGGCCGTTGCGGAACTCGAACGATTTGGGAATCAGAAACAGCCGCTCGCGGAGCGTCTTGAGGTCGAAGTATTTGTTGCCGTCGATCTGCAGATAGACAAAGCGATGATGCGCGCCCGGCGTTACGATGTAATCGATCTCGGTTTTGCCGTTGCGGATTTCCTGCTGTTTGAATTCGACTTCCGCATCGAAGTAGCCGCGCGCCTGGAAGTAATCGCGGAGGTTGCTCGCGCCTTCGGTAAGCAGGTCGGCGTCAACGGTATGCTCTTCGAACACCGGAACGTTCTCTTTCAAAGTTCTGCGGCTCACCTTTGCGCCCTGTAACTCCACATCCACGATGGCGCCGGGATCGACGGTGATGTGCGGCTCGGCGCGGGGAGGGCCTTTCTTGCCGGTATCTTCTTTATCGAGACTGTCGAGGGTCACCGTCGCCAGCAGACGATTGGCGTTCTGGTATTTGAGCCGAATGTGGTCGATGCCGGAGCGCGTGCGATTCTGCGTGATCCCGCGGTAGCCGGGGAACAGGAAGCGATGCCAGTCCGTCGCTTTATCGATTTGAGTTGCCGTCAGCACCGACGTGTCGCCGGTGATCTTTGGGGTGTCATAGCGGGCCCGCTTGCCGGTCGAGATCACAAAGGTGATGCGTACCTGCTGGTAGGCGGTATCGTAGTCGAGCTGATGATAGACCTCGGGACTGAAGTAGCCGTTGTCGGTAAGCAGCTTGCGGATTCTGGTCTCGGCGATTGAAAGCTGGCCGGGGTCGAAGGGGACGCCGAGGTCGAAGCCGGAAGCGCTCACGATCTGGCCCGCGCTGGGTGGTTGGGAGATGTCCGACTCGACGCCGACGTGGCCGACAAACCAACTGCTCCTGGTGATGAAGGTGATGCCTACACCACCGCCGACTTCGCTGGCATCTACCTGAATGTCCTGATAGCGGCCGGTGGCGTAGAGACGTTCAATGGCGGCGCGCACCGCGGAAGCGTGGTAGGTCTGGTTCGGGGCGATCGGGAGGATTTTGGCAATTTCGCTGGTTGGCAGCGGTTGATGCTCCGGCACGAAGGCGACGCTTACGATTCGTTGACCTTCAAATTGCATCTGCGCCCGCGCCGGCAGGCATGAGGCGAACAAGCAGAGGGCGAGGATGGTCGTGGCATAGCTGTGCCGCACCAGTCTCATCCTAGCAATTCAGGGCTGGATGCCGGGCTTCGCCAGGTACAACTGCGTACACCTCAGGTGCGGAGTGCCCAGACGAGCACGGCCGTTCCCAGCACCAGCCGGTAAATTGCGAAGGGAACAAATCCGCGGTTGCGCACCCAGTTCATGAACCACGCCACTACCGCATAGGCGACTACGAAGGAGACGAGGAATCCGATGGCGAGCACGATCCAGCCGTGCGTATCGATGTGGGCCGGTGTCGCCTCGCCAGCCGGGGGATGCAGGTACTTCAGCAGATCGTATCCGGTGGCGGCGATCATGGTGGGGATCGAGAGCAGGAACGAAAACTCCAGTGCGGCCGTGCGCGAAAATCCGGAGATCTGTCCCGCCGCGATGGTCACCATGGAACGCGAGGTGCCCGGAAACACTGCGGAAAGGTTCTGGCAAAGGCCGATCCAAATGGCCGCCCCGAGTCCCATTTCCTCGACTTCTTCCGCCGCGGCGCCCTCGAACGTCCCTCCTTTATGCGACCCGTAGAGGGCGTCGACCACCCACATGACGATGCCGCCGATCAGCAGCGCAGCTCCCATCAACACGAGGTTTTCCAGATTCTTCCCGATCACCTTCTTGAGCAGGAACGACGGGCCTGCCGTGCAGACGAACGCAATTGCGGTCAGGCTCAGCGGGTGCGTCAGGAAGGTGCGGTCGCCGCGCCTGCCCTTAGGAAACGTCTCAAAGAAACTGGCAATGCGGCGGTGGAAGAAGATCGGCAGGCAGAGGATGGCGCCCAGCTGGATTACGATGGCGAACATCTTCCAGTAGCCGTCTTCGAGATTGATTCCGAGCAGGGCCTGAGCGATGCGCAAATGGGCGGTGGAACTGACCGGCAGGAACTCGGTCAGGCCCTCGACGATGCCAAGGATCAGGGAAAGCAGATAATCGTTCAAGATCGCATCTTAGCGCAGTGGCTTCGATCAGCTTTCGAGTTCGGGCGGGGCGGGCTCGGAATGCCCGTTGTGGACGGGCATGGCGTCGCGGGCCGTGGTTCGACGGGGCTCTTCGCCGTAATCGAGCGTCACTTCGCAACTGCAGCAGTCGCTGCAGCAATTGCACTTTTCGCACAGATGATTGCCGCACGTATCTTTGGTGCAACTAACGCAGATACGCGTCGATTCTTCTTCACAGATGCTGCAGATGAAAGGCATATTTTTAAGATTATTGATTGGCGCGCCGGGCCGGCTCGCGCGAAATGGTGGCGCGGCAGCGTTGCGCTTCACGGTCTACTACCAGGTATTCCTGGTCTTTCTGATTGGCCAGGTCGAGGATGTAGTTCTGTAATTGCTCCAGATCCGCCTGGTCCTCAGCGGCGACAGACACGATCAGATCCGCCAGGGCGGGGTTTTGATACCTGCGCAATCCGGCCATCAGGGAATCGAGCGAACGGTGGAAGCCCTGAATGCGAAACAGCGCTTTCAGGCAATCCTGCAGGTGGTCGGGATGCTGGGTGAGATCGGCCAGATCGGTTTGGATGGCCTGGATTTGTTGCCGCGCGGAGGTGAGCTGCGTGACGTACGTCTCGGCGGCGCCTTTCGATACCCAATCGGCGGGGCGAACCTGCTCCAGCATGGGTTGAATCCTGAGTGCGTGCTGGGAGAGGCGGTTGAACATAACCACGATCTGCTGATCGGCGGCAATGGCCGGAGCGGGTGGCTGCTGGGCGTGTAGAGCGAACGACGCAAATGCGAAAAAGGCAGTCGGGAGTCGCATCCGTTCCCAGCCTAGCACTGAAAAGGCGGTTACTGCGGCGGCGGTGGTGGCGGGGGAGGGGGCGGCGGAGTCGTGGGGCCCTTGCTTCCCGGTGTCGTGACTGGCGGTACTGTTGTGGTGTGGGTAGCCGAGGGAGCCTGTTTGGCCACGTCGACGGCAACCTGGGTCGCCGCGCGCATGGCACGCTCCAGAATCCCGCCCTTATCAATCTGTTTGGCCAGCGCCTGGTCTCGATACACGCGCACCCATTCGCCTGCGATCAGAACTTTCTCGCTGGGTTTCAAGAGGTGCCGAACAGACACGGAACCCTCTTCATCAACTACGAGAGTAGTATCGGTGACGTCCTCCACCTCGACGTCGAAAACGGTACCGCGTACTGAAATAACCGCGCTGGGAGTACGCACTCTGTTGTTGTTGGGCAGGCCGCCGAAATGTTCAATCTGGACGCGCACTCGACCGAGCCAGAGCTCAAGCAGATCCCGCCAGTCGCCCTGATTGGCGCGGAAGACGACTTTGGCATTGGCGAAGACTTCAAAGGTGCTGCCGTCGGCCACTTTAAACTGGGCATAACCATCAGGGCCTGTGACGATGACCTGCTGCGGACGTACGGAATCGCCGAGATTCAGCGCCCATGCGCTGCCGTCTTTCAACACCGACACCTGTCCGGTAAAAACAGTCAGCTTCGCAGTTCCATCGGGATCCGGTGGAAACTGGGCGTGCAGACACGCGCACGTCGCCACCCACAGAGCCGCGAGCGCAAGGCCGTTACGCATGCCTGGCCGGAAATGTGCCACAGATAACATCCAGATTAGCACCCAGCATGCATGAAAGTTTGTCGCCAATCTGTTTTTTTATCGGCAACCTGCCCGGAATCATAAGGTTCCATTCCGGGGAGGGGCCGAACCAGGGTAGAATTGAGACACGTACGTGTGTCCATCTGAACCATGTGTCGACCTAAAGCATCAGTGCGGATCCGGCGCGGAGTATCGTTAGCGGTATTTTCGGTACTGGCCGGTCTGTCACCCGCGGCTCGCGCCCAAAGCGCAGGGGAGCCGGTCTCAACCTGGAAACAAATCGCCGGATACACGGTAGGCGAAGGTCTTGCCGACCCTGCGGGGGGACCTGTCACCAACGTCTGGTACTCGCCGGCGGGCAACCGCTTGCTGGTAGAGACGGCGGCGGGCAGGATATTCGAAACGGCGGATTTTCAGCATTGGCGATTGAACACCACCGAAACTGCGCCGCCCACACCACCATCCGCCAGCGCCGCCAATTTGCCGGAGGCGAACGCCCGGCTGCAATCGGCAGGCAGCCGTCTGTATGCGGTGGGTGAAAGCAATATCTACGCTTCGGACGACAATGGCCGGAGCTGGCTGAACCTGACCGGTTTCAATAATCGCTCAGTGATTGGCGGGGCATTTACGGCACTCGCGGTGTCAGCGGCCAATGCCCAGGAGTTGAGCGCGGCGAATCGGTTCGGCGTCTGGCGGTCGCTCGATGGCGGTCTCTCGTGGCGGGGTTTGAACGACGATCTGCCGGATCTGACGGCGCGCAAACTGGTGAACCGAAGGACGGTGGTGCTGGCGGATTCCACCGTCGTCAACTACGATTCGGGCGCGTGGGTTCACACTGAAGACATCGACCCCGATCTCACTCTGCGTTTGGCTTTACTGGCGCGCTCACGGATGCTCTTCAACGCGGCGGCGCAGGCGGGCGGTTTGATTTACGGCGGCACCGGGGATGGCGCCCTGCAGGTTTCGCGCGATAACGGGGCGAGTTGGTCGGATGCGGCGCACGTAGTTTCGGCTCCCATCGATCGGATCTGGGCAGATGCCGACCGGCCCGAATCCGCTCTGGCAGCGGCGGGATCGCACCTTTTGCGCACCGTTAACGGCGGGCTGTTCTGGGACGACGTGACCGGTTCGCTGCCCCAGGCGCCGATTCATGGCATGGCGGCGGATCGCTCTGCGGGCGTGGTTTACGTGGCCACGGATCGCGGCGTATTTTCCGGCAATGTTCCAATGAACGATGCCGGTCCGGCGGCGCCCGAATGGAAGGCGGTGTCGCGCGATTTGCCCGCGGCCGCGGCCTGGGACGTGCGACTGAATCCCGATAACACGCTCACCGTAGCTCTCGACGGATACGGAGTTTTCGAAACGCCCGCGCCGCACCGCACACGCGCAGTGCGCATTGTGAACGGGGCCGATATGAGCGATCGCGCGGCGGCGCCCGGATCGTTGATCAGCGTGCTGGGCGCGAATGTGCAGCAGGGCCGCAACGGTGCGGTGAGCTATCCGGTGCTGGCGGCATCCACTGTAAGTTCGCAGTTGCAGGTGCCGTTCGAAGCCGCCGCTGGAGTTTTCCAATTGGCTCTCGAAGGCGCGGGCGACCGCTGGACCGTGCCCCTTACCGTGAAAGACGCATCGCCGGCAATTTTCGTGGATGCGGAAGGTTCGCCGCTGATTCTCGATGCATCGAGCGGGCTGGTGGTGGATCCGAATATTGCGGTGCATGCAAATTCGGTGGTGCAGGTGCTGGCTACAGGCCTCGGCAAAGTGACACCCGATTGGCCTACAGGTGTTCCCGCTCCACTCGATTCGCCGCCAGCGGTGAGAGGCGCAGTTACGGCTTATCTGGATGGCACACCGGTCACGGTAACAAAGGCCACGCTTGCGCCGGGCTATGTGGGGTATTACCTGGTAGAGTTGCAGATTCCGGCCATCGTGAATCGGGGCACCAGCGAGTTGCGGATTCTGATGAATGGCGAAGAGAGTAACCGGGTGAAATTGTATCTGGAGCCGGATCAGGCGCCGCAATAGCCTGCGGGAAAAACAATAAGGGCTCCGATTTGACTCGGAGCCCCTCTGCGGAATAGTCGAAATAGTAACGACCGTTTTCTAGACTGGCTGGACGTTCTCCGCCTGCAAGCCTTTCGGGCCCTGCTTGACCTCGAATTCCACTTGCGCTCCTTCATCGAGGGAGCGATAGCCCGAGGACTGAATCGCGGAAAAATGGACGAACACGTCGTCCCCGGTTGAGCGCTGGATAAAGCCGAAGCCCTTCGCGGCGTTGAACCACTTGACTGTACCTTTTTCTTTCACAAACCTTCTCCTGAAAGGCGTCGACGGGCGGACTAAAGAAAGAAGCTAACTTCTTTCCCTTCACCGGCGTCGACCCCACAACATTTTATACGTCACGCAGTATCGCATAGTCGATTCAAAGGATTCAAGCGCGCGATTGGTCGTACCGATGCTGCTGATGGCGCCCTTCCGCACGTCCCTTATCCGATGAGCGAGAATAGCCGCAGGACGTATTCAGACGAGTGGACCAATGAGCGAAAACAACGGTATCACGAAAGAGGATCTGCTCGACATGGAAGCGCGGCTCGCCGACCGACTCCCCGAGCGCATTGTGGATCGCATCGAGGGCCGCATCGACGCGTTTGAGGAGCGGCTGAAGAATTATGTTTTCGGCGCGCGTCACGACCTCGGAACCAGGATCGTCGCCCAGTTTTAGAAATAGTGCCGAACGTCGGATCGGCGCGCGGCAACCAGATCGTTCACAAACGGTTGATGAGACTGGCGACGTAGCCCGCGCCGAAGCCGTTGTCGATGTTGACCACGGTCACGTTGCTGGCGCAACTGTTGAGCATGCCGAGCAGCGCGGCGAGTCCGTGAAAGCTGGCGCCGTAACCCACGCTGGTAGGCACGGCGATTACCGGAACTGATACCAGGCCGCCGACAGCGCTGGGCAGCGCTCCCTCCATGCCCGCGCACACGATAATTACGCGGGCTTGAGCAAGACGCGCACGATTACTCATGAGCCGATGAATACCGGCTACGCCGATGTCGTGGATCGACTCCACTTCATTGCCCATTACTTCGGCCGTGACCTGCGCCTCTTCGGCGACAGGGATGTCGCTGGTGCCGGCGCAGACTACCGCGATCTTGCCTTTTCCGTGGGTGACGCGATTGCGCCAGAAGCGAATGGCGCCGGAGAGCGGGAAATATTCGGCATCGGGCAACTCCTCAATCACTCTCTCGGCCATGTCTGGGGTGGTGCGCGTGATCAGGACATTGTCGGCGCGTTCCAGCAGTTTGCCGGCGATGGCGATGACATGCTCAGCCGTCTTGCCGAGACCGAAAATCACTTCGGGCATGCCGTGACGCAGGGCGCGATGGTGGTCTACTTTGGCGAATCCCAGATCCTCGAAGGGCAGGTGGCGCACGCGTTCGAGCGCGGCATCGACATCGGTGGCGCCAGTGCGAACTTCTTCAAACAACGAGCGGAGCTGATCTTCCATCATCCGTTGCCCAACATATCAGGCCCGGTATCAGAAAGCGATCAGAGCGCCGTCCTTCACGCCATGTTTCGCACCATCCCCACCATTGATTTCGAGAACGAACTGGTAGAGAGCGTGTCCGCCGTAAGTGGGGCACTGGGCGGGCTCGCTGTGGCAGGCGCGGCGTTTTCGGCTATCTCGACCACCCTGCGATCGGGGCCGATGAAGATGATATCGAGCGGGAAATTGCAGTTGTGCATCCAGTAAGCGCCGCGCTGCGGCTGGGCGTTGACGAACAGCATGCCGCGATCATGGGCCAGTTCCGTGCGGAACATCATGCCCATCTCCTGCTGCCGCGGAGTGATCTTCAGTTCCGCGGCGATGACGGCGCCGTCAGGCAGGGTGACGTTGCGGGAAGCGATGTCGCTCGAAGGCTCCGGCTTCGAAGCGCACCCGGCTAAGAGCAGTGTCAGAATAATGGCCGTCCGCATCCGGTAAAGATGGTACCGCGATGGGCGTGGATGTCTTGTGACATTTCACGCTTGTCATGCCGCAACATTTCCGGGTGCCGCGTTCGGCCGGTAACCCAGCCGGCCCCTGGTGAAAATGCAAAGCAAAACAGCCACACCTGCATACGCCATCCAGAAAACATTGTGTTGAACCGTGTTACTGCGAAGTGTAGCTTTCCCGATAAAGTCGTTCAGGATGATTCCGGTTCCCACGTTATAGAATCCATGCACAACGATGGCGCACAATGTGCTGCCTTTCGATTTGTTGAATCCGAAGGACAGATAAACGGAAGCCGCCACTGTCGTGGATACAAACTGCCACCAACTCACGTTATAAACGTGAGCCAGCATCAACGGAAGGTGCCAGTTGGCCCAGAGAAACCCGAGAATAAGAGAAGAAGTCAGAGGACCGAAACGGCGCTGCAATCGCGGGAGAGCGTACCCGCGCCAGCCGGGTTCCTCGCCCAGCGGTCCCCCGAGGAGATTCGGCCCGAACAGCGTCAGAATCTGCAGCAAGGCCGGCCATCGCCAGCGATCGATGCCGGATTCAGTCATCAGGAAAGCGGCGCTGAATGCGGCGATCAGCACGGCGGCGATACCCCATGCCGTTCCGCGGAGGAAATCCGGCAAAGTGGTCCATAGCTTCACGGCTCTCCAGTTTCCGCCAAAAATCCGCCGAGTGGCCAGTGCGGCAAGCCCGGGCCCGAACGTCCCCACTGCAAGAAAGAAAGTGGAAACGCGTCGCCCCACCTCGACCGGGAGCCAAAGGGCGAGGCTGATTCCATAGGCGAGCACAAAAAACGACAGGAGTTCGCGCGGATCCCATACTGGCGTTGCGGGTTCGGTCGCGGCATCCTGACTCATTCAGGAGATTATGCCAGAATTTTTGCAGATACGCCGCTTCGGAAAGCGCTCCGCTGCCAGGCCGCTTCGAGGTCCGTATGGGCGAAGTCCCCGCCTTTGAACAGGACCGGCTCCCGCCAAGCCCTCGCCAGCGCGTAGGTGAAACAATCCCCGAAATTCAGCCCTGCCTTATGCCTTCCTTTTCCAAAGAGGACGAAAGCCTGGCGGGCTAAGAGCGCCTGTTCCGCCGTTACCGCCTCGATGCGGATGGAGAACTCGGCGAGAAAAGTATCGAGCATGGCGCGGCGGATTTCATCGGCATTGCGGTCTACATAGACGGCCGCTTCGACATAACTGGCGGCGGAAAGCCGGACGACTGCGGCGTTTTCGATCGATATGGCGAAGCGCTCCGCCTCGGGCTCCCTCAAGAGGATCATCGCGGCATTCCGTGGTCGCCGTAAAGCTCGGCATGGCCGGAGGATTTGCTCCCCGGAGCCACACCGGGCGCGAATCGGTCGGCGAAGATAAGGATCCTCTGGGCAGTGGTTCGGCTGGCACGCTTCCGGCGCTCCGCTTCGAGCCTTTGCTCAAGGGCGGCGATCACCGCCGACGTGAGACTTTCGCCAGTGAGGCGCGTGAGTTCCGCCGCCAGTGCACACGCTTTGGGATTCTTGAGATTCAGGCTTTGCACAATTCTTCCTCCAGATGGCAGAATAGCGTGTGAACTCTCTTCTGACGGTCATACTCGTGGCGGCCCTTTCGGCCGATGGTTCGGGCGAGCCTCTGACAGCTAAGGAGGTGCGCCGGGCCGAAGCCTCGGCTCACACGGTGGAGGATCATCTGCGACTGGCGGAGTATTACGAGTTGCGGATGCGGGCGGCGCAGGCGGATCTGGCCTGGGCTGAGGAGCAGATGAAGGTCTGGAGTTCGATGGCTGGCCGGACCAAGATACCGAATCCGTATTGGAGCGCGTCGGCTTTGGCGGGAATGTATCGGACGGATTTGAAGAAGTTTACGAAGTTGGCGGCCGGACATCGACGGATGGCGGCGGCTTTGGGATCTCCGCCGGGTTAGCCGGGAGGAAGGTGGCGGGTCAGGCTTTTCAGTTCGTTGAGGAAGGCTTGTTCGTCCTGGAAGTCGCGATATACCGAGGCGAAGCGTACGTAAGCGATCTTGTCGATGCCGCGCAGGGTATCCATCAGGAATTCGCCAATTTCGATGGTGGTGATTTCGCGATCAGGGGAGTCCGTTACGCGCGCTTCCACCTGATTAACCAGATCCGACAGCTTGACCATGCTGATGGGCCGTTTTTCGCATGCTTTCAGGAGTCCGCCGAGGACCTTTTGACGATCAAATTTCTCTCTGCGGCCATCCTTCTTGATCACCATGTAGGGGACTTCGTCGATGCGCTCGTAGGTGGTGAAGCGCTTCTCGCAGGAGTTGCACTGGCGCCGGCGGCGGATGGAATCGCCTTCTTTGCTCTCGCGGGAATCGATGACGCGATCTTCTATATGGCCGCAAAATGGACACGTCATACGATTCCCCGGTTGGCCTCGCGCAGACGCGCACGGGCCAGGCCGCGGTGCAGTTCGGGAATATGTCCCAGCGCCAGCAACGCTCCAACGGGGACGATGGCGGCGAATGAAATAAACCAGATCATGAGGCCGACGCCGGCCGCGATCTCGATGGGCACTCCAAAAATCTGCGTCAGGACCAGCACGGCCGTCACTTGCGCTCCGCCTCCCACTGCCGGCAACTGCACCAGGGAACCGAACGACACGAAGCCCATCAGGACCAGAATGTCCATGGGGGCCAGGTCGACTGCGTTCCCGAATGCCTTCAGAACGCAAGCATAACAGGCGGCGATCAGGAGCCACTCCATCAAGGTGTAGCCGATCATGAGTGCGGTGGCCGATTGGCTCTTGGTGCTGCGTATGCCGTCGAGGAAGCCGACGATCAGCCTTTCTACCTTTTCGAAGTGGTGTTTGGAGAGGAAACCCAGCGCCCGCAGAATCCAGCGCTGGATGTGTTCGCTGCGGTATTTCATGGCGAACAGAACGGCGAGACACACCCCCGCGCCGGCGCCGATCACCACACCACCTACGCGGAGGGCCCACGACAAAGCAAACCCAAGATTGGCGCCGGAGCCGCTCACCTGGCTGAGGGCGAATCCAAAGACGGCGAGGGCGATCAGGACGTCGTAAATACGCTCGACGATCCACGCGGCGACTTGTGATGAAAATGGTACACCTTCCCTGTTTGCAATCAGATAGGGTCTTAGCATCTCGGCGGGGCGACCCAGTGCCGTGACGGCAGAATAGCCAATGATCGTGGCTGAGAGGAGTCCCAGGAAGTGGGGATGAGGGCGCAGCGGCTTCAGCAAAATGGCCCAGCGGAGGGCTCGAACTACGTAGGTAGAATAGGCGAACAATACGGAACCCGCCAGCCAAGTCCAGTCAAGGGCGGTGACCGTGGCGACGAAAACCGGCCAGTTGAATCCCCTCTTATGGGTTGCGATGATTACGGCCCACACGACGACAGCTGCCAGCAAAAGGCCGACGGCAGCGATTTTCTTCCGGTGTCCGGCTTGCTCGGAACCGCGTCGTGGCGGTGGCCAGTTCCCCATGGTATTCACGTGGAGTGGATTCGTTTAAAAATTGAACCTATCATGATAAAGCCTCGTTCCTTGTATTGGAAAGAGCAAGTGGGGTACCACCCGGGTGGGATTCTTTTGCACTTTCGATTGATCGTACAGCAGGGACACGAGGAAAGTATGGCAGCAGGCACGGCGTGGACGGTCTGGAACGTAACGGGCGCCGTCTGGCCGGGAACGGCGGATTTGGATCTCGACAGCACACTGGTGGCGCGCTGCCTCAGCGGGGAAGATGCCGCCTGGGAAGAACTCGTGCGCCTGCACACCAGGCGTGTTTATGGGATCTGCTACCGGTTCACGGGCAGGGATTCCGAGGCGCAGGATCTTACCCAGGATGTATTCCTGCGGGTTTTCCGGGCGCTCGGCGGCTTCCGTTCCACGGAAGGGTCGTTTGCCACGTGGCTGACGCGGCTGACGCGCAATCTGCTGATCGATCACTATCGCCGTACGCGAAATCAGCGGGTGACGGATTCGATTGAAGAACAGCTGCCGCGGGTGGAAGAAGGTTTCGTGGCCGTGAGCCGGCCGGACAGCGTGCTGGCGGGGCGGGAAGCGAGCGAACTGTTGCAGGGGGCGCTGAAGAAGCTTTCGCCGGAACTGCGCGAAACCATAATCCTGCGCGATCTGCAGGAGATGGAGTACCGCGAGATTGCCGATGTGCTGGGCATCCCCGAAGGTACGGTGAAATCCCGTTTGAACCGCGGCCGCGCGGAATTGGCGAGGCTGCTGAAGAAGCACCGGACGGCAGTATAAGTGAGTAACGAGATGGGCTGCGAAGAATTCGAAATTCAGCTGGCGGATTACATCGACGGCGGAACTGCGTCTGCCGAATTCCTCAGCCATCTGGAATCCTGCGCCGCCTGTGCGTCGTTGACGGAAGATGCGCAAAGCGCCGTGGCGTTCATGGAGATCGCCGCCGACGTGGAGCCGCCGCCCGCGCTGGTGGGAAAGATTCTGCATGCCACCAACTCCGGATGGGAATTCAAGCTGCGCGCCAGGGGTATACGGGGCTGGATTAACCGGCTGTTCGCTCCAGTTCTGAAGCCGCGCTTCGTGATGGGGGCGATGCTGACCATGATGTCGATCACCATGCTGAGCCGGTGCGCGGGTGGTCCGAAGAATACGCTGACGGCGGCGGATCTGGATCCTGTGCGGTTGTGGTCGTCGCTCGATTACAAGACCAACCGGCTGTGGGACCAGACCATGAAGAGTTACGAGAGCATGCGGCTGGTGTATGAGATCAGGACCCAGCTCAATGAGTGGAAGCAGCAGCAGAGCGACGCCGACGATGCGGCGGCGGATGCGCGGGCCAACAGCCGGAAGCTGGAACCCGCAAAGGTAGAGGACAAACAGGAGAAGAAATGAATTGCGCGAACCATCCCGAAGTGCCCGCTGTGGCGTTTTGCCGTGAATGCGGGAAGCCGATGTGCGAGGAGTGCCAGCGGCCTGCGCTCGGCTCGGTGTATTGCGCGGAGCATCTTCCTGTGGCCGCGCCGCCGCCCCCGCCCATTGCAAGCTATGCGGGGTCGCCTTATACAGCGCCGGTTTCAGACCATCCTGTGGCGGATCCGAGTGTCCATCCCGCACTGGCTTTAATTCTGGGTTTCGCTCCCGGCGTGGGCGCCATTTATAACGGCCAGTACGCCAAAGGGTTGATTCACGCGGTGATTTTCGGACTGCTGGTCAGCATCGAGAGCAACCTCCATCACGAAGGGCTCGCGGCCTTCATCGGCGTGATGATCGGGGTTTGGGTGATCTACCAGGCTTTCGAGGCTTTTCACACGGCCCGCAAGCGCCGCTATGGCATCGCGGTAGAGGAGTTTTCCAGTCTCTTTGATATTCATCAGAGCCACGGCAGGTTTCCTGTCGGCGCTATTCTGCTGATCGGAATCGGCTTTGTGCTGCTGCTCGAAAACACCGGCGTGATCAGCCTCGACGAGTTCGAGCGTTACTGGCCGGCGATTCTGATTCTGGCGGGCGTTTACCTGCTTTATGCGCGGGTCAATCCGGCGGAACATAAATCGCGATCGGTGGATGGCGAGGTGCGCCGATGAACGACCAGAGCAGACAGCTTATGCGGGCCATTACCGGGCCGATCATTCTGATCACTATTGGCGTGCTCTTTCTAATTGACCGCTTCACCGAATTCCGCTTTAGCCAGACCTGGCCCGTGCTGTTAATTGTGGTGGGTATTCTGAAGCTCCTCGGCGGACGGCGCCGGCGCGGCGATTACTATCCGCCGCCTCCTCCTCCGGCAACGGGGGTCAGGCCATGAGGCCCAGATCTGTTACCGGACCCCTGGTGTTGATCCTGATCGGCGTGGTGTTTCTGATCAACAATATCTGGCACGATATTCCCTTCTGGACATTGCTGGCGGATTACTGGCCGGTGCTTTTGATCGCTATTGGTGTGGTGGGACTGGTCGAAGTTCTTTACCACGTCAGCCGGGGAGTGGCTCCGCCGCCGCGGCCGCTGGTGGGCATGGGCTTCTTCTGGACGTTTGTGCTGGTGATGTTCGCCATATGGGGCGGCACGCGCCATGGCTTCCACATCGGCCGCATCGATGCCAGCGGCGTGAGCATCCTGGGCACCGATTATGAGTATGATGTGAGCGCGAACAGCGGTACGCAGGGGATTACGCGGGTGGTGCTCGATAACATCCACGGCAATTTGTCGGTGAAGGGCGAAGACGGGGCGGACGTGAAAGTGACCGGGCGAAAGACTGTGCGCGCCTTCAACCGTACCGATGCCGATCTCGCCAACACCCAAAGCCAGGTTCGTGTGGAACGGCAGGGCGATCTGATGGTGATTCGCGCCGAAGAGCCGCGGAGCATGCGCATGCTGTCGGTGTCCACGGACCTCGACATCACCATTCCGAAGGGGCTCGATGTGGAAGCGCGCGGGCGGTCCGGCGATCTGACCGTCGACGATGTGGGCGGTTCGGTCGATGTCAGCAACGGCCGTGGCGATGTGCGGCTCAACGGAATCGGCAAAGACGTGAAGATCGAATCTTCGCGCAGCGGCCTGGTCCGGGCTGCGGATGTGAAAGGGAATCTGGATCTGGAGGGGCGCGGCGGCGACGTTCAGATCGAAAACATTCAGGGGCAGGTGACGGTTAACGGCGAGTACTCGGGCACGATGGAATTCCGTGGGCTGGCTAAGCCTCTGCACTTCCAATCGGCGCGCTCGGACTTTCGGGCGGAGCAGATTCCGGGGAGCGTGACGCTCGATCTGCGGGATATGAAGCTCGATAACGTGGTGGGGCCGGTGCGCTTCGAGTCGCAGGTGCGTGACATTCAGGCTAACGATGTGACGAATTCGCTGGAGCTCAGTCTGGATCGCGGAGATGTTCAGGTGACGCAGACTAAGACGCCGTTGCCGAAGATGGATATTCATTTGCGCCTGAATGGCGACATTACTTTGACGGTGCCGGAGAAGGCTGAATTTGAGCTGGAGGGCAGAACGGAGCAAGGCGAGGTGGATAACGATTTTGGATCGCCTCTGGCAAATCATTCGGACGGGCACTCGGCGACGATTGCGGGACGGGTGGGGAACGGTCCGTTGATTACGCTTACGACCAAGCGCGGGAAACTCTCGATCCGGAGGAATTAGCGGGGCGGCGGATGCTGGTGTGTGATACTGGTATCCGAGTACGGTATGAATGATTTGAAAAAGGTCACGGTTGTGTTGCCCGCGGATCTGCTGGAACGGGCGACCATGGCTACGGGCAAGGGAATCACGCCCACCATTCGCGAAGGGCTGGAGGCGATGGCGGCCTCTCATGCCTATGAGGGACTACGTCGCCTGCGCGGCAAAGTGAAGCTGTCCATCAACGTCGACGATCTGCGGCGGGACTGATTTGGTTTGCGCGGATACGAACTGCATTATTGCCTACCTTGCCGGCGATAGCGGCGCCGACGTGGAGTTTCTGGACAAGCTGCTGGAGAGAAAAGTGGTCGCCCTGCCGCCGGTGGTTGTATCCGAATTGCTCAGCGATCCTTGTTTGCCCGATGAAGCCGAGAAGCTGATACGCTCGCTTCCGGAGTTGACGCTGGGGGATGGGTATTGGCGGCGGGCCGGGAAACTGCGGGCGCAATTGGCGCAGCGCGGGTTCGCCACCCGGTTAGCCGATACGCTGATTGCGCAATCGTGCCTCGACCATAAGACTCCGCTGCTCACGCGCGATAAGGGCTTTCGGCGATTCAGCAAAATCGCGGGGCTGAAATTGGTCTGAAGGCTAAGGACAGAGCGGTACTCTGGAAGGAAGAGGGAACCGATGACCATCGAGATTCGTCGCCCAGAGCTCGAGCGACGACTTCTGGAACAAATTGAAAGCGGGCGATTCCGCGACGTTGACGAGATGATCGCCAAGGCACTCGATGCGCTATACGAAAAGGAACAACCGCCAGCGCTGAATGAATCCACGGCGGCGGCTGTACGGCGGTTGGCGACGTTTGGAGAGCGCCACGGGCTTTCATTAGGCGGCTTGAGCGTTAAGGAACTGCTTAACGAGAGCCGGCCGTAAACCGTTTTGTCATGGATGCATCGGTGGTTCTCACATGGTGCTTCCCCGACGAGAAAACCCAAAAGGCCTTGGAGATTTCAGAACGGATTGCCGCAGGCGAAAGGGTGGCTGTGCCCGCTTTCTGGAGGCACGAGGTCCTGAATGCGCTCCTGATGGGCGAGAAACGCAAGCGCCTCACGGTCGAGTTGACCTTCGCGTTCATCGACGATCTGAACTGCCTGCCTGTCGACGTGGACAATGAGGCGACGTCGGCAACCGTGTTTCAGACAACACAGCGCCTTTGCCGCAAGCACGGTTTGACCGCGTATGACGCCGCCTATCTGGAAATCGCGATGAGGAGGGGTCATGCACTCGCGACGGTCGACGACGCCTTAAGGCGCGCCGCTCTGGCCGAGGGTGTGCCTGTCCTATAACGGCATACGTGCGATGGAAGCAAACTCTACTCAGTCCCCGTCCCCGTAGAAAATCCCGGTCGGCACCAGCCCTTTGCCGGGGACGAGTTCCATTAACTCCGTGGCAAACCCTTCGTAGTAGCGAGTGAACTTGAGGACGAAGCGGCGATTGCCGATCACCCACGCGTTGCGAAATACGGGCTCGTACTCGTCCCATGTGTTTGCCTGTTCCGTGCCCTCACGCATCTGCTCGCCCGGTCTGGGGTCGAAGTCCAGAATCGAAAGAATTACGCCTTCCTCAATTACTGCGTTGGCGCCGAACACCGCCGTCAAATCGCTGGTTCTCCACACGATTTCGACGAATAACAAGGGCTTCTGTCCCGGCGGACTCCAGCGGGAGATATGGATGTCAGAGCGCAACGGCTGCGGCCCGAGGAAGGCACGGTCCAGCAGGCCGCGCTCATCGGCGCCAAGCTTCACCTTCCACTCTTCACTCGTAACCAGCGCGCGACCGCGTGCCAGCAAAAGGTTCTCGGCCTGGACGCCATCGTATCGGCTGAGTTCAAACAAAGGTTGGCTCGACACGTTCTTAAGGCCGGGACTGGGCGCTGCCAGGTATTCGGAGGCTTTCAATCCGGCGACTCGATCCGCTGTGTCCTGGTTTTCAAACTTGGCTATGGCTGATACATACCCGTCAGTGCCTCCACCGCTCAGCACGAGGACGAGTTCGTCGATCGACACTGTTACAGGAACTCCCGCTCCGGTGTAGAGCGCCCATTTGTCTCCGCTGCGCCAATTCACTGGTTTCCTGGCGGTGAATTGCGCCCGATACTCCGGAGGCATTCGATAAACAGACGCACTCCCCGGCAGAGGTTCCAACCGACGAATGTCGATGTCACCCTCCAGCCTGTAGCCCGACCGGATCAATATGCGGTTCGGCCCAAAACGCGAAGCGAGACAGACGTTGTTCAGGATTGCCGGCCGTTCAACAGCTTCGACGGCGCCCGAGCAACAAACGGCGGCGAGAACAATCGCCCAGTGCCTCATCAGTTCAGGCTAACGCAGGTTGATGAAACCGGAACCTGGAATCAGGCAGCATTTTAAAAATAATTACCATACACATGGGGTGCATCAGCCCCGCAATCAGGAAAATCGGCGCATAAGAGAATCTGGATACGATGTAGCCGGTTCCGAGGTTGGCTACCATGCCGCCTATTGCACCTCCCATGCCGGAGAATCCGGCGACCGTTCCAACATCCTGTGGCGGGAACAGATCGGCGGGGAGAGTTTGGATGTTCGCCGTCCAGAAGCCGTGTCCGAAGGTGATGAAGCAGATGGCCGCGATCGCCAGACCGGCGCTGGGGACGAGTGGGGCGACGATGGCGACCGGCAGGCACAACGCTCCGAGCAGCATGATGCGCTTGCGCGCGGAAGGGAGGGACCAGTCGCGTCCCATCAGCCATCCCGACAGCCAGCCGCCCAGCAGGTAGGCGATGCCGCCGAATACGAAGGGGACCCAGGAGTATTGGCCGATCATTTTCTGATCGAAGCCGCGTTCCTTCACCAGATAAGCGGGCAGCCAGAAGATCACGAAGTAAATTACGGGATCGGTAAATGTGCGGGCGAGGCAGAGGGCGATGGCTTCGCGGGTACGCACCACGTGGCCCCAGTTCACTTTTTGGGCGGAGGCCGGTTTGGTCTCTTCGGGCGCGGGCACGTCGTCTTTGAATTCGAGATATTCGCTCTCACTCAGGAAGCGGCTTCGGCCCGGCGAGTCGTAGAGGATCCACCAGAATATGAGCCAGACGAAGCCTGCCGCGGCCACTGCAATGAAGGCGAATTGCCACCCGTAGCGGATGGTGAGCCACGAAACCACCGGCGGCGCCAGAACCGAACCTGCCGAAGAACCCGCGTTGAATATGCCCGTGCCGAGGGCGCGCTGCTTCGGCGCAAACCATTCCGAGACGGCTTTGGTGGCGGCGGGCCAATTTCCCGGCTCGCCTAGCCCCAGCAGGAAGCGGGCGGCGCCGAAGCTCCAGACGCCGGTGGCGAAAGCGTGCAGCATGGCAGCGAGCGACCACACTCCAATGAACAGGGAGAAGCTCTTTTTTGCGCCCAGACGATCGACGATATAGCCGGAAACCACGTACATGATCGCGTAGGCAAGGAAGAAGCCGGCGAGAATGCGCGAGTAATCGATCTCGGTCATGGCGAACTGCGCGCGAATTTTATCCGACACCACCGCCAGCGCCTGGCGATCGGCGTAGTTGACCGCGGTGGCGAAGAACAACATGGCCGCAATGATCCAGCGCAGTTTGGGGATTTTCATTTATCTGGGGTGAGTTTATCCGAAGCCGGGTCGTGGATTTGTATGGAGAGCGTTTTCGATGCCGCGTCCCACGTGGCCAGCGCGACCGTGTCTTCCTGCA
>Ga0302320_10009583_pt1 | contig 20783 bp, 15 predicted proteins | sample Bog_T0_3_FD_202130 | JGI IMG/M metagenome (GOLD analysis project Ga0302320, IMG submission 202130) | Peat permafrost microbial communities from Stordalen Mire near Abisko, Sweden - Bog_T0_3 | ecosystem: Environmental > Terrestrial > Soil > Wetlands > Peat | place: Sweden: Abisko, Stordalen Mire...
GCAGAGGGGCGGTGGCCGATCTGGGATACAGGCTCAACTCGCGCTGGCCTTAGGTCCGAACGGCCTTACCGCCAAGACGTGAATCCATCCTCACGCCTCAATCTGCAACATACAAGGTCTGAAAATCCAGACCTGGGGCACCCACTTCTTGTGGGATAACTTACTGCCCCCCGGACCCGAGCCCCATTTTCTGATGTTGATTGATATTCAAGACAGCAGATTTTGGTATGGCCTAATTTCGTCTGCTAACTAGGCTGGGAACTGCTTGAGCCAATCGGACAGGAGCGCGGCAACCGCTTCAGGCTGTTCATAAGCTGCAAAGTGGCCCGCATCCGGGAGCAGATGGAACTGGCAGCCGCCGGGCGCGGATTGAAACACCTGCATCTCAGCAGTGGAAACGCCGGGATCTTCTCCACCAGCGATGGCGAGCACCGGAACACTGATGGTGACCACGGTGGGGACCGCGTTGGGCCGCGTGGCGAGGCCGGCCTGCACGGCAACGACTGCCTCCGGGGTTAGAGTCATGCGTGCGCGGCACTCCTCGACAATGGCGGGGTGTTTTTTATGGGCTGTTGCGCCGATGAGCGTGTGGGCCATGCCGTCAAACAGCGGCGCTACTGCGCCGGTGCGGGCCTGATGGATGTTGGCTGCACGCTTGGCGAAGTTGGCCTCGGCATCGGGTTGCGGCTTGGAGCAGATGAACGCAAGGCCGCGCACGCGCTCGGGGGCCTGACGCCAGATCTCAAGCAGAACGTAGCCGCCGATGGAGCAGCCGGCAAACACAGCCTGCTTGATGCGGAGATGATCGAGAAGAGCGAGCGTGTCGGCGGCGAGCTGCGCCATGGTGAGCACCGGCGCATCGGGGACGAGCGTGAACAGGCCCAGAGGCAGGTTTGCGCCCAGCTCAGACTCGCCGTGGCCGCGCAGGTCAGGCACGATGGCGCGGACTTGAGGAAGATGGGCGGCGAGGGGACGCCAGTAATCGTGATCGAGTGGTGTGGGGTGGAGAAAGACTACGGGAAGACCTGTGCCGGTTTGGGAGAAGGCCAGACGGGTTCCGTCACTTAGAAGAAAAGTATTCATTAAGCAAGAGGATAAACCCGGAAGCGTGAAGGGATTGAGAACTTGTGTCTGGGGAATTCAGATGAGGTGAGGATGAGTTTTCTTAATCCAGGACTCGACCAAAGCGCTGAACTCTAGTGCCCTAAGGAGAAGCTCTGCTGCTTCTGTTGAAGTTGCAATTTGCACTCCTGTGTAATCAATCACGTTCCGCTTGCGCCTGCAGGCGTCGAAAAACAACACGAATTTATCCGCCTGCTTTCCGAGTGTGAGGCCAGCGCACTCTAAACTGAGCGCATGATGACCGGGGACGGCTGCCACCCGATAACCGGCGCACGCAATCGCCATCCGTGCCGTTTGCAATGCCGCATTGTAGGCGGTAGCAAATCGCCGATCTTCAGAGAGCGCTGGGAGCGCGGCATCTGCCAGATCCCGCTCCACGACGGCGCGGAGTTCATCGAGTTCTTGTTTGCTCGACTGATGCGTATGCACCTTCCGCGCCGCGAGCAATTGTTTCCAACTCATCCTCGGTCCCTACCAGCATTATCTTCTTGTTGCGCATGACCGTCCTTAGAAAATGATTCTTCCGGGCGAGATTCGTTGAAAACTCATCCAGGGAAAAGACTGTCGGATTGATCTGCCTTCCGACCGCGTTCTCGACCGCTCGCAGCCTGGGACTGATACCCATTGTGCTGACTGCGCCGATGAGCATCAGATCGACATCGCTGCCTGCCCCCTCTTCTCCACGGGCCAGCGACCCATAGATAAAGCCGATTTTGAGTCCTTTGGTGTGAGCGATCGCGTTGCGTAGCATCGGCACGATGCCGCTGGTCTTCTGAATCAAGCCATGCAGTTCAGGAAAGATTGGGGAATCCTGGTTGGCCTTGATGTATGCTCTGCGCCCATCGACGCGTTTTTCGAGAATGCCCACGCAAACCAGAGCGTCGATCTCCCTCTGCAAGGAGGAGGGGCCGGTCCCGAGGGAGGCCGCCAGTTCGCTTAAGTACCAAGCCTTGTCGGGGCGAAGAAAGAGCGTTGTCAGTATGGCCTGGCGAGTGGGGCTGAGGATTGCGGCGAGAGTGGAATCCTTACGCATATCGCGTACATTATTACGCATATTGCGTTAGTTAGCAAGTAGAATTGCGACAGCCATCTCCCGTGAACGACTCGCGGTTATTGGGGATAGACGCCGGGCATGTTGATGGGCTCTTCGGGGATGCCGATCCAGCCAGCTAGATAGGCGATACCGACGAAGCCTGCCGAGAAGAAGCAGCAGATCACGGTGACGATGCGGACGATGGCGGGGTCCCAGCCGTTGGCTTGGGCGATGGCCAGGCAGACGCCGCCGATGACGCGGCCCTGAAGCGGCCTCATCATGGGCCTGCAGGGGGCGGGCTCCAAGGGAGGGATCGCCGAGCCGCAGTTGGAGCAGAAGCGCGCCGTGGACGGGAGACCGTTTCCACACTGATGACAAAAGTTCGCCATGACCGGCTCCTTCAAAAGGGGTTTGACTACACATGATACGAGAGGCGGGGGGCGGCGGTTCCGTTGGGGGTTGGGGCTCAGTGCAGCACGGCGACGAAAGACAACCGCAGGTCCTTCGACTGCGCAGTCGCAAGAAACCGCGCCTGCTTCGCTCAGGATGACAAGATGTTTATTTATCATCAACTTACATGACACAAAACATCAAAAAGACCGAAGAAATCCGCCTTAATTTCCCCGGTAGGGGGTGCGGAGGTACTTTCTTGCGGTGTCGGCGCGGGAGGTGGTGGGGCCGGCATCGATGGCGGCCTGATAGTCCTTCACGGCTAGGGCGCGCTCGCCATTCGCGTCGCGGCACTCGCCGGCGTTAAGCTGCGAACGGATCTTCAGTTCCGGGCCTACGTCAGTGGTACCTGCTGCCTTTTCGTAGGCTACTGCCGCCTCAACGTAATGCCGCTGGCCGCGCAGGGCGTCGCCTAATCCAAAGTAAGCCAGCTCCACTTGCGCATCGGGGAAATAGCCGGGGCGGGCGTCCAAGGCCAGCAGATCGCGATAGGCTGTGACGGCGACCATGCCCTCGCCCGCATCCTTGCGCAGGTTGGCCTCTTCAAGGCAGAAGAGGAAGTCGTGGGGATACTGCTTTTCAAGGCCCTGCACAACCACAATGGCTTCTTTGTAGCGCGACTCGCGGCGGAGGAAGAGCGCGGTTGCAGTACGGGCTTCCATGCTGGTGATAACGCCGCGATCGCCTGCGTCGCGGAGCATGGCGAGGCCGGTGGATTTGGAGCCGGTGATGCCGGCGAATCCGATGAGGATTTTGAAGGGCCAGGGCAAAGCGCCGACGACGTACTGGTAGATGCCGACAACGAGTTTGGCGTCAACGTAGTTGGGATCGATCTGGAGGACGCGCTCTTCGTCGTCTTTGGCCTTGAGGGCGAGTTTGAAGCCGCCGCGAAAGTCGCGGTCGACCATGGCCATGTAAGTACACTCGAGGGCGCGTGCCCAACCGCGAGCAAAGAGCGCGTCCTTGTCATTGGGATTCTGGCCCACGCGCCAATCGGCTTCGCGGATGACTTCGTTGGCGAGGCCCAGAATGCGGTCGCGGGCCTGGGGATCTTCGCGGGTGGCGTGGCGGCCGGATAAAAAGCCGTCGTTGGCGTAGAAGGTGGTGTCGAGCAGGTCTTCGCGATAGAGCTCCTGAAAGAGGACGGCCTCAAGGAGATAGGCTGTGGCCTGAGGATCGCCAGGATGCTCGGCGTGGACGTGCTCGAAGCGCTCGACGGCGACTTTGAAGTCGAGATTGTAGAAGTGGGCGAAGCCGTCGCGGACCTCGCGGTCGTAGTTCATGGGGTTGGTGTCAACGCCACCGGCCCAGGCAAGGCTTGAAGCGCCGAGAAGCACGAAACTCAACAGGAATTTGCCTGCGCGACGCGACTGTTTGCTCAATGCGGCCACACCTTTACTGTAACGGATGGGGGGGAGCGGTGAGCTAGTCAGCGGGTCGGCGGGTCGGCTCTTAACTTCTGGCTTGTGCTTGATGCTCCATTCTGGCCGGCTTATGACCAAGGCAATTGCATGAACCGGGATCAAGATGGTCGTAGGGGTTCACATCGCCCTTACAGGGCTGTAGTCGTTTGCGGGAACGCTTTCCCAGGACTGCGCTTGTCCTGGGCTAATTGCCGTCCTCCCTCCGGGAGGAAATGACGTGGAGAGCCGCGCTCAACGCTCGATAGGAACTATCTTGCGTCACAAATACCTTCATGCAACTGTCATGGGCTTATAACCCACGGTGTGCGTGCGCGGCGGACTTTCCGCTACCATGAAGATATGCCCATACCGGACAGACTGAACCCGACCTTCGCGACCACCGCCGACCCAACCATTGCGAGAGAGCTGGCTCCGGCAGGCTCCGCAGATGACCCGCTGGATGCGGCGCGGCAGCGGCTGATTGTGGCTCTGGACGTGCCCAGCAGAGAGGCCGCACTCGCGCTGGTGGAACGGCTTGAAGGCCAATGCCTGTGGCTGAAGGTGGGGTTGGAACTGTTTGTGGCCGCGGGACCGCGGATTGTGGAAGAGCTGGCGGGGCGCGGGCACTCGATTTTTCTGGACCTGAAGTTTCACGACATTCCCAACACGGTGGCTGGAGCCGTTCGGTCGGCGGCAACACTGGGGGCGGCGATGATCAACGTTCATGCGGGCGGAGGGCCGACGATGCTGAGGGCGGCGCGCGCAGCTCTGGAGGGGATTGCCAATCCGCCGCAGCTACTGGCGGTGACGGTGCTCACCAGCATGGATCAGGAACAGGTGTCGGCGGTGGGGCTGGAGCGCGCGCCGGCGGCGCAGGTGGAACTGCTGGCGCGGATGAGCCTGGAGGCCGGCGTGGGCGGATTCGTGTGTTCTCCGAAGGAGGTTGCCACACTGCGGGCGCTGGCCGGCCCAGAGGCGCTGCTGGTGGTTCCTGGGATTCGGCCGGCGGGCAGCGATACAGGCGACCAAAAGCGGATCGCCACGCCTGCGGAGACGATCCGCGCAGGAGCAAGCCACCTGGTGGTGGGCAGGCCGATTACGCAGGCGGCGAAGCCGGCGGAAGCGGCAGAGGCTGTGCTAAGGGAGATTGCGGGAGCGCTGGCTTGATGGGCAGCCGGTTCCCTGCCGGACAAGCAAAAAGCCCGGCGCTGGGCCGGGCTTTTGCGGATGCAAGATTTCAAACGATGCGTTAGAGCTTCTCGTAGAAATCGCAAACAGAGCATGAGATATAGACTCCGCCTGGAACGCTGCGCTCGCGATCTTTTACACGCTTGACGATGCGTGTGGGCTTGCTGCACTTGGGACAATCAGTGGACTTGGTCGTGTCCATTACCTTTTTACGATCACCGGTTTTTGCAATCTTTGCCATCGGTCGGGTGTTTCTCCTTCGTGGGGTGTCTCTGCACTCACGCGCTGGTTTGGGGCGGATGCGGGGATGGATTCCCAATCTGCCCGAGAGCGCGCGGCTTCAACGGCGCGGTCATTTTGCTGCTTCACAATGCAATGGAATTGCGCGGAAGGAGCGGGACTCGCTCGTATCAGTTTACATGAGTCGGGGCTGGTTGGTGGTGGTGCGGTTTGTGGATGGAGGGCCGCGTGGGAGGGGTGGGCACTCATCCTAAACCGGATTTGCGGGAGCGATCAGCGTCGGTGAGTGAGTTGTGCATTCAATGGCGGCAGGCAATTCTCCGCCTCTGGAACTCTTTGAAATTCCATCCCATACCGATCTAGCGTGGTGAGTCAGAAGTTCATTGATGAGCAACCGCAGATCCTTCGACTCACCACCCCCAAACTGAAAAGCGTTTGGGGCCCCGTTCGCTCAGGATGACAGGGCCTTTTCTGATGCGAATTAATGACTCAGGACACTAGCGCAAATTAACCTACATGCTGGGGTGCCGCTGGAACCACTGCAGGTTCATTCTCCATTGTGCGAGTTCTCTCTTCGCGGACGCCGAAGATCAGTATCCATATGCCAAGGACGAATTCGAATGGAATATATGGAACGAACAATAGGAACGAAATCTCGATGTCAAGCACCGCGCACAGCGTTGCCACTGTCACCGGAATCATCGCCGCCAAACCCCAGAACGCCAGCCATCGAGGCACCAGACGAGATTTGTAGAGCAGCGCGTAAAACAGGAATGCGCCGGCGCAGAACGGAACCATCATCAGAAGCTGTCCGCGATCCATTGCCGCGTAGGCCAGCCTTCCCAGCGGCTCCATGCTTGCAGCCCGCCCAGCGTCCGCGTAGTCCCCGCTCACTGTGAGCAGCATAAAGACACCGATCCGGCTTGCCGCCAGCACCGCCCCCTCCAGAACATAGAGCGCAAACCCCACCCTGGCCATCGTCTCGCTGTAGCGGTGCAGCAGGGCGAATAGAAGCGCTCCCAGCCAGATGACGCCGCCCGCGGTCACCATCTCGTCCAGGATGTCGGCTCGCATCCACGCGGGATGCTGCGCCACCCTTGTCATGGTTTCGCCAATCTTTCCGGGAACAATTAGATAGAAATCCAGTAAAATCCCGCCTGCAAGCGAAGTCATCGCCTGCAACAGAAACGCCACACCCAACACACGCCCACGTCTCCCTTTTGTGCTCATCGGATCGTGCCTCCTGTCTTCCGATAGCCATCTCAACCTGTTGTACCGATGGCAAATTCTAAATCCTGGCCCGTGGCAAACTGCTCTTCTTTGCCGAAGGAGAAGGTAAGAAACTCAGCGACATTGATGATCTATCCCGTCAAATTGAAGACCTCCATTCGCGTTCGATGTGCCAGTCGCGGCTGAGACGCCGGTTAACAGGCCAAGCACGCATTGACAGCCGGGTACGCGCGACTATCGAGATTACTCTCGGAAACGTTGTAGCGTTCACTAGTGTGGTGAGTCAGAAGTTCATTGATGAGCAACCGCAGATCCTTCGACTCACCCCCCCCCAACTGAAAAGCGTTTGAGCCCCGTTCGCTCAGGATGACAGGGCCTTTTCTGATGCGAATTAATGACTCAGGACACTAGATGAGCAACGCCGGAGTTATCTGCTATGTGGAAAATGCATGGTTACTGGTTAGTTGGGTTGGTTGGTTCCGGTAGCGGGGGCGGGGGGCTTGACAGGGGCCGGTTGCTGCGATGAGTCGCCTGCAGCGGCGGGCTTGGTTGATGTGGAAGCGGGCTGGGTGGAAGCGGGCTGGCTCGCTGCTGGCGATTGCTGGCCTGAGGTTGACGCGGGTTGGGTGGGCGCGGGCTGAGTGGTGGACTGGGCGTCTGGCACGCTGTCGGGATTTGCGCCGGGCTGGGCATCCGTCTGAGAATCGGGGGGCTTGGGTTTGGGGAACTGTACAGGGCGCATGACGCCGACGTTCTTCTTATTGTCGCGATTGTCTTGCGGGTCAGGGTCAGTGGGAAGCTGCTCGCCGGGAGCGCGCAGCGTGGGCGCGGGCGCGGGAGCCTGCTTATCCGGGTCGTGCTCAACATCGCCCACCTTCTGGATGTGTACGTTGTTATCTGCGGTGATGACCGGCGAGCCATCGGTGGTCAGAAGGCCTGAGACCTCGTCTTTGGTGAAGATGATGGGGGCTTCGCCGTTCTTGGCGACTTCAAGGCGGATGACGAGGTTGCCGTTGATGCGCACAAAATCGACTTCATCGGGAGGATCGCCATAGATCCACTCCTCGAAGGGGGTCTGCCCGTCCATTTCGCGCGACTTGGCGCGGGGCGGGCCTTTGGCGTAGAGCACCATGTCCGTGTTCATGCCCACCATGATTTTGTGACTCAGGATAGCGTCTTTGAGCACCTTGGGCAGCGTGTCGGTATAGGCCTGGATGGGCGTCTTGACGTTGAAGGAGATGAGCGGCGCAAGCAGGGCTTTCACGTCATCGCCGGTGACGACGGGGACGTGGCTGCCGAAGTCGAGCGTGAGACGCGCGCCGGTGGGGTCGGGCTCGTTGTCCTGGGCAAGCGGGACGGTCGTATCTGCTCCCGCGCCGATCTCGACGTGACTCAGGATGCGGTGCTTCAAGTCCGGGCCCCCGTTGAGAGAGAAGATGATCTTCCCTTTCTCGATCTTGAGGTCGGTGATCACCACGCGGTCGCCGGGCTTGGCGGAGGTTCCGTTCTCGATTGCCATATTGAGGTAGGCCTCGCCGGCCGGCTCAAGCTTGCCGTTGGCTACCAGCGTAAGGCCCTTGTGGCCGCGCGGAAACGGGCGCATGGCAAAGCCCTGCTCCGACTGCAGGACGCGGATGAGCAGGAGGCGCGTCTTGGCGTCGATCTCATTTTGCTGGAGCGGCACATTGGTGGGGGTGATCTGGGAGTAGCGGCGGTCGACGGGCGAGCCGGGCCCCTTGGCCACGGGACCTTTCCCGCTGGTATCGATGGTAATGACCTGAGCGGCACCGGGAAAGGCAGCGAACAGGGCGATCAGCGCGCAGAACAAGATGGTACGCCGCAGGAGCGGATCAGGTTGGGACTTCGGATTGATCCGGAGGATGGTACTCGTCCCCCGGGGAAGGGGCACCATGGGAACCTCCCATACGCACCAACGGCATTGCGAACACGATAGCTCGGATGGAGGGAAGAATGCAAGCGGTGGCTTGTGCGGACGGGAGTCGGTTCAAAATGCGGAATCGAGGGGGAACGGTGTTGAATTTCTTATTGCGAATTGCGAGTGACAGGAATAATCAACGCCGGGGTTAAAACCCCTCGTATTCGATGGCATTTATGCGGCACGACTGAAGTCGTGCCCTGACGCTTCTTGCGTTCCCGTGTGAGTCTTGCAGGTTGCTCAAAGGCGACCGGTTACAGGGTTTGCGGGCCGGGGCCGGGAGAGTTGGGAGGGGCCGGGATTGTGCTGGGAGCGGCCGGAGTAACCGGGCCGATCTGGACCAGAACGGGAGCCGACGGCTCGGGCTCGCCCATGGCGGCGGTGTGCTGCGCGCGCGCGGCGGCGTCCAGGTCAACTGGAATGCCCGCGCCGACGATCAATGGAGCGTTGTAGCGGAAATTGAGATCGCCAGTGACGCGGTAGAGCACGGGGATCGCGACGAGCAGAACGATGAAGGCAGCCCAACTGGCATCGAGGCCAAAGCCGCCGCCGGTGAGCCAGAAGGGGCCCATCGGATCGCCCTGGATGACGGGAGAGTTGCTGCTGACACCATTGACGGCAAGGCCAAAGAGCAGAGCGCGAGTCACCTTCCAACCAAAGTTGAGCCCCCAGCTTAGCCAGAGGGCATTGGTCCTGAGATAAGCGGTGGAGAGCAGCAGCCCCAGGGCCAGGGAGACGAAGAAGCTGGCGCGGCTGGCTCCGGGAAGAAGTCCCTGCACAATGGCGTAGAAGAGGGCAAAGCCAACAGTTGCGCCGAAGGGACCGACGGCGCGAGCGAAGCGCTGGAATCCGTAGCCGCGGAAGGCGATCTCCTCAGCCAGAGCGGCAAAGAGAAAGAAGGCCGCATCGATGGCGAACCAACCCCACGAGGGTGCATCGAACGAGAACGAAACAGCGATGCCGCCAAAGACAGTGAGCGGCAAGACACAGACCAGGGCCAGGCACCATCCGAAAGCCAGACCGGAGCCGGCCTCGCCAAACCAATCGGCGCGCGGCGGCAATCCCTGCTCGCTGATGGGGCTTTGCTGGCGGTTGAGCCAGAAGCCCATGACCGCGTAGCCAAGGAAGAGAAGAACAGCGAGGAGGATCTGGTTGACCAACGGGGACCAGCGGTCGTCTGCAACAACCTGCGAGGTGTGGGTAGCCAAGGTCCGCGCAAAGAAGTAGAAGAGGACGGCGAGGAGAAAATGAAAGTAGGCGCGCAAACGGCCGCCGCGGGTGGGCTCTGGCTGGCTCATGCGCACCTCCGCTGGGCGAAGGCATGGCGCGGCGAAAGACTCGCGCCCTGGGCAGCGCACGGGATGCCGCACGAATTCAAGTAATGCTCAACCATTCAACCAGTATCTTTCAAAGGAAGATTGACGACAGCCAATAAATCGGCGCATCACACTTCAGTAAACGCCTGCGCAATGTTGCGGAACTTGTGCTGACGGGCAGCGACCAGCGTATCGATGGGCAGTTGCTTGAGTTCATTGAGATGCTTGCGGAGCGTGAGGCCGACCAGACCGAGGCCGGTTTCGGGATCGGTATGGATGCCGCCGAGCGGCTCCTGAATGATCTCATCGACGCAGCCGAGCGCGGCAACCTCAGGCGCGGAGATGCGCATGGCCTCGGCAGCCAACTGCTTGTGGGCCGCGTCGCGCCACATGATGGCGGCACAGGACTCCGGGGTGATGACGAAGTACAGGGCGTTTTCAAGGATCAGGACACGGTCAGCGACGGCCAGCGCCAAAGCGCCGCCGGAACCGCCTTCGCCACTGATGAGGGAGATGGTGGGCACGCGGAGGCGCGCCATTTCAAACAGATTGCGGGCGATGGCTTCGGCCTGTCCGCGCTCTTCAGCACCGAGGCCGGGATATGCGCCGGGAAGATCAATGAAGCTGATGACGGGCCGGCCGAACTTTTCGGCAATCTTCATGCAGCGAAGGGCCTTGCGGTAGCCCTCGGGGTTGGGCATGCCGAAGTTGCGCTTAACGCGCTCCTTGGTGGTGCCGCCCTTGCGGTTGCCGATGACCATGACCTCGTCATTGCCGAGGCGCGCCATGCCGCAGGCGACCGCCTCATCGTCGCCAAAGGCGCGATCCCCGTGTATCTCGCTGAAATCGGAAAAGATCCGCTCGATATAGTCCATGGGGTAAGGCCGCTGCGGATGACGTGCCTTTTCGATTCTGATCCATGCCGGCGAAGCTGCTTCCGGCTGAAGAGGTGCCCCTGTTTCCTGTTCGCTCATCGTTACCTTGTTGGGCGAATGGCCAAACTGACCATCGGCTCTCCTTGATTCTACAGTGGAAATGCAAAGTTGAGGAGGCGGGATTGGTTGCCTGGGTTGACGCTCTGGCCGCAGTTCCCTGCCCTTTTGCTTCTTCTAGATGATTCCGTAGGTGGTGAAGGCTTCTTTCGCGGTCATGCCATTTTCGAGGGCCTGGCTGACGTACTTGAGCTGGTGCACTTTTTCAAAGGCGGCGTTGAGAACTTCGCGCTCCGCCATCTGAGGAACGACACAGAGTCCATCAAGGTCGCCGAAGATGAGATCGCCGGGGGTAATGTGCGCCTGCCCAATCTGAATGGGAACGCGGAAGTCGATCACTTTGCCGCGCGCAGCTTGATCTTGCGCGTAACCGCCGCGGGAGAAGGTGGGAAATCCCAAGCCGAGAATTCCTTTTGTGTCGCGCGAATATCCGTCGAGGACCGCGCCGGCGGCACCGCAGTGCATGGCGCGCACGCTCATGAGCTCACCCCAAAGAGCGTAAGAAGGCGAAGCGCCGGTGGAGACGTAAACCTCGTTAGGCTTGAGCTCATCGAGCGCGTCAAGCATCAATCCGTAAGGCCATGCGGAGATGGGATTCTTGGAGCCGTGGATGGACTCCTCAAAGAAATCCGCCTGCAGTACGGGCATGGCGCGGCCGCAGAGGACCATTGCGCGATCGAGCGGCATGATGGTTGCGGGCAAGAACTGATGCTGAAAACCCATCTTGTCCATTGCATCGCCAATGACCGCTGAAGACAGCTCCTGCCGCGCTTGCTGAAACAACTCTGCGTCTGATGACTCCATGACTACGCTCCCCGAAAAATACCTGACTAATTGTTACAGATTGGGTAAGAGCTTACCGTCAAAAATCGACAGACCTTCGGCTGGCCGGGAACCAACATTCCAACTCGGAACGGGCTGCGCATTGGCAAGTTTGCTCTGCCGAACTAAGGCAGAGGCCAGGGCATGGGTGGTGATGGAACGGATAGTGTAGGCAGGGCCGGCGGATGACTGACGCGGTATGCGCCGTAGATGCCTAAACTGAGGCCGGCCGCGATGCCAACAACGATCAGGACCTTGGCGGCGGTGGGCAGGCGGGAGTTGTCGTGGACGGCTTTCGCTTCCTGAGGGGTGAGCAGTTGGCCGGTGACCTGTGCGAGCTTGGAGACGAGCACGTCGACCGACGAGTCGAAGCCCTGGTCGCGGCGGGACTGTGTGCCAAAGGCGCGGACGTTGGCGCGGGTGGTCCACAAGGTGACGCTGGTCTTGGGGTCTTTGATGTCGAGGACGAGCTGCGGAGTGGTGACAGCGGTGTCCCCTGAGCCGGAGGTGGGTGCGATGGCGCGAATCTCAAAGACCAGATCCGCCTCGGCGGGGGTGGCGACGAGTTGGTAGTGATTGGCTTTTTGTAAATCTGCGTAGAAGGTGTTGTAGGCGCGGTCGGGACCACCGGTAAACGCGTCGAAGAGGGTGCTGCCACCACCGTTTGCGATAAAGACCGAGTGCGCTGAGAGAATTTGTGGAGGAATGGGCGCGGCGGATGAGGGCTGCTGCGCCGGCGCAGTGGAGATGACGAGCAACCAGGTAAGAACGATTGAGACAGACTGCCTGATGTGCGTTTGCATACGTGCCTCCGGAGCACCGATCGAATGGAATGTTGTGCAATGCTCGTGTTGCTGAAAGAGACGTTGAAGCGCGCGGCAAGGTTGTGCGCCAGGGAGAGCGGGATGGGATGGGGCCGGGTTTTCCTCTGAAAAAACTTGAACGGATGATCTAGCGGCTGGCGATGGGCTGCCGCTCCGGGCACAATGGAAGAGCGGAGTTGGTGGAGATGGGCGTGACAGGAAAACTGGAATTGATTGTGGGTCCAATGCGTAGCAACAAGACTGCCGAGCTGCTGCGGCGCATCGAAATAAGGCGCGAGTACGCCAAGCAGAACGTGCTGCTGCTGAAGCCCAGCGACGATACCAAAGCATCAGCGGGACTGGTGGAAAGCCGCAACCGCAACGGCTGCGGAAAGATGGAGGCGGTGGAGTTTCGCTCGGCCGATCCATGGACCGTACTGCCGATTCTGGAAGCCACCGAGCAGAGCATTGGCAAGCGCGTGGAGTGCCTGGCGATTGACGAAGGCCAGTTTGTGCAGGATCTGTTTGCCTTTTCGCGGCACCTGCTGGAACACGGTCACGACGTGATGGTTTCAGGGCTGGAGCTGGATTTTCGCGGGTTGCCTTTTGGCGAAATGCTGGATTTGAGCTGGCTGGTGCGCACCTACTCCGGCAACATTACGGAGCTGGTGGCTTATTGCTCATGCGGCGCAAAGGCGCTTTACCCACAGCGGCTGATCGACGGGAAACCCGCGCCGTACGAGAGTCCGATCATTATGGCCGGAGATAATTACGAGCCACGGTGCGCGGAACATTTTGTGCTGCCCGGGCGGCCGCATTAGGCGGCTCCGAAAGGGCTGCAATTTCATCTCCAGGGGCTAAAGCCCGCGATTTTATTGACCTGTTGCGGCACGAGTAAACTCGTGCCCTGGCGCTTCTTGCGCTCCGGTGTGTGTTTTGCAAAGGTCACAATCGTCTATCGGCCTTTATGTTTCGCCTTCCTCGGTCTTGATCGGCTCCTCAGTCTTGATCGGCTCCTCAGCTTTATCGGGCGCTTGAATTTTGTCTGACGCCACGGTTTTGTCTGGAACCGGAGTTTTGATTGGCGCATGAGTTGCGTCTGGCGCTGGGGTGCTGGCTTCTTCCGGCTCGGGTGCGAGGACTACCGGCTTCTGTTCAGTGGCTGCGGCCTCTTCTTGCTCGGACTCGGATTCGGGCTCGGGTTCGGGTTCAGCTACGCCGGTTGATTGGTCCGCGCCGAAAAGCTTGTCGATGCGATAGCCTGCCGCTTCAACCGTGGCGAGGGCTTCGTCGATGCTCTTGCCAAGTGCGGCAATCTGCCGGCGACTGGGCACCGGCTCACCGGCGATTTTAAGGAGAGTGGGCATCAGCAGCCACCAGAGCAGCTGCTCATACTGTTCGCGAACGATGTAGAGGTGACCCTCGGCCTGGTGCGCGCCGGTCAGCCAGCGCACATCGGGATCGGACCAGAGCGCGGGAGCGAGTGTAACGGTTTCATCGTCGTCGGCAGCGGCGCTCTGTTTTGACTCCGGTTGCGCGCCGGGCTTCTGCGTGAAAGACGGCGTTTCCAGATCCTCGGCAATAGCTTGCCTGTCGACAACCTGCCCATCGGCAGCTTGCTCCGCGGCAGAGATGGCAGCATCGGCGGGGGCTTCTGCTTCAAGGCCTACGCCAGCGCCCGCGAGCAGAACCACCTTGATGCGGGCGGCGACGCGCCAGCCTTCTTCGCCCTCAACTCCGAGAGCGGCAAAGGCATGAGCAAAAGGCTCGCGCAAACGCAGACGGTCAAACACATCGAGTGCGATGCGGTTGGGCTCAGCCGGATCGATGGACTCGGCGAGCAGCTCAAGCGCACACCAGGCAACGATCGGTCCCCACATGGCTGTGGCCGTTACGTGCGGGCTGGGGCTGGGCAACATGCGGCGTGCGGCCACGGTCCAAGGCTTGGGAAAGAGCGCCTCAATAGCGGGAATGCGCATGGCGGCGCGCATTCTTTCGCGGAAGGCCTGCGCGAGCAATCCGGGATTGGCAGGAAGAGCGTCGACGGCTGGACGGCTCTGCTGAGGCAGGAGCGCGATATAGGCCGACTGCGCCGACTGCAAGAAGCTCTGACAGCGCTTCCAGGCCAGACTGAAGAATTCGCCGCGCTCTTTCTCTACCACTTCGTCTTTCTCAATGGCGAGTGGGCGCGGATGCTCGGCGAGATCCGCAAACATGCGAACGACAGCGGGATCAAGCAGGCGCTGCAATGCATCGTGTACAGGCTTTAATTCGAGATTCGCCAGCTCGTCGTCGAGGTTGCGCACGCCGCGGCCTTTGAGCGCATCGCACAGGCTGTCCCAGGGATGCTCGGCTGTGGGCGTGAGCTCGCGCCAATTGAGAAAGACATGGCACTGGTAAGCGTGCAGGCCAAGCGAGAGACCGCGCTCAAGCACATCGGAGGCGCGGTGCAGATATTCGAGGCCGGTGAGCGAATCGCGCCAGGCAAGAATGACCGACGGGTCGCCGCTGAGGCCAAGCCCTTCGCGCAGGCGTTGGCGGCGCAGTTCACCGGAGTCTTTGCCGGCATAGGCAGCAGAGGAATCGATGGTCCCATGCGTGGTTCCATAGCGGTTGTTATAGATGACCAGAGCGCGCTCACTGCCGCTGCGGTTGGTGTATGCAAAGACGTTTTCATCGACCACGCCGCCAGCCTGGTAAAAGTCGTAGAGAAGAAAGTTGCTGCTCTCGGCGAAGAGCCAGCGCATTTTGAGCAGGGGCGCAATCTCACGCTCGTGGCGCTCGACCAGCCTCTGGTCCGGCGACTCGTCATAGCGCGGCCAGCGGTACTCCATTCCATACTTTTCGGTATAGCCTTCGATTTGCCCGTGGCCGAACATGGGCAGGCCGGGCAGCGTGCTCATGAGCGCGGCTACGCCAAAACACTTGTCGCCGGTTCCGAACTGATCGATGGCGGTGCGCTCGTCGGGATTGCTCATGAAGTTGACGTAGCGCTTCATGATGTCGGGATCGAACTCCAGCGTGTTCTTGATGACCGAGCGGTACTTCGCGTTGTCCTCGTCGCGGAGCATGATCATAAACGCGCTGTTGTAGACGCGATGCATGCCCAGGGTGCGCACAAAGTAGCCTTCCATGAGCCAGAAGGCCTCCGCCAGCAACAGGGTGCCGGGAACCTCGGCAGCCACGCGGTCTACCACTTCACGCCAGAACTCGTGAGGCATGGCGCGGTCAAACTCGGCCTGGCTCATGCCATACTCGGCACGCGAAGGAATTGCGCCGCTGGAGCCCGGGCCTGGGAACCAGAGGCGATGAAAGTGGCGCTTGGCCAAGGTCATGGCTGCATCGAAACGGATGACGGGAAAGAGCCGCGCGACGTGGAGAATGGTCTGGATGACCTGCTCGCGGACGGCGGGATTGAGATAGTCGAGTTGCGCAGTGTCGTTCCACGGAAAGCTGGTGCCGTCGTTGCCGTGATAGATGTAGCGGGTTTCGCCGGAGGCTGTGTCGCGGCGGCGAAAGACGACGGCGGCGTCAGACTGCTCGAAGTAGTGATCCTCAATTTTGATTTCGACGCGCGAGTCCGGCGAGAGGTCGGGCCCGTTATAGCTATAGGCGGGATAGGGCGGCTCAGGCCGCGAAATGAACCACTCAGGATGCTCGACGACCCAGGGCGAATCGATGCCCATGTGGTTGGGCACCATGTCACTGGCCAGGCGGACGCCATGGCGGTAGGCGCGGTCGCGCAGCGCGATGTACGCCGGCTCGCCGCCCAGGTCCTCGGCAATCTGATAATCGTAGAGCGAATAAGCCGAGGCTACGGCGTCCTTGTTGCCGCAAAGCTGCTTGATGGTCCGGGATGCGCGGCTGCGCTCCCACACGCCGATGAGCCAGAGCGAGTTGATGCCGCGTGCGCTGAGCAAAGCCAGCTCTTCATCGGGAATCTCGTCGAGCCGGCCGATGTGGCGGCCGTATTTGCGGCTGAGCTGCGCAAGCCAGACGTAGGTGCTCTTGGCGATGAGGACGGCGCTCGGCATCCATGCCGTATCGGGCGAGAATTTTTCGTATTCGTGGGCCAGGGTTGCAAACTGCGGCACATCCGCGCCGCCGGCTGCCGCAGGCCACTGCTGCGCGCCGCTCTCGCGATGACGCCGCGCCGCATCGGCAGCCTGCTTGGCAGCGGGATTGAACTGCATCCAGATGGCCAGCTCTTCTTCCTTGAGGATCTCGGTTGCGATCTCAAGGATGTGATCGAGGCTGTCGCCGATGAGCGGCTTCCACAACTTCCGGATGAGTTGCAACTGCTCACGGAGCGAAGCGGGCGAGCCCTCGGCGGGGAGGCGCAGCAGGTCGAGCAAACTCATCGGCTTTGCATCGGGAACAGGAACGAGGGGCCGAGAGGCAAAGTACTCCGGCAACTGCTGCGTTACCTGGCGATAGACGGTCTTTTCGGCGAGGGAGCGGTCATTGAAAAGCTCCTCAAAGGGGCGGAAGGCCTGATTGCGATTGGCGGCCCAGAGCAGGAGCAGTTCTTCAAGCGTAGCCTCGCGATGCGTGATGGCGCCGGTTTTGCCGGAGAGCCACTGCTTGGGCGTCTCAAGACCTTTGATGACGGTGGATCCAGGGAACTGCTCGACGAAAGCAAGAAGCATGGCGTCAACTTTGTCTTCGCCGACCTGCGCGCCAAACCAGGCGAGGGCTGCGTGCATGACTTCAGGATCGAACTGCTCGCGGTAGCGCGCAAGCAGTACGTGGCTGGCCTCGTCGATAAGGCCCATGGCATAGAGCGCGCCGGCATGGATGGCCTGGTCAGGATGGTTCTGCGCGTCGCGGACCTGGTTGACGCGGTAGGCGAAGTCGCGGCAGGCAGCCATGTTGGCAAAAACCACATTGCCCGTGTACGAAAACAGGGTTTCAGCGAACTGATAGCGCTCGCGCGCACTCTTCGAAATATGAAATTCCATCATATAGATCGATCTTCCTGATTCCCGGCTCTACGAGGAATCATTTACTGCATTCGCAGGGACGCCCCAGCGCTCGCCGGTCTATCTTACTGAACCAGCCCCACCACCAAGATGTAAAGGTACATCAAAAGGCAAAGAAGTGTTGCGGGGGGCCTGGATTCACTTTACCTTGGATGGCGCTTCCGTTGTACGGCGGGCGCATGCGGATTCTAGTGCCACTTGCTTGCCGGCTGGCGAGTCTCCGGCGAAATCTAATCCAGTGCTTTATGGAAACGGAGGATGGCAAAGGTGAGGACTGTCAGGCCGATTCCGCCCATGGCGGCCATCTGCGGCCAAAGAATGTCGAAGCCGACGCCCTTGAGGTAGGTTCCGCGCAGGACTACGAGGAAGTAGCGCAGCGGAATGGCGTAGCTGCAATCCTGCATCCACACCGGCATGGCGATGATGGGAAATCCGAAGCCCGAGAACATGATGGTGGGCATGATGACGAAGAACGATGTAACCATAGCCTGCTGCTGAGTAGCCGAGACGGTGGAGATGAGCAGCGCCACACCTAACATGCAGATGAGAAACAGGACCGTGCCGGTGAGCAGGACGAAGAGATTTCCACGAAACGGAATCTGAAACCAGAATGTGCCGACAGCGCCGATGAGCAGCGCGTCAAAGAGGCCGATGAGAAAGAACGGCAGGGTTTTGCCGAGGATGAATTCGGCAGGACGGATGGGCGTAACCATGATCTGCTCAAGGGTGCCTATTTCGCGCTCGCGCACTACGGCAAACGATGTGAGCGTGATAACCAACAGAGTGGTGAGAGTGCCGATAACTCCGGGCACAAAGAACCAGCGGCTGCTGAGGTCAGGGTTATACCAGGGGCGCTGCTCAAGCACAACCGAGGGGATTTGCTCGATGAGTTGAGGCGCGATGCTGTAAATGCGGCCCTGCTGGGATTGCTGTGCAAATTGAAGCGCGATTTGTGAGACGTATCCAGATGCGATGAGCGCGGTGTTGGAGTTGGTGGCATCGACGATGACCTGCACAGGCGCTGTTTCGCCCTTGCGCAGCTTTGCGGCAAAGCCGGCGTCGAGTTCGATGGCGACCGTGGCCTTGCCTTGCTCGATGAGTTGCTGCGCGACGCTCGAATCTGCGGTCTGGCGCTGCACGTTGAAGTAAGGGCTTGAGGTGAAGCGCGAGATAAGTTCGCGGCTCTGCTGGCTGTTGTCGCGATCGACGACGACGGTGGCCACGTTGCGGATCTCATAGTTAGCCGCATAGCCGAAGATCAACATCTGGATGATGGGCGGGCCGATGAGGATGAAGCGCGTGCGCTTGTCGCGCACCACCTGGATGAGCTCCTTGATCAGCATCTGCTTCAATCGTCCGAACATGCTATCTACTCCAGCCTCTTGTGAAAACTGCGCGTGGCCACCAGGGCAAGCACGAAGGTAAAGCCGGCGAGCGGCAACAGGTCCGCGCCCAGCATTGCGGCAGGGGTTCCTTTGAGGAAGATGCTCTTGAGAATCGAAACGTAATAACGAGCGGGAAAGATGTGCGTGATCCACTGCAGCGGCACGGGCATCTGCTCGATGGCGAACAGAAAGCCGGAAAGCAAGAAGGCGGGAAGAAAGGTGATGAGGAGCGCGATCTGGCTGGCCGCAAGCTGGTTTTTGGCTACGACCGAGATGAAGAATCCTAATGAGAGTACGACAACAAGAAACAATGCAGAGCAAACGGCAAGCGTGAGCAGCGATCCGCGAAAGGGCACGTGAAACCAGCCGATAGCAAGCGCGGTGCAAACGGCAACGTCGAACATGCCGAGCACGAAGTAAGGTGCAAGCTTGCCCAGCATAATCTCCAAGGCCGTTACCGGCGTTGAGATCAACTGCTCCATTGAACCGCGCTCCCACTCGCGCGCAATGGTGAGCGAAGTGAGGAATGCGCCGATGACGGACATGACCAGCGCCAGTACACCGGGAATGATGAAGGCGCTGCTCTCAAGATCTTCGTTGTACCAGGTGCGTGTTTCAACGGCGATGGGCGATGCCTGGAGCGACATGCCGCGCGAACGGAGCCAGTCAATCTGCAGATCCGTCGAGTAGCCCTGCACCACGCCTTGCGTGTAACCCATGATCACATTGGCCGTGTTGTCGTCTGTTGCGTCAACCAGCGCCTGCACCTGGACCGGGCCGCCCTGGCTGAGCTGTTGAGAAAAGTTCCACGGAATGACGAGGCCCATGCGGGCGCTGCCGTCGTCGAGAGCTCGCGCGATTGCGGCGCGGTTGTCGACAGCGCGCACGATGTGAAAATACTCGCTGGCCTGGAAGCGCTTGAGCAGGTCCTGGCTTTGCTGGCTGCCATCCTGATCGCAGACGTAGAGGGGCAGGCCCTTGAGATCGAGATTGACGCCATAGCCGAACAGCAGCATGAGCGTGACCGGCATGATGACCACGATGCCGAGGCTGCGCGTGTCGCGCACAATCTGCAGTAGCTCCTTGCGGGCAACGGCGAGCAAGCGGGTAAGGCTCATGGCTTTGTCGCCTCCTGTTTGCCTGCGGTTGTAGTGAGCGAGACGAACACGTCTTCAAGCGTGGGGCGAATCCGCGCGATGTTTGCGACTGTGACGCCATGATCGCCTAGATATTTGCGAATGAGCGGCTCTGCGGCAGCGGCATTCTCCACGACAAGGTGCAGCGCGTTGCCGAAGACCGCGGCGTCGATCACTTCGGGAGCTTTTTGAAGCACTTCAACAGCGGTGCCGAGCGGGTCGCACTCGACCAGGAGAAGCTCGCTTTTCATGGCGCTCTTTAACTGAGACGGCGTACCCAGCGCGACGATTTTGCCGCGAAAGATGAGCGCGAGCCGATTGCAGTACTCGGCTTCTTCCATGTAGTGCGTGGTGACGAAGACAGTGACGCCGTCCTCGGCCATGCTATGAATCAGGTCCCAGAATTGACGCCGCGAGATGGGATCGACGCCGGAGGTTGGCTCGTCAAGAAAGAGAATGGGCGGACGATGCAAGACCGCGCAACCGAGCGCGAGGCGCTGCTTCCAGCCTCCGGGAAGCGTAGCGGTAATCAGATTCTCTTGGCCACGCAGGTCGGCCATTTGCAACGCCCAGTCGATGCGTTCCTTCACCATTTTTGCGGGAACGCTGTAGAGACCCGCGAAGAGGCGCAGGTTTTCAATCACTTTTAGGTCGTTATAGAGCGAGAATTTCTGCGACATGTAGCCGATGTTCTGTCGCACCTCTTCAGGATTGCGCGCCACATCGAACCCGGCCACCTGCGCGC
>Ga0302320_10009584_pt1 | contig 20782 bp, 16 predicted proteins | sample Bog_T0_3_FD_202130 | JGI IMG/M metagenome (GOLD analysis project Ga0302320, IMG submission 202130) | Peat permafrost microbial communities from Stordalen Mire near Abisko, Sweden - Bog_T0_3 | ecosystem: Environmental > Terrestrial > Soil > Wetlands > Peat | place: Sweden: Abisko, Stordalen Mire...
TGAGCGGGCTGCTTTCATGGCAATGCAGAATGGGGCAGAATCCGAGGAGGAAGACGATGAGACACAGGAAAGATTTCGCATCAGCTTCGGCGGGGATACGGACTCCGCAGAGGATGCAAACGACTATTCGGAGTGACCGATGTGAGCGCTGCGGCGCTTGGCTGAGTTGGCCCCGGATATCGATCAGAGAAACAGCCGCGAATGTTGTCTGCGGCAGTCTCTTGCTGGCCGTGCTCACGCTTGCCGGGTACGCTGCCTCTCAATGGATCGAACGCGAAGGTGCTATGTTCCAAACGGTCTGGCATGAGCCACTCGAAGAGTGGAGTCGTTGAGTGAACATAGCGAGTCGCTGCCGTAGGCCGTAGCGGTGTGGCTACGGCGGGCTGACCAGACTGGTTCACTTGGCAGATACTTCAATCCGCCGCTGACGCCTGAGGAGCGAGAAGTCGCTGCTGTTGAGGGGTGGATATTGGGAGTGCTGTGAACCGGTGATCCGCGGAGGCCCATCGACACAGGGCATGTAACCTATCGAACCGCCGTATGCGGACCCGCTTGTACAGTGGCGTGGGAGGGGAGGAGAGGTCAACTCTCTCCCCTATCCCGATTGATCAGGACAGCTAGGCAGACCCCGGTAGTCTAAAGTGACCTCTGTCTTGCTCATTTTGAAAGAGTTCCTTGACGCCTGAAGCGGACATTTAAATGGAAACCGGCGCCAAGTTCTGGGCTTCTTACTGGAGGACAATACCGGCCATTCGGAATAGACATGTAGCAAAGCCTCAAGCGGCCTGGCGAAATATTGGAAAAGCGGCCATCGCAGAAAGCGGCGCCTGCAGCGTTGCCGAGGGCGATGCATTTGCTCAGATGCCCAATGAGATCGGGTTGCCTGGGATGAGCCAATGATCATGAATGCGAGACGTAGCGCCAAGGAGGGAAGAACAGCGCCTCCTGAATCCATCCAATAAACACAATTGAATCAATGGCATGGGATTCCATGGCCAGTGCCACAAAAGGTATTCTGACGCGAATCCGGCTCTTGGCTGTTGGCGAAGACAAGAAAGTCGTGGCGTTTCGCCCAAGATCAAAATCAGTTGCCCTGCCAAACGCGCTAAACTTTGGGGGCACACTCATTTAGATCACCGGGACGTGCAGAATGGCACAAGACTCAAGGCAGCAGGGTGGCGACCTTTTCATCGTAGATAACAGCGACCAGGACTGGAAGGTTCGTCGATACCTCCACGATTGGGCCGATCTCGCCCACAGTTTCGATATCGCCACGGGGTATTTTGAGGTCGGTGCGTTGCTCGCGCTAGATGGCCAATGGCAGAAGTTGGACAAGATCCGCATTCTCATGGGAGATGAAGTCTCAAAGCGCACGAAAAAGGCGCTCCTCGCTGGCGTGGAGAACATAAAGCGAAAGCTAGACTCGAGCATTGAAAGAGAAAAGGAGCAGAATGATTTCCTCTCGGGCGTCCCTGGCATCGTTGACGCGCTTCGGGTTGGCAAGATCATTTGCCGGGTGTACAACAAGGACAAGTTCCACGCGAAGGCATACATTACCCACGCAAGGCAGGCAGTTGTCGGGTCCTCTGCACTTGTCGGATCGAGCAATTTCACCGTCCCTGGGCTAACCGACAACGTTGAGCTCAATGTCCAACTGCGTCGGGAAGTTGAAGTCCTGCAGGAATGGTTCGAGCGCCATTGGGAGAAGGCGGAGGAAATCACCCCCGACATCCTCCAAGTAATTGAGCGTCAAACGGCCCTCTATATGCCGTTCTACGTCTATGCGAGAGCCCTTCACGAGTTCTTCCGCCGGCACGAAATGACCGATTATGAATGGCTCACCTCTGGTCCGGAAAACGGAGGGTCGAGGATATACACGATCCTCGACTACTACCAGCAGGAGGGCTACCAAGAGCTGGTAGGCATTGCCAAGCAGTACCATGGCGCATTCCTGTGCGATGGCGTGGGCTTGGGTAAAACGTTCATTGGTTTGATGCTCATTGAGTCCCTCATTAAGCGGCAGCGCAAGCGGGTAGCGCTCTTTGTCCCGAAGGCTGCTCGCAAACCGGTTTGGGAAAGCAAGCTGCGGCAGTATCTGCCCGAGCTGTTCGGCGAATACAGCAATCTGGCGATATACAACCACACAGACTTGCTGCGTGGCGGAGAGTTCCCTGATCGGCTTAGCCGGATTAAGGAACTCGCCGATGTCATCATCGTGGATGAAGCCCATCACTTCCGGAATCCAGGCATCAAGGGTGAAGACCCGACCCAGCCGCTGTCGCATTACTGGGCAATGTCGAACATCTGCGAAGGGAAGGACGTCTACCTCCTCACCGCGACTCCCGTCAACAATCGACTTCTCGACCTGCAGCACATGATTGAGCTGTTCTCTCAGCGGAAGTCCGACTACTTCAAGGCCGCGCCCCTTGGCATTCATACGCTTCCTGGGCATTTCCGTAAGATGGAAAAGGAGCTTGAGAAGCAATTGGCTCGCCAAGGGGTAGCCAAGCAGGAGGTTGAGACAAACCAGGTCGAGGCTAGCGAAGTTCTGGCGAGCGATGCCCTCTTTCGCGCTCTCGTTGTGCAGAGAAGTCGCGCCTATGTGAAGAAGAGCCAGGAGCAGCACGCAAGTTCGGCAAAAGCCCTTTTCCCCATGCGTGAACCACCAAGGGTTGTCGAGTTCAATCTGAAGAAGACTTATGGTCGCTTGCTCCAAATGATTGAGCAGGCTTTCAATAAAGAAAAGCCCCTGTTTGCCTTGGCGATCTATTATCCGCTTGCCTATTACAAGGGACCCGACACGACCATCGATCCATTGACGCAGGGGCGCCAAAAGGAAGTGGTCAGCCTTATCCGCATTCAGTTTCTAAAGCGTTTTGAGAGCTCAGCGCGTGCGTTTGAGCTCTCCTGTGCCGCGCTCATGGAGAAGTTACTTGCCTGGCTGATCAAGCACTGCCAGACCGACCATGAAAAACACCGGCTCGAACGCTGGAAGAATAAGTACAGCTCCCTTATCGGCTACTGCCACGACCGTCAGCTTGAGTTGTTCGGCGGCGACCCGAGCGATGAAGAAGACGAGGACATCGTGTCAGAGGAGATGCTTGATGCCGTTGAAGAGCTGAGCCGTGAGGAATACCGTGTCGGCGATATGATCGACGAGACGATTGACGATCTGGTCACTATTGCCGACTTCCTCCACGAGCTACAGCAGTTCCGTGTAGAACACGACGACAAACTTAAGGCATTGCTGAAACTGCTCAAGACCGATTCCGTCCTCAAGAAGCACAAGGTGCTGATTTTTACCGAATACATGGCTACCGCTCGCTATCTCAAGCAGCAGCTTTCGCTCGCAGGTTTAAAGGACGTTGATGAGGTTGACAGCGCCGTGGATCGTGACCGGGGCGAGATCATCAATCAGTTCGCCCCCTATTACAACGGCACGAGTACGGCGAAGCTGGCGGCAAAAGGTCTCAAGGAGACCCGCATTCTGATCTCAACGGATGTGCTTTCAGAAGGCTTGAACCTGCAGGATGCAACCCGGCTAATCAACTATGACTTGCACTGGAATCCAGTGCGCCTAATGCAGCGCATCGGCCGCGTTGACCGCCGCATGGACCCCGGAGTGGAAGATGCGATCGCGGCTGACCATCCTGATCGCGCAACGATCCGCGGATTGGTGATTTACTGGAACTTCCTGCCGCCTGACGAGCTGGACGAACTGCTGAAGCTATATTCACGCGTCTCGCATAAGGTCCTGCGCATTTCTCGCACCTTTGGTATCGAGGGCAAGAAACTCCTTAAACCCGAAGACGATTATGAGGCTTTGAAAGATTTCACCCACGCATATGAGGGCACCACGTCGCCGCTTGAGGAGATGAATCTCGAATACCAGAAACTCTTGCTGCAACACCTTGGCCTTGCCCAGAATCTCGACGCCCTTCCCGGGAGGCTGTTCAGCGGCAAAGAGCACCCGACACCGGGCGCTCGCGCAGTCTTCTTTTGCTATGCAATGCCTGCCCCGCCTCCTCTGCTTCACGATGGCACGCTTCCAGAGGATCAACCCTGGACTACCGATGGCGGGGCCGCGCAGTGGTATCTGTTCGATATCGAAACGGAAGCGATTGAAAGCGACCCTCCGAAAATCATCGAATTGATTCGCAGCACGCCGGACACGCCGCGGAAGCACGACATCGCAGAGAGCACGTTGTCAGAGATCCGCCTCAAAGTCGAAAAACACATTAAGAACACCTACCTGAAGCAGGTGCAGGCGCCCATTGGGGTTAAGCCGGCGCTGAAGGCCTGGATGGAGCTGAGCTGACCATGAGTGCTGAAAAGAACCCGCTGCATCTGATTCGGACGTTTAACCAGCTCGTGAAGTATCTGAAGGACGAGCTTGACTGGCCTATCGAGACCGACGACTTCGAGGAATTGACATTCGACTATGCTCCCGAGGAACTCGGGCTGGATGTAGAGACGGCAGTAAAGATCAAAGAGATCAAGCAGCTTCGTCCTCTCACGAGCAAACAGCCGTGGGGCATTTTCTTCGTTAACTTCGCGCCAAAGCAATTGCCAGTTGTCGCCCTGCGCCGCATCCTAAGCTCCCTGGTGATCAAAAAGAGACAGTCAGCCAACAAGTCACAGCAGGCGGCCTGGCGGCTGCACGACCTCCTTTTCATCTCTTCTTATGGCGAGACTGAACACCGCGACATCACCTTCGCACACTTTGCTGAAGAGCAAGGAACCGGTGATCTGCCTACGCTGCGTCTTCTCGGATGGGATGATGAGGACACAAAGCTGAAGCTGGACTTCGTTGAACGCGAGCTAAAGGCCAAGCTCCGCTGGCCCGATGACGAGAGCGACATCACAGCCTGGCGTGCAACGTGGTCGTCCGCATTCAAACTACGTCCTCGTGAGGTCATCAAGACTTCCCAGCAGCTTGCGATCCGGTTGGCAGACCTGGCCCGGAGTATTCGCAAACGTGCCAACAACGTGCTGGCAGTTGAATCAGACAAAGGACCGCTGCGAAAGATGCACGCAGCCTTCAAGGAAGCGTTGATTCATGACCTCAGTACTGACGACTTCGTCGATATGTACGCCCAGACAATTTCCTATGGTCTGCTAACAGCGCGTATCTCTCGTCCTGCGGGGCTGGTGGCTGACAACCTAGCCGATATGGTCCCCGTAACAAACCCCTTTCTAAAGGACATGCTAGAGACGTTTCTCAAAGTTGGAGGGAGAAAAGGAAAGATCGATTTTGACGAACTCGGGGTCAATGAGGTGGTACAGCTTTTAAGGGATGCAGATATGGAAGCTGTCCTGCGCGATTTCGGAGATCGAAATCCGCAGGAAGACCCAGTCATTCATTTCTATGAGCTGTTCCTGAAGGAATACGACGCAAAGAAGCGTATGCAGCGTGGGGTCTTTTATACGCCGCGACCGGTTGTTTCCTTCATCGTGCGAAGTGTGCATGAGACCCTCCAGAAGGAGTTCGGCATTGAGGATGGCCTGGCTGACACGATTACTTGGGGGGATATGGCTAGGAGAAACAAAGCTCTGACAATCCCGCAGGGTACCTCGCCAAACCATCCTTTCGTCCAGATTCTTGATCCAGCCACAGGAACCGGCACGTTCCTGGTCGAAGCGATTGATGTCATCCAGAAAACAATGGAAGGTCGATGGAAGAAGCAAGGCCACATGCCGCTGGAGTTTCAGCGTATGTGGAATGAATATGTACCTAAACACTTGCTGCCTCGGCTGCATGGGTTCGAATTGATGATGGCACCATATGCGATAGCCCACATGAAGATCGGGCTGAAGCTATACGAGACCGGCTATGAGTTTAAGTCTTCTGAGCGCGCTCAAGTTTATCTTACAAATACGCTTGAGGAACCGAAAGACTTTTCGGATCGGTTCGAATTCGATGTGCCTGCGTTGGCTCACGAGGCAAGGGCTGCCAATACAGTCAAGCTTTCGAGCGTTGATACGGTTGTAATCGGAAATCCACCTTATTCTAAGTTGTCACAAAATCGGAATAAATGGATCGACTCCTTGATGGAGGTGTTCAAAGTAAGCATTAAGAACGAGGAAGTTCAAAGACAAGCACTCTCGGATGACTACGTAAAATTTCTATGTTACGCAAGTCATCGTCTCTCTCGCTCCGGGGTCGGTGTCCTCGGAATGATTACGAATAATGGGTATCTCGATGGACCATTGTTCCGTGACATGAGATCTCATTTGGTCGAACAATTCAATGGGCTTTCAATTTTGAATCTGAATGGTGATTCAAGGAAGCGCGCTTCCGACCAAGTAGACGAAAACGTCTTCGATATTCAACAGGGCGTTGCGGTCTTTATCGGCGCTGGCACAGCTAGCCGAGACGATCAAAGGACTTTTTATGGATCTCAAACGGGGCTGCGCAACACGAAGTTTGCCTTTCTGATATCACAGTCTGCCCGACAAGCGTGCGCAACTCCGATTTCTCCAAGCCCTGAACAATACTATTTACTGCCTCGAGAAAGCTCTCTTCCCAAAGAATGGCAGTTCGCAACACCAATCACGGAGATCTTTGCCGGTGGCACACGGGCCGGCCGAATGCTGCCCTTCAATGGCGCAGCCCTTGCCACACGACATGATGAGTTTGCAATTGCCTACACGAAGTCTGAGCTTGTAGAGAAGATACGCACATTCCTCGACAAAAAACTATCTAGAGAGGACGTCGAAGGCCGATTTCGCCTTTGCACAAGCTCACATTTTGATTTCGACAGAGCAAGGCGTGTGAAGGAAGATCAAGCTGTTGAATCAATCCGGCCGATTTTATATCGCCCATTCGATTCTTGTTGGGTTGTCTACCACCCCTTGCTGATCGGGGAGCCGCGCCCCGACGTCATGCACCATCTTTTGCATAAGAATTTAGCACTTCTCACGACACGTCGTGTTACAGGGAGACCATACGATAACGTATTTGTTACAGATGGGCTCGTGGAATACAAAGCTGCTACACATGATCGCAATACGCAGGTGTTTCCTCTCTATCTTTACAGGAATGAAATTCGAGACGGGGCGGCGCTACTCTGGGGTAACGAGGGAAAAGGAGGGCGACGTCCTAACCTGTCTGACGGGTTGTTTAGCACCCTTTCTAAACAATACGGAAGTCGTTCGGGAGAATTAGATCCTGACGCAATTCTGAGCTATATCTACGCCGTCTTGTATTCGCCTTCATATAGGCTCCGCTATGCGGCCCAACTGGGTGAAGACTACGCCCGAGTGCTTTGGCCACATGACCGAGAGTTGTGGTTAAAGCTTTCAGAGCTTGGGGGCAACCTGATTGCGCTTCATCTCTTGAAGTCTCCAAAGCTGGATGAGATCGCGAACATTTATTCAGGGCCTTTGCGTCCTGAAGTCGAAAAAGTCTCTTATGCCCGCAAGACCGTGTGGCTTGACAAGGAGCAGACGTGCGGCTTTAAGGGTGTACCCGAGGCCGTTTGGGAATTTCATATTGGTGGCTACCAGGTCTGCGAGAAGTGGCTTAAGGACCGCAAAGGTCGCACACTTTCCAAGGGCGACATCGACCACTACAACAAAATCGTCGTCGCCCTGAGCGACACCATCCGCTTAATGAAGAAGATCGACGAAGTCATCGACGAACACGGCGGCTGGCCTGGTGCGTTCGCGACGAACCTGCAGGGCGCCAGTAAGAACTGATTATTCAGGCGGGCTTATGAGCGGGCAGATTGGAAAAGAGAAGATCTACAGCTGTGAAGTGAAGAAACTTTTTGTGCGCGATGGCGAGAGAGTATGGGAGTGGGTGATCGCCGAAGTTGCCGACGCCATTCGCGACGAAGCTACCCAGTTTCGCTGTAAGGACTGCTTTGGTGCGGTCAGGTTGCATGGGAAGCACGTGGAGAATGGGCCGGCGCCGCACGTTGAGCACAAGTCGCGCCAGGATTCGGAGTACTGCCCAGCAGGAATGTATTTCCGCCGGCACCCAGGTCGTGTACCAAAGCTCTCCAGCATGCCGGTAAAGTAGTGCGAGTCGCGATTCCCGAAGGATTTGTGGTTTACGGTGGAACCGCCTGCAAACTGAAATGAGGAAGTTGGCCACAAATGAACACGACCTCATCAAAATATCCACTCCGCCATGTCTCTATCCGGGTTCCCTGGCATGACACAGCTTGGGACGGGCGGGTTTGCGCAAATCCACGACTGAATGGCTCCTGCCTGAAACTGAAGAACATTGGGCAGAACCGCGATGATGATGCCGAGGAAGCTGTCCGGAGCCAATCGCTTAAGGACTTGCCAGAAGACAAGTGGCCGTGTTGCGTAGCCGAGCGGGTCGGATTTATGTCCCCGTTCGAGTACACCCGGCATGCGAAACACCCGTACAATCGGGACTCGGAGTGCGCGCATAGCCACTTCGATCGAACACCGCTCCGCCATCCTCCGTACTCGGCAGCGGCTGTACCTTTCGCGTGGCTGCTTTCCAATGACATGCAGAGACTGAGCGAGGAGTATGCGCTGGATGTGCAACCCGAGCGCGAGCCCAAACTGGGCTTCGGCGAAGGGTGGGTTCAGAATCATGAAAATCAGAAGGCGTTGCTCGACTGCTTCGCTGGTCACCTTCGCCCTAAACAGTCGTTGTGCTTCTTTTATGCGAAGAAAGTGCCGTTCGTTGAGGACTCGGGAGGAGGCCGAATCATTATCGGCGTCGGTCGTGTTCAGCATGTTGGGCCGTGCACAGAGTACAACTACACCACAAAGAATCTAAAGGGAAAATTACGCTCCATGCTGTGGGAACTCATGGTGCAGCACTCGATTCGCCCCGGCTTCAAGGATGGTTTTATCCTTCCCTACCATGCCGCACTGCTGAAGGCGGCAGGGGATCCAGAATACGACCCAGCCGAGATCGCCGCGTTCACTCCGGATGACCGTCTTCTAGAGTTCTCTCATGTTTCACAGCTAGTCACACACGATGGCGCTATTGCCGGCCTACTTGCGTGTGCCGAATCGCTGCGAAAGGCCAAGGTGTCTCTTCCTGGCCCCTGGGATCAATGCCTCGAATGGATAGACAGCCGTCTCGGTGAACTTTGGAAAGCGCGTGGTCCGTGTCCGGGGCTTGGTTCTGCGCTCTCCGCATTCGGGCTTGAGTTGGGAACATTTGTTGCCTCTGCCATTGCGGAGAAGGTGGGAGACAACGCGGACCCCTGGCCCTTTGTTGATCAGGTTTTCACCGACCCAAAGAAGCACTTGCCAGTGCATCTCGCTGAAAGTTTCGGGAAAGCGCTCCAGGAGAAGTGGAACCGCTTGCCGGGTGAGCGCCGCAGTCTTCTCAAGCTGATTAGCAGATTCGAGGTCAGCCGAGACCAGGCAACCTGCCTTTATGTCAAGGAGGAGCGTGCGAAGGCCGGCATCGACGCCGGCGATGGGGATATTCTTGCCAATCCATACCTGCTGTACGAGGTCACCCGGCTGCAGAGCGATCCGGTCAGCGTCTGGACCGTGGACCGCGGCGCGTTCCCAGAAGAGATGATTCGGAAAAAGCATCCGCTGCCGGAGCCCACGGCGCTCGACTCTGGTGCCGATGTCCGGCGCATTCGCGCACTTTCAATAAAGGTATTGGAGGATGCTGCGGCGAATGGAAGCACGCTGTTGCCGCAGGATCAAGTGGTTCTCACTATTCGCGACCTTGCGCTCAAACCATCGTGCAACGTGGACGGGGACCTGATGAATATAGCCAAGGACGAGTTCAACGGTTTGATCGTTGAAGTTCCGCTGGCTTCCAAAGCCCCAGCGCTGCAACTTGGGCGCTTGGCGGAAATGGGCGAGATAATCCGTGTGGCAATTACGAAACGGGTTCAGGGTGCGCGGCTTCCTGTCCAGGCAGACTGGAGAAAACTTCTTGATGATCATCTGGCAGCTGCCGGGGCCCCTGCTGGCGGCGAGTTAGAGGAAAGGGCTAGGGAGGAGAAAACGACCGCGCTGAAGGAACTGGCCGAGTCCCGGTTTTCTGTACTCATCGGTCCGGCAGGAACGGGGAAGACGACGCTGCTGTCTGTGCTTTGCTCACAACCGAAGATTGCCGAAGGCGGCGTCCTGCTTCTAGCGCCAACGGGTAAAGCGCGCGTACGGATGGAACAATCGACGAGCCATCTCAGTCTGAAGGGTTACACGATTGCCCAGTTCCTCCGTCCGCATCGCTACGATACATCCACGGGGCGCTACCGACTTTCCGACAAGCCAGTCGATGTGGGCGCGCGAACGGTCATCATTGACGAAGCATCCATGCTCACGGAGGAAATGTTGGGTGCATTAATCCAGGCTCTCAAGGGGGTGCATCGCCTGATTCTCATTGGTGATCCACGGCAGTTGCCGCCCATTGGCGCTGGGCGACCGTTCAAAGACATCGTCAAGCATCTGTCCCCTGAAGGCATTACAGAGCAGTTCCCGCGAGTTGGTCCTGGCTACGCGGAGTTGACCATTTTCATGAGGCAATTAGGTGAAGACCGCGAGGACCTACAGCTTGCCGAATGGTTCAGCGGCTCGGCGATTGCCCCTGGCGAAGATGAGGTCTTCGACACAGTTGTCCGAACGGGCGAAAGCAAGCACGTCCGTTTTGTTCAGTGGAATTCTCCCGATGATCTGCGCTCCAGCCTCATCGAGGTGCTGGTAGAAGAACTGAATCTAAACGGGCCGGACGATATCGCCGGTTTTGACGCGACGCTGGGCGGCACTGACTGGAATGGCATGCGATTTTTCAACTGCGGTGCCGCACAAAAGGCCGAAAGCTGGCAGATACTATCGCCTGTTCGTGCCGGCGTGCACGGTGTTCCAGATGTGAATCGTCTGATCCACAAGCGGTTCCGGCAGGAGATGATTGACGCCTCGCGCAAGCCGTACCGAAAATACCCCACGCCCATGGGGCCCGAGGAGATCGTGTACGGTGACAAGGTCATCAACTTGGAGAATACCGATCCCAGCCTTTTCTGGAATCGCCATCGTAAGGTTTACCCCGCGAAGGAGAATCCGTATATCGCTAACGGAGAGATTGGCATGGCCATTGGTTTCTTCTGGCGGAAAGGTCTGCCCGATCTACGCTACAAATTAGAGGTCGAATTCTCTTCCCAGCCAAACTTCAAATATGACTTCCTGGACCGGGATTTTTCCGAAGAAGCCAACCCGGCCTTGGAACTTGCATACGCGCTGACTGTACACAAGTCGCAGGGCAGCGAGTTTGGCCGGGTCTTCCTTGTCTTGCCGAGCCCATGCCGACTGCTCTCACGCGAACTTCTGTACACTGCATTAACCCGCCAGAAGGATCGAATCGTAATTTTGCATCAGGGACCGCGCGGGGATCTCCGGAAGTATTCTTCCGATAATCAGTCTGAAACTGCCAGACGTCTGACCAATTTGTTCGCGCTGCCGTCGCCAGTCACCATCAGTGCCCGCGTATTTGAGGAAAACCTTATCCACAGGACCAATCGGGAAGAAATGGTGCGCTCGAAGTCTGAGGTGATCATTGCCAACGAACTAGCAAATCGGGGAATCGTGTACAGCTACGAACAGCCCCTAGTCCTTGATGGCGTGACAAAGTACCCCGATTTCACCATCGAAGATGAGGAGTCGGGTCGCAACTTTTACTGGGAACACTGTGGCATGCTGCATGTTCCCAGCTATCGTCGCCGTTGGGAAGAGAAGCTTGCGTGGTTCAAGGTTCACGGCATCTTGCCATATGAGCAAGGCGGGGGGCCTAACGGTACATTGATCGTCAGCCGCGATGAGGCTAACGGAAGCATTGATTCCGCAAAGATTAATCAAGTGCTAGAGGCTGTTCTCAATCTGTAAGGATCAAGTTGCTATACCGGAAAACCAGAGGGGCTATGAACGGACAGGTCGGCAAACAAAGGTTTGAGAAGCATCTCAGGATTGGTGTTCGTTTCGATGGCACTCGCTTCGTTCTGCAGAATGGGAGCCCGCTACCGGCACTGGCAAAGGATTCAGTCGCGGAGTTGGTTCTGGTGCCTGACTGTATTCAAGACGAGAACGTCCGCGCCAGTTTCACAGGTGAGAAGAGCGTACTGCTTCTGAAAGAGGGATCGTTCGTCATGGTCGGCGTGAGCCCTACCATGATTGAAAGCCCTTCCCCCAAAGGCCTAATTCTGGCCAACAAAATTCCGATCATCTCCCCGTACTTGTTCGTCGAAGTCAGGCTCGACGCCGACCTATGGCTCCAGGTACGCGGCGATCAGGAGGCAAGATTATCCGCGTGTCTTTGCACGATTCCTGCATTGGGACAGGGGGCCGAGAGTCTCAACCACGCTTTCACGCTCATCTCTGGAGCGTATGAGACGAAGCGCCTGTCCCACTCTGGGAATGTGTTCGAGCGTGCGCATACCCATGTGGGTTCAGGCAAGTGGAAGAGCCTCGATGAGCTCAGGTTGGACGCGATTCAAAGGATGCTGTCGGGAGCGACAGATAAGCCAGTTGATGCAGGGTGAGGCGATAGTGGCGGGATGTGATGGCGTTTTGGGAGCAGAGTGTTCATCACTCGCTCTAAATCGTCTGAAACCCGTTGGAGGAATAGGTGAAAGACATTCTGGAAGCCATGAATGAGGAGTCTCTGGCGAGACCAACAGAACCACTCCGGGTGATCGGCATCGACCTCGGCACAACGAACTCAACGGTCTGTGAGATCGTGTGGGAGCCGGACAAGGACAAGCCCGGCCCTCCGCGGTGCCTAAATATCGATCAAGCTACCACCCAAGGTCGCTACTCGCACGTGCTCGTTCCGTCTGTGGTGGCTTTGCATGGCAATGAGACCTGGGTAGGCGAAGGTGCTAAACGGTTGCGCGCATTGCAGGGCGCCGGTCTTGAAGAGTACAAATCCTGGTTTGCCGAAACGAAGAATGATATGGGTGTGCGGCGAACGTATCACCGCGCGCCGGCCGAGTTCAGGTCCGCCCGCGCCGTGGCCGCCGAGATCTTGAGGTTTCTCCACCAGGCGGCATTGGCCGAGAGCGACATCCCGGTCTCCCGTACCGTGGTCACCGTTCCGGCCAGCTTCCAGGCGGCGCAGCGACACGACACCGTTGCAGCCGCGCAACGCGCCGGAATTACCCTGGCCGATGGTGAGCTGCTGGATGAGCCGATTGCCGCATTCCTGGATTATCTGGTCGCAGGCGCGAAGGATGGCGACGATTATCTTCCGAAGGGCGATGCCACCAAGAATCTGGTTGTCTTCGACTTCGGTGGTGGAACGTGCGACGTGGCCGTTCTCCGGTTGGGCCGGCTACCAAAAGGGCGTCTGACGGTAACCCCGATTAACGTCTCGCGCTACCATCGGCTGGGCGGTGGCGATATTGACCGCGCCATCATTCATGAGGTGCTGCTACCGCAGTTGCTTGAACAGAACGGGTTGGATCAACACGCTTTGGGGTTCGAGGAGAAGCGGCAGCGTGTCCAACCGGCTTTGCTGGCCGTAGCCGAGGCACTGAAGCAGAAACTGTCGATCGAGATCGTCAGGCTGAAGAAGTTTGGACGTTGGAATGGGTCCGATAAGGCTACGCTGGTTCAAACGCAGCCGGGTGCATATCCGGTGGAATTGAAAGATCGGACGTTGACGCTTCAATCGCCTAAGCTCTCCGCACTCGACTTCGAGAAAGTTCTCGCCCCTTTCTTTGATCGCGATCTGTTGATGCCGAGGGAGGACGAGTACCGGGTGAGTTGTTCGATCTTCGCACCTCTGGAAGATGCGCTTACGCGGGGCCGTCTTGATCGGGATGAGATTGACATTTGCCTGCTGGCTGGAGGAAGTACTTTGATTCCGCAGGTCGCAGAAGCCGTTGGCGAATACTTTAATGACGCTCGTATTTTGACTTTTCCAAGCCGCGATGACACGCAGACTGCAATTGCAAAGGGCGCCGCACTCCATGCTCTCAGCCTGGCGCTGACGGAAAGAGCGATGTTCCAGTCGGTCTGTCACGACGACATCTTCTTCCAGACGAGCCGTGGTCCCGTCCCCCTGGTCGCGCGTGGAGTTGAATTGCCTTACCCACACGGCGGCGGATTCGAACAGCGCATGGATTTCAAAGCACCGCAAGCGGTCAAAGCCGGAGCCGAAGGTGAGATTCGAGTTCAAATCCTGGCCGGCGATGAGCATCGATCATTGTTTGAAGAGATATGGAAGATCAAGGGACCTGTGAAGAAAGGCGCGCCGCTACTGCTTGAATTCCGGTTCAACGAGAACCAAGTGCTGGAGTTGCGGATGGGGATGCCTGGAGTTGACGGCGCATTTGAAGCAACGCTCGAAAATCCGCTGACCCATGTGGTGAATCCCAATGCGGACAGATCGAAGATCGAAGATATGGAAGAGGCGCTTCGAAGTGGCAAAGTAACTCGTGAGGAAATGCCGGATACATTTGAAGAACTGGCGGAACTTTACCGTAAACTCAGGCAAAATGAGAAAGCATTGACTTTCTACGGCCGAGCGGTCCAGCTTCGAGTGTCCCCTTCAGCCCATTTACTGAATCGCATGGCTTTCTGCGCGCGTGATCTGGGGGACCGGGAGCGAGCTGAACGCTTCTTTCTGGAAGCTGACCGTGTTGCGCCGTGGTCTGGCACATGGTTTAACTGGGCACTGGCCAAGGAACAATGGGGCAGTCCAGCAGAGGCACTCACATTGGTGGAAAAGGCGATCGCTCTTGAGGATGATCCACCCTATTCAGTCTTACAGGCGCGCCTGATACAGAAAAGTGGCGATGCTGAAAGGGGTATTCGGTTGGCCGACGATGCGCTGAAGCGCTTCGCGCCCCTCTCTACCCAGGACGAATTTGAACTGCACTGGTTCCGAATCGCCGCGCGAATTACGGGTGACGACGCACTGTTGCGAGAAGCTGACGCGATGGCTCGCAAGCTAACGACACGATCAGACAAGCGCACTCTCGATACAGGAGAGTTTCCCGACTTGGAGCGGATGCCCAGTGAGGACGACGAATGAGCTGGCTCATCCCACGCGACGAATTGACGGCGGAGCAGATTCGTGCCGTGGAACTCAGCCCGAACGAGCACCGCGTCATTCTTGGCGCACCTGGGTCAGGAAAAACGCAGATACTCCTGCATCGGGCACGATACCTCAGCGATGAGCTCGGGGTTCTGCCGGCGCGCCTTCGGGTCTTCGTTTTCACGAATGTTCTGAAGCAATACATCCGAAGCGCTTTGATCGATTTGAATCTACCGGAAGACTGCGTTACCACGTTGGATGATTGGTGCGCACAGATATACAAAAGGCAGGTACGCCCAAGCCTGCCCTGGGATGCTGTGAACCGCTGTCCAGACTATTCCACAGTTCGAAAGGAGGTCCACCAGCGCATCAAGGGTCAGAAGCCGTTCGACTTCGTGCTCGTCGATGAAGGGCAAGATCTGGATGGCGACGCCTTCGCACTTCTTAACGATCTTGCGCCGCACGTAACCGTGGCAATGGACCACAAGCAGCAGATATATGACGAGGGATGTGGCGAGACGGAGATCATTCGCGCTTTGGGCCTGCGCCGCAGCAATCTGACATTGCTAGACGCATTTCGCTGCTGCCCGTATATTGTCAGGGTCGCATCGGAGTTGATTGAAGATGCTCGTGATCGGGCGGCGTTCCTCAACCAAAGCCGCACATCCCAAACGGAGATCCAAACACCTTTACTGTATGAAGCGGATGGCTTTGAGGACGAACGTGCCCGGCTCATTGAAGTCCTGCGGGAGAGGCAGATCGTCGATCGTACGATCGCCATCTTGTTCGCTCAAAATCGCCAAGTGGAGGGCTTTGCCAAGGGACTGCGGGAGGAAGGGATACCCGTTGAGACTAGGAAGAGCGGATTGAATTTCGCGAACCAGCTTCCGAAGGTCCTTACCATCCATAGCGCCAAGGGGCTGACTTTTGATTCAGTTTTGCTGCCGCGGCTCGTGTCTGCGAGCTTCTCCGGCCGGCTGGATGGAATGGCAGCTCGCCTTTTATACGTTGGGATTACGAGAGCAACGAAGTGGCTCTACCTGAGCACGGTGACGGGCAAGTCGGTCTCGACACTGAGCCGGATTCGAAAACTTGCGGAACAGAAGCCACCGGTTGTGACTCTGGGCCAGCGAACAGCATTACAGATTGGCAAGTCCAATCTTAGCAATCAGTTAAAGGGAGACGACCCGCTGGATATCCTGTGATCGTTCTACTACCATTGGTGGGACTGGCTGGAAGCGCTGGGGTGCAGCAATCCGCTTGTACCCATAAGGATCGCCTCAGATGGAAGGTACTGGTGCCCCTCGCCACACAACTGGCAGGTGACCGCGGTTGACATAAAGGGGAGCCCAATCAAACGCGGCATCGGCGGAGCATACCACTCCGTCAGCCGCAAGTACCTTCAGCCCTACTTGCACGAATACAGTTTCCGCTACAACCGGCGCTTAGATGAACAGCCAATGTTCATTTCTTTTCTGAATCAGATTGAGAAGGCTGAACCCGGCGAGACGCCATCCGTAGAGCTTGCTCAAAGTCAGATTGCGTAAGAGGCTCCGAATCATCGGAGCCCGGTTTTGCTTGAGTCAAGGGCGATGGAACTTTCCTCTTCCGTTTGTCTGGGCTGCTTGGACATGATTTTCTCTTCCTCCTCAGTACGCAACCGCACAATGTCGGGGCGGTTCAACAATGCCATCAACCTCCATGCTGGAACCACAATCGACATCGCGGTGTTGGCTTCGTAATACTTTTCGTTGGGGTCTTCTATGTACTTTCCCTTGTTTGACTTCTTCAAGACCCGCTTGTGTTCGTGAATGTGTCCTAAATCAATACCAAGCAAACGAGGACTCTGACTCCATAGGTGTAGCAATCGCGCTTTATCCCACAAATGAAATGGCGGCTCACACAGGAAGACTGGTGACCCGCTGTATCCGCCAACAGAACGAAACTCCACCAAGAAAGCCTCTTCCAGATCCTCATCTGGCGATGGCCTCTTGAACGGTTCTCCTGGCATCATTGAGATGTTTCCGAAGCGTACAGTTGGCGTATTCTTGGCCTTGCCTTCGTGGTGGACAAAACGCCCCGTCACGAATACCTCGTTACCTGGGCCAATGCTGTGCTGCTCGATCATCTCTTTGGTAAGAAATGCTTCTACGGGTATTACCCCAACATTCAACCCCTTGCTTTGAAATTCCGCCGGCATAATCGCCAGATCGTCCTTCTCCCCGATGAACCACGATTCGTGACTAGTCCTAATCAGTTGAAATCCGCCATCATCGGCATTGATCCTGACCACGGGTCCTTCGCCAACGGTGTCATCCTTCATAATGTGGGCAGCGGTAACGACGTAACATTGAAACCATCCCTCTTCCTTAAGCGGAATTTGGATTACAAACGCTGTTCCGCCACCCGCTTTTCCCGAAGATGCTTCGAATTCGTTCCCATAGAGATAAACGGCGCAATTCAGGTATACTTGCGGAACTTCAGCCATGGGTCTCTCCAACACGCGATACGGTAATCCCGCTTGGTCAAGAATACCGCGTCACCCAGACTAAATCCTCGACATTTACATGCGTTCTGCGCTTTCGTTTTATGCAAAATCAACTACCTACCTTGAGGGGATATTTACCTCGCAGTCCGAGATGCCGCGGCGTATCCTACTGGCAATGAAACCAGCCAAGCCCGGGTCAAGGTCTACAAGCCGACGCGATACGGTGAGGGAATGCAGCCCGGCACTGTCGAGTTGGAGTTGAATCAGCGTGGGCTCTGGCGGAGCGGCGCGATGAGGATCGCCATTGGGCCGAGCTCCAGGCGCAGCGTCAGGCAGAGAGCAAGACCCTGGTTGGACGCTCGCATCGATCCTGGACCGCCTTAATCATTGCCATCGCAGGGAGCGGAGCACCGGCAGGAGCTATGCACTGACTAGTTTGTCCCATGGACCTTGCCAGAAATACGTGAGCAGCGATGATGATGTCCTTGATCAATCAGGTATTCAAGGGAGATGAATATGAGCGAATCAAGCAATTCTGAGGCAATGAGGAAAATACTTAAGCGGTTGAGCAAAACGGGAACCGATTGGGCGTTTCCTAAGGAAGGGATTCCAGGAGTCAGCGACCACCTTCTTATAGACTGGCAGAAGGCCATTCTTGAACATCTCGCGGAGGATGACGCGACTCCAACTGGGCTAGACAAGCCCTGGCAGGTCAGGGAGGAGCCCGATTGGAAGGCATCTTCCGATCTCATTGAAGACGAGCTAACTAAACGGAAGGTGCCGTTTCAAAAAGTGCAATGGTAGACGCGATTCTTCCTGCTTCGCGCATAAGTGTGCCCGTGCCGACTAGTCGAAAAGGTCGCAACCCGCAAGACCGGGCCGAGTTGGGGTTGGAAACGTGACGCGGGCAGCAACTTCGGCTCAGTTCCTGCCTTGCTCAGGATCCCGCAGGTGATTGCCTCGATTGCATCGAGCACGCAAAGTGATTTCGCTCAGATCGTTCAACGCAATCTCATTCAGTGCACTATTTGAGCGATACTCCGGACCTTGCTGCTTGTCGCTTGAGTAGTGTGACGTCACCGGCGTTAATCGAGGCAATATGAGCAATTCGCGCAGACAGGTTCTTCCGATATTTGTCGATATCATCGGGGTCCACGCGACCAGTTGCAAGGCGATGAATAGCAGCTCGTAGATCGTGCATTTTCTTGTGCGGAGCTCTCGGGTGAAATCGACCAAGGCGCACGCCGGTAATCAATTTTTCGGCCTTTGGCCCGAGAATTTCCCGCTTTTGTGGCGCAACCTTGAATCCGTTGGCAGCAAGGGTTGCCCTGACAGTCTCCATAATCTTCCACGCTGATGGACCGGAAAAAATCAAGTCATCAACCCATGTAGTGATCGTGAGGCCCGCCCGCTCGCTCGCAAGGCAGACTGGTGCGTAGATAGAGGCGAGGAGGATGTTGGCAATGGCTGGGCTGGTAGGCGCCCCCTGAGGGAGGTGCCACTCGAACGTCGTAAGCTCGGTAAGAATTTTCGCAACTGGCGGGGGGCAGCCAAGGACCACGCTCCAGACAAAATACACGTGAAAACAGGTCACGTTGGGATAGTAGGAACTGATGTCCATGTGCACAAGGGCCGAGGCTTGGTTGGCAACATGGACATCAGCGTGACCGAGGAGTGTCTTGCCCGACACGGCCCCGAACATAAAAGACGGTAACTCGACTTCGGACAAAATACTTTTGAGGATTCGCCTTTGAATGTCTTTAAGTTGGCTAACGGGGTTGTCGATCTTCCGTTTCTTGGCTGGCCTTGTGGCGGCTTGGCGCCGCAAGGCTCCTGGGTACGGGTGGAGCTTCTTGGTCTTCTCAAAGGGCTGGTAGAGAGAGGGGCGAGAATTGATCAGTTCATAAATCTCGACCCTCTTAACCCCGAGACGGAATTCCAAGTCGCGCAGGCTTCCAACCAAGGGCTTCGTCAGTGGGAGGGCCATCGTCATGTTCTGGTTTCTCAAGCAGTAGGTGTGTTAGTTGTTTGGCAAGATTGGATACCTGTTCTTCGTTGATGTGCTTCACATCGTGCTTCTCGGTGGCAAGCAGCGTAAGCAAATGGAACGGCAGACGGAGCGCGTCAGAAATAGATTGAAGCGTCTCAACGGTTGGCTGGCGCTTCTCGCCTTCAATCAGTGAGAGATAGCTTCTATCAAGTCCGCTTCTCTCTGCTAGCTCTCTCTGAGTGACATCCGCAATAGACCGGGCAATACGAATTGCCTTTGCGTAATTCATAAGATCCCTTCAAAGTAGCATCACCCCCCGTTAGGACCAACATTTTCACTCCGGCCGAATATCACTACAAGCTCTTTGAAACTGTCTCTGCAATCTCACTGACGACGCGATAAAGTTCATCACGCTTCATGTTTGGTTGCTTCCTCAGCCTCTTGAACTTGCGGATTCCTCCTGCAAGTGCCCTCCGTTGATCCGACCCCAATTCGTTGGACTGATCTGCGAGCATCCCTTTTAGGATTTGGATGCAAGAGTCAAGGTACTTCGATTCGTTCATATTGCCTCCTGGCCGGCTATTGCCGGGCGCTCGTCGGCAAGCCAGAGGTAGGCAACTAATGGGGTCCGGGGGGTGACCTCGGAACGCGCGTTAGCGCGGTTGGCGCTCACAGCAGCTGATGAGACTCTTCCCTCATCACTCCGGCCGTTTACGCAGCGGGTTTGTAACCCCGCCTAGGGATGACAAGTGTCATCGCCTCATAATGCCCTTACGGGCGCCTGGCTTCTTTCAGTGCGCAGAGACATTGTCAAAGAGCCTTGAAACGCAGACGGTATCGTCTGCCCATCTTGACTATGAAGGAACGCGCGGAAGAAGTCAACACAAAAAGTGACTTATAGAAACTTTTTTTGGATGGCTTGGGAATCGCGGGGTGCTCCAGCCGGTGCCCGTCTGAAATGTTCGCGGAGCCGCGACAGGTCAGTTGGCGCGTAAATCCGCTCATTGCGAGTATCATCTCGAACTCCTTTCAATTGTTGACTTTCGCCTAACCAGCGCCTACTCTTTCCGGGTGATTTCCTCACAGGCTAATTCGACGCGCTATTCTCGGTGTGTATTCTTTCGGAGCTTTTTCTACTCGCCAACCCTTATCCCGAGGAATCGACCATGGCTCTCGACAACGAACTCGTAGTCGATCTCCTCACATACATCGAGCAGGTCGAAAAACTCAAGATCAAACCCGCATTCTCCGTGCCCACTGAGTATTTCGCCGCCCACCAGCACGAGCTGAAAGGCCTCCCGGAGATCCGGTT
>Ga0302320_10009585_pt1 | contig 20782 bp, 23 predicted proteins | sample Bog_T0_3_FD_202130 | JGI IMG/M metagenome (GOLD analysis project Ga0302320, IMG submission 202130) | Peat permafrost microbial communities from Stordalen Mire near Abisko, Sweden - Bog_T0_3 | ecosystem: Environmental > Terrestrial > Soil > Wetlands > Peat | place: Sweden: Abisko, Stordalen Mire...
CCCTGCTCGAGGCGCTCGCGCACGGCCGTACTGCTTACGCGCACGGTATCGACGATGAACGGCGCGATTTGTTCGACGCCGAAACCATGGCGGCGACCCGCGACCATCAGCGTATCGATGTTGCCCGCCGCCTTGCACCCGTAGCGAAAGTCGTGGCCGACGACCATGAGGCGCGCACCCAAGGAGTTGACGATGAGCTCGGACACGAAGTCGTCGGGGCTCATGGCGCGAATGCGTTCATCGAAGCGCAAGGTCACCAAGCGCTCGACGCCCAGCGCCTTCAGCGCCAGAAATTTTTCGCGCCAGCGCGTGAGACGGGGCGGCGCGCCGGCCGGGTCGATGAACTCCTTGGAACTCGGCTCGAACACGAGCACCGTCGATTTCACGCCGGTATCCTGCGCGTGGCGTTTCAGCGCCGCAATCATTTTCTGGTGGCCCAGGTGCACGCCGTCATAATTTCCGATCGTCAGCACGCAGCCGCGGTGGCGCTCGGCGATTTGATGATGACCACGGACTAGTTCCATACGGATTATGATAGCAATCCCGGAGCCCTCACGCGGGCGTACTCATTGACAACCCCAGTCGCGGGACGCACACTTAGCGGCTCTTTTGCTGTCCTTTCGCGGGACACTTGCGTCATTTTGAAGGAGTTTGCGCTTGGCCAATACAAAATCTGCGGAAAAAGCGGCCCGCCAATCCACCGCACACCGCGCGCGCAACGACGCGCTGACCTCGCAGTTGCGTAGTGCCATTCGCAAGGCAACGCTCGCCCTGAAGGCTGGCAAGCAAGACGAGGCGCTCGCCGCGCTCAACGCCGCGACTCCCGTCATCGACAGCATGGTGAACAAGGGCATCATTCACGCCAACAAGGCCGCACGGCACAAGAGCCGGCTCACGAAGCAGGTTCGCGCGCTCGCCCCGAAGTAGCTATCCGGCGTCGGCGATCCGGGCCTCGTCGAGCGCGCGCGGCGTGCGCGGGTGCTCTTCGAGATAGCGCATCACGGACAGCTTGAGTTCATCGGTACCGGCGCCTGTCGCGCCGGAAATCTTGAGCACCGGTCCCTTCCAGCGGAGTCGCCGCACGATGTCCTTGGCACGCCTGTCGGCTTCGGCGGGATCGACGAGATCGATCTTGTTGATCACCAGCCAGCGCTCTTTTTCCCCGAGATCCTTGGCGAACTTTTTCAGTTCGGCGACGATCGTGCGGGCGTCCTTGACGGGATCGGCGGCGGGGTCGAGCGGCGCGATGTCGATCAGATGCAGCAGCACGCGTGTGCGCTGCAAATGTTTCAAGAACCGAATCCCGAGGCCGGCGCCGTCCGCCGCTCCCTCGATGAGGCCGGGAATGTCGGCCATCACGAAGCTGCGACCCGGACCTGCGGACACGACACCTAAGTTGGGGTGCAGGGTCGTGAACGGGTAGTCGGCGACCTTGGGACGCGCCGCCGAGACCGCGCGAATGAGCGTGGATTTGCCGGCGTTCGGCAGACCCAGCAATCCGACGTCGGCGATCAGCTTGAGCTCGAGCGCGAGTTCGCGCTTCTCGCCGGGCAATCCGAGTCCCGCCTTGCGCGGCGTGCGATTGGTGCTCGACTTGAAGCGCGTATTGCCCCAGCCGCCCTTGCCGCCTTTCGCGACCAGCAACAGCTGCCCCTCGACCGTGAGATCACCCAATTGCTCGGCGGTGTCGACGTCCGACACGACGGTGCCTACCGGAACGTGCACGAAGGTGTCGTCACCGCCATGCCCCGTGCAGTCGTTGCCGCTGCCGCCCTCGCCGTTCTGGCCGCGATAAGTCTTGGAGATGCGGAAGTCGGCGAGCGTGTTCATGCCCTCGACGGCCTTCAAGTACACGCTGCCGCCCAAACCCCCATCGCCGCCATCGGGGCCACCGAATGGCATGAATTTCTCGCGCCGAAAGCTCACGCAGCCGCGGCCGCCATTGCCGGCCTGCACTTTGAGTTTGGCTTCGTCGATGAATTTCATGGTGTGAGGACTCTGAACTCGACACTGGACCGGCCGTGGACTGGCCCTCGCGGGTCGCTTCTGCCGCGGCATGCGGCGCGGCTCGAAGTGAGAGGCAGAGGAATTGCGCAACGCACCGGGATTCGGCGCGCCGCGTCAGAGCACTCTATTGCTGCACGGCGCCAGGTTGGCTCGCGACGACGTTGACGTACGTACGCTGTTCGGGACCCTTGACCGTGAAGTGCACGAAGCCGTGCGCCGTCGCGAACAGGGTGTGGTCGGTGCCGATCCCCACGTTTACGCCCGGCCGGTATACGGTGCCGCGCTGACGGATCAGGATGTTGCCCGCAAGCACCGCTTCACCGCCGAATTTCTTCACGCCCAAGCGCTTGGAGTGGGAGTCGCGGCCGTTACGAGTACTGCCGCCTGCTTTTTTATGTGCCATGTTGAGAGTCTCCTCGGGCTCGGGCGACGGTCGCTCGAGCGGTTCCTGGTTGAACGACCGCGATCAAGCCACCGCCATCAAGCGACGATCGATGTGATTTTTACGTCGGTGTACGGCTGACGGTGAGTCCCCTCGCGCTTGTAGTGCTTACGGCGGCGAAATTTCACGATGCGGACCTTGTCGCCCTTGCCGTGACCCTCGACCGTCGCGTGGACCTTCGCCGTAGTCACGTACGGCAACCCGATCGTGACGTCGGAACCTGCGCCGACGAGCAGCACTTGACTGAATTCGACCGCGGCACCGGTCTCGGCTTCGAGCTTCTCGATACGGACAACGGCACCTTCTTGGACGCGGTACTGTTTACCGCCCGTGGCAATCACGGCATACATCGTTTTAACTCCAGCTGAGGGGCCACGGGGGGCCGCAAAAGAGCCGAGAATTGTACGTCGGGCAGAGCTTGCGGTCAATTTCGGGCTTCGGAACCCCAGAATTCCCGCCGCGCCGCCGCGCGACGGCCGGCTCGCCGCCGATCGGCCGAGACCGTCCCCAACCAGCGGAGTCGCCCGTCGCGCGCGGCACTCAGGTCGGGCAGCCCAGTCTAATCTTAGGTACCATGGCGCATTGGTTTGAGCGCTTCATGACTATAGAAACGATTCGTGGGTTGGTAATAGCAGATTTTGAGGCCGTCAATCGGGTCGTCAAAGATCGTTTACACAGCCAGGTAACGCTCGTCGACCAGGTCGCCGGCTACATTATCCATTCCGGCGGAAAGCGCCTGCGGCCCCTGATGGTCCTGCTCGCGGCCCGGGCCTGCGGGTATACGGGCACCCAGCACATCGAGGGTGCGGCCGTCATCGAATTCATCCATACGGCCACTCTGCTGCACGACGATGTGGTCGACGGCTCGTCGCTGCGCCGCGGACGGGAAACCGCCAATGAGGTTTTCGGTAACGCGACCAGCGTGCTCGTGGGCGATTTTCTCTATTCGCGCGCCTTTCAGATGATGGTGACGCTCAATCGCATGCCGATCATGGCGATCATGGGCGAGGCGACGAATGCGATCGCCGAAGGCGAGGTGCTGCAACTCATGACGGCGCGCGATCCGGACACGACCGAATCGCGCTATTTGGAGGTCATTCACCGCAAAACCGCCCGGCTCTTCGAAGCCGCCGCGCAAATCGGTGCGGTGTTGAGCGACGCTCCGCCGGCGATCGAAAAGGCGCTTGCAGAGTACGGTAACCACATCGGCACGGCATTCCAACTCGTCGACGATGCGCTCGATTACCAGGCCGACGAGACGAGCCTCGGAAAACACTTGGGCGATGACCTCGCCGAGGGGAAACCCACTCTCCCGCTGATTTATGCCCTGCAGCACGGTAATCCCGACCAGCGGGCCATGATCCGACACGCCATCGAGCACGGCGGCCTCGAGCGCCTTGAAGAGATCACCAAGGCCGTTGCAAGCCTCGGAGGGCTTGCGTACACTGCGCGCCTCGCTCAGAGCGAGGCTGATCAGGCGCTTGCGGCGCTGGCCCCCCTTCCCGAGACGGATTTCAAAGAAGGTTTGAGCGAACTCGCCAGGTTCGCTGTGGCGCGAAAAAGCTGATCGTCCGGCCGATATTCGGGGTGTAGCTCAGACTGGTAGAGCGCTACGTTCGGGACGTATAGGTCGCAGGTTCAAATCCTGTCACCCCGACCACAATTTCGAGGACCCTCATCGGACACGTCAGCACCGTTCTCAGCAGCACGGTGCCGTAGTGCAGGATCACCCGGTCGATCGAGGCGGCGATTAGGAATGCCGGATGTATCACAGCGTTTGGTACATCACGAGGGCTTCCACGAAGCCTTGGATGGGGTGTCGAAAGGCTCCCGGCAGCCGACCGACGATTTCGAAGCCGAGTGATTGCCAAAGCCGGACGGCACGCTCATTTGTGGATACGACGAAGTTGAACTGCATTGCCCGGTACCCACGCGAGCGGGCAAGTGCCAATGAATGCAGGCACATGGCGCGGGCTATTCCGCGTCCGCTCGCTGTGGCCTTGGTCACGTAGCCGCAGTTACAGACGTGGCGACCGCCGCCAGCCTGATTGGCACGCAAGTAGTACGTGCCCACGATTGCCCCTCCGTCTTCGGCGACAAAGGTCTCCTTCTCGGAGGCGAGCCAGTACGCGAGCGCGTCTGCCTCGCTAATGTCCGGGTCGATCGCATACGTCGAACCTTCACGAAAGATCGGGATGACGATCTCGGCGATCGTGTTCGCGTCGGATGGTCGAGCTCGTCTGATCTCCATGCAACGCGGTACCTCTGCGCGCCGTCAAGCTGGCAATGGCCGTTCACGTGAATGTCGGCCTCATGGCACCGCCGTGCCCAGACTCATATAGTGAGCAGGCTGAGCTTGATTCCTTCGAACGATTTAAATCCTCGATCGAAAGTAACCACGTCATGATCGAGGGATCGAGCCAGTGCCGCAAGCCATGCGTCGGTCCAAAGATTCGGCGTCGGTAGTCTGCCGGCGACCAATGCTGCGAAGGACTTTTCATGCGAGGATGGCGCAGCATCGATAAGAACGGATCGCGGATCAGCGGCAAGAACCTGCCACGCATTCAGGGCGACGTCCGGCGTCGTCGGAGCGCCATTCATTGCGACGCGATTGGTTAACAGACGCAGCACGGCCATGCGCGTCAACAGGCACAAGCCTACGCTGTCGTCTGATCTCTTCTCCCACCAGCGTCGTGCAGCCTCGTGTGCAACGTGGCAATCAACGAGCAGCGGAAATAGGACGTTAGCGTCCGCGATACACGTCATTGAGGTTCGCCACATCTTCGTGATCGAACAGCGTGGCGATTTCCCCATTTGAAAGCACAGGGATCGAATGGCCCGGCGGGAGTTTGATCGGTGCCTCCGTCATTCTCGTCCGCTGTACGTACTGCTCATCCGATAGGACTCGACGTAGACCTTCGGCGACCAGATCACGCAGAGTCGAACCGCGCTTGACGGCCGCAATCTTTGCGCGCTTGACGAGGCTATCGGGGAGATCGAAAGTGGAGCGCATAAATATGCCTATATGCTTTACAATAACAGGATGTTGCGGGATTCAGCCTGCTCCGTCAATGACCGCCGCCTAGCCGCAAGAATCCCCGCGGTGAATCGCCGGCAAATCGCTGACACCAAAACCCGTGCCTGGTGGATTTTAGTGGTGTCTTGTTGAGCCCCGTGCTGTGCTAAGTTATTGACCGGTCCAGCAATTCAGTCACGTGGCAGGCCAAACTGCTACGTTCGGGACGTCTCGGCCGCAGGTTCAAATCCTGCGACCGCGACCACAAATCCAGTGCTTACACTATTCGGCGCTTACGGGCTGCCCCGCAGTCGCATGCGCGGCGCCGTTCATGGAGACCGCCAAGCCGCCCTTGAGCCAGTCATACCATTCGCGCATTCCCTCCCCCGTGTACGCGGAGACTCGAAAAACAGCGAGCCTGGGATTGATGGTGAGCGCGTTCGCAATCGCGCGTGCCGCGTCGAAGCGCACGTGCGGCAACAGATCAATCTTGCTCAATATGAGCACCTCGGCCGCGCCGAACATGTGCGGATACTTGAGCGGCTTGTCCTCACCCTCGGTGACCGAGAAGATCACGACCTTGGCGCGTTCCCCCAAGTCGAACAGCGCGGGGCACACCAGATTTCCCACATTCTCGATCAACAGCAGCGAGGCCAACTCGGGGTTCAAGGCGCGCAACGCGCGTTCCAGCATGTCGGCCTCGAGGTGGCACCCGGTACCGGTGTTGATCTGCACGGCGCGGACCCCCGTGGCACGGATGCGCTCGGCGTCGTTGGACGTCGCCTGGTCGCCCTCAACCACGCTGATCTTCAGCTCCGCTTTGAGATCGTTGAGTGTGCGCTCGAGTAGGGCGGTTTTGCCCGCGCCCGGGCTGCTCACCAGATTGAGAGCCAGGATCTCTCGTCCCGAAAGCCAGCCACGGTTGCGCTCCGCGACCACCTGGTTCTTGCCGAGTATCTGAGCCTCGAGCCGGATCGTATGCGAATCCCGGGCCGGCACGGCCGACGCGGTATGCGAGTGCTCGTGCGCTGGCTTGCGCAGCGGCACCCGGGCGAATGCGGCCGCGTGGGCGTGAGTGTGACGGGTCCCATCCGCGTGCACATGCTCGTGCTCCCCGTCCGCGATGGAAAGTGTGACCCCCTCCGAATCGCCACAACCGCAGGTTACGCACATGATTCCACCTCCATTTCCTTGATGTTGAGCTCTTGACCCGCGATGAGCCGCAAGCTGGCGGTTCCGCAACTCGGGCAGCGCCCGACCGGTGCGACCAGGTCCATTTCGGTTTCGCAGTCGTTGCAGCGGCCGCGCCCGGGTATTTCGTCGATGTCCAACTGCGCGCCCGCCAGCGGCGTATCCGCCGTACACACGCCGAAACAAAATCGAATGGCGTCGGGCATGATGGCCGAAAGGCGTCCAATCTCGAGGCGCACGCGGGTGACGCGCATGCCCCCCGCTTGCTCCGCGACGATCGCGACCATGCTGCGAGTGATGGAGAGCTCATGCATGGCGGCGGGTGCCAATCAGCAGATCCGCGGCAATTGCTCGCCGACCAGCATGTCGACCACCCGGTCGCCGCCGATCGCCGTCGAGAGGATGACGTGCCCGGCCGGCTGCGCGCAGACTTCGCCGACGATGGCCGCGTCGCGGCCCGCCGGATGCGCTCGCATGGCAGCGAGAACGCCTTCGGCGCGCGAGCCCGGTACGATTGCGACCAGCTTGCCTTCATTGGCCAGATACAAAGGATCCAGCCCGAGAATTTCGCAGGCACCTCGAACGCCGTCGTCGAGCGGCAGCGCAGCCTCATACAGACGAATGCCGACGTTCGAGCTGACCGCAAATTCGTTGAGCACCGTGGCAACACCGCCCCGGGTGGCGTCGCGCAGGCAATGAATGTCCGGACAGACGCCGAGCATCGCGGCAATAAGGTCATGCAGCGGCTGACAATCGCTTTGCACGGGCGCCGCGAGCGCGAGTTCGTTGCGCGCGAGCAAGATCGCAATGCCATGATCGCCCAAGTTGCCGTTGACGATGACTGCGTCGCCGGATTGCGCACGGGTCGCCGCGATATTCACGCCCGCACGCAGAACCCCGACGCCCGCCGTGTTGATGAAGATCCGATCGGCGGCGCCGCGCTCCACCACCTTGGTGTCGCCGGTGACGACGGCGACACGGGCCTCGCGCGCTGCGCGGCCCATGCTCTGCAGGACCCTCTCGAGGTCGGTCAGGGGAAACCCTTCCTCCAATACCAAAGCGCACGACAAGTACAGAGGGCGTGCTCCGCATACCGCCAGGTCGTTCACGGTTCCACACACCGCGAGCTTGCCGATGTCTCCACCGGGAAATTCGATGGGCGTCACGACGTAGGTGTCGGTGGTGAAGCTGAGACGGTCGCCCAGCGCCGACAGCTCTGCGATCGAAAGCCGCGCTTGATCCTCCAGGATCGCCAGCATCGGGTTGTCGAACGCCGGGAGGATGATCTTTTCGATGAGCCCGCGCATTGCACGGCCGCCGCCGCCATGCGCCAGCGTGATGGTCGCAGCGCATGCTCCGGTGGGGGCCGGGGTCCATTGCACGGCGCCGGGAACTGCGGCGCTCACACCTGTACCTCGGCGGCCGGTCGAGGCGCTTTCATGTCGAGTCGTCCGTATTGATAGTATGCGGCGCAGGCGCCTTCCGAAGACACCATCAGCGCACCCAGGGGATTTTCCGGCGTACAGGCGCTGCCGAATACCCGGCACTGATGGGGTTTGATCATGCCCTTCAAGACCTCGCCGCACTGGCAGGATTTCGGATCGGCGACGGTCAAGTTGGGCATCAGGAATTTGCTCTCGGCGTCGAACGCAGCGAATGAGGGGCGCATACGCACGCCGGAATGATCGATGGACCCCAAGCCGCGCCATTCGAAGAACTCGCGCAACTCAAACACTTCTTCCACCGCGGCGACCGCCTGTTTGTTGCCGCTCTCCGGGACGACGCGCTTGTACTGATTCTCGACCTCGCAACGGCCTTCGGCAATTTGCTTGATCACCATCCACAGGGATTGCAACAGGTCCAACGGCTCGAATCCGGACACTGCGATGGGCCGGCGGTACTCTTGGGCGATGAAATCGTAGGGCCGATTACCAATGACCATGCTCACATGGCCCGGGCCCAAGAATCCGTCGAGCCTCAAGTCCGGAGATTCCAGAATCGCCCGCAAGGTAGCGGGAATGGTGATGTGGTTGCAGAACAGCGAGAAGTTCGCGATGGCTTCACGCCGGGCCTGCAGCACCGTCAACGCCGTGCTCGGCATCGTGGTCTCGAAGCCAATTGCAAAGAAAACCACTTCGCGCTCGGGATTGTCGCGGGCAATCTGCAACGCGTCGAGCGGCGAGTACACCATGCGCACGTCCGCGCCGTTGGCCCTGGCCTGGAGCAGACTGCCTTGCGAACCCGGCACGCGCATGGCATCGCCGAACGTCGTGAAGATGATTTTGGGATCACGGGCGAGCGCAACGCAGTCATCCACGCGACCCATCGGCAGCACGCACACTGGACACCCGGGCCCGTGCACGAACTCGACGGCCTCCTCCGGCAGCATGGCCTTCAAACCATAGCGAAATATGGTGTGGGTATGTCCGCCGCATACTTCCATGATTTGCAGCGGCCGGCCGAGCGCCGCCGCCAACGGCACCGCCAGGCGGGTGATTTCGGCGACGAGCGTACGAGCTTTCCCCGGATCGCGAAATTCGTCGGCGTAGCGCATGACTCGAACTCCCCCGGTAAGTTTTCGACCGCGGACGGCCCTAGTTGACCCGGCGCATTGCGTCGATTTCGCTCTGCGCCTCGCCAAGCTCGCGCAGAAGCTCCAACGTCAAGTGCGCCTCCTCCTCGTTGATTCGGCTCATGGCGAACCCCACATGCACCAGAACCCAATCGCCGACGCAGGACGCCACGGAATGATCCTCGTTCACCACGCACGCAAGATTTACCTGCCGCCGCACACCGCACACATCCACCAACCCAAGCTTGTTGGCGGCATCGGTGATTTCGACTACCCGGCCCGGAATTCCCAAACACATGACATCCTCCCCGGCTCTTCGCTAACCGAATCCGGCGGCTTGCAACAATCGCGCCGCGGCGATTGCGGCCTGACCCAAGGCCAGTCCGCCGTCGTTGCAGGGCACCTGGCTGTGCGTGAGGACCGTAAAGCCCTTCGCTTCGAGAAGCGACAGCACGCGCTCGAACAAGATGCGGTTCTGGAACACGCCGCCCGACAAGGCGACTCGAGGTTGAGGGGCGCCCATGCCGGCCGCTTGCGCCGCGAGCGTCTCCACCATGCGCACGATGCCTGCGGCCACTCCGCGGTGAAAGCGCGCTGCCATCACCCCCACGGGCGTCTTCAGGATCAAGTCCCCGAAAAGTGCGGACCAAAAACCCAAGGGCTCGATGTACGGGAGGCCCGCAAGGCGCGGAATCGGAAACGGATAGCTCAGCCGATCGTCCTCGTGCAGCAAGCAATGCCGGTCGACCGCCGCTTCCATCTCCACGGCGCCCTGGCCTTCGTACCAAGCCCGTTCGCGCGCCAAGCCCATGGCAGCGGCCGCGGCATCGAACAAGCGCCCGCAGGAACTCGCGAGCGGCGCATTCACGCCGCGCAGCTTCATACCGTCCAATAGTGCGCGCGGCTGACGTTCCAGAAAGCGATACAGCTCGAGGTCGGAATAGTTCATCGCAAAGGTGGCCCAGCCCATCTGCGCGGTGATGTGCGCGTATGTGCTGCGCCAGGGTTCGCGAATAGCCGCGTCGCCGCCCAACAGGGCGACCGGCTTGAAGGTTCCGAGTCGTTGGTAGCTCGTGTAGTCGGCGAGCAGAAACTCTCCGCCCCACATCGTGCCGTCGTCGCCGTAACCCATTCCGTCGAGGGCCACGCCGAGCACCGCGGGCTCCTCGAGGCCCACCCCGTTCTCGGCCATGCAGGCGGCGATATGCGCATGGTGGTGCTGCGTCTCGATCAACGGCAAGTCGTCGGCCGCCGCGTCGCGCGCGAATTGCGCGGATGAATAGTCCGGGTGCCGATCGCAGGCCAGCGCTTGGGGTTCGAATTCAAAGAAGCGGCGGAAGTCCGACAACGCCCGGCGAAAGTCGGCGCGCGTGAGCGAGTCCTGCAAATCCCCAAGATGCGGCGATAGAATCGCGTGACCCCGACCCAGCAGGCAGAAGGTATTTTTCAGCTCGCCGCCGACGGCAAGCACTCGGGGCGCGCGTTCGAATCCCGGCGGCAGTGGCAGCGAGGCGGGGGAGTAGCCGCGGGCGCGGCGCACGAGGCGCGGCCGCCCGGCGACGACGCGCGCCACGGAATCGTCCACGCGCCGCGAGATGGGGCGATTGTGCTCGAGAAAGTATTCGGCGATGGCACCCAGGCGCTGCCGCGCATCGTCGGCATCGATCGCCTGCGGCTCATCGCTCCGATTACCGCTGGTCAACACGATGGGGCGCTGCATGCGCTTGAGCAAGAGATGGTGCAGCGGTGTATTCGGGAGCATGAAGCCGAAAAGCGCGAGCGAAGGGGCGACGCTGTCCGCCACCGGCGTCACGGGTGCCTCGGTGGCCGGCGCGCCGGCCGCGGCCTCATCGCCCAGGCGCTGCAGCAATACGATCGGCGCCGTTGAACTCTCGAGCAGCGCGGCTTCCGCCTCGCTCACCCGCACGTACCGGCGAATCACGTGCAGATCGCGCGCCATCAGCGCAAAGGGCTTGCGCTCGCGCTGCTTGAGGCGACGCAGGCGGCTCACCGCCTCGCCCTGGGTGGCGTCGCAGGCGAGTTGATAACCGCCGAGCCCTTGGATCGCGATCACCTGACCGCGTTGCAGGAGGGTGCAGGCGGCGTCGACCTCGTCGAGCGCCGAGAAGGTTTCGAGCGTCATCGCACGGCCGTCGGCCCTGACCAACCGAAGCTTGGGACCACAGGCATGACAGGCGATGGGCTGCGCGTGAAAGCGGCGATCGGCCGGATCCTGGTACTCGGCTTCGCAAGCGGCGCACATCGCAAATCCCGCCATGCCGGTATGCGGTCGGTCGTAGGGGAGGCGATCAATGATGCTCAAGCGCGGCCCGCAGTGGGTGCAGTTGGTGAAGGGATAGCGGAAACGCCGCGCGAAAGGATCGAAGACCTCCTCGACGCATGCGGCGCACGCGGCGGCATCTGCGGCGACGCCCGTGCCGATGGGGCTAGCCGTGCTCGCGGCAATGTGAAAACCAGCATCCTCCGGCAGCGAGGGGGCGGGTTCGCGTTCGATGCGATCGATGCGTGCCAACGGCGGCGACTCGGCGGGAAGCTGCAGCACGAATTCCTCGACCGCGGCGGCGGGACCACAGACGTGAATGCGTACGCCCTCGCCATCATTGGCGACCCAGCCGCGCAGGCCATGACGCTGCGCGAGGCGCCACAGCGTCGGACGAAAGCCCACTCCCTGGACCAAGCCGCGCACCCGGATCAATTCCGCCGTGTCGGTCACGCGGCGAGCTCGTCGGCGAGGCGCCACAAGAGCACACGATTGTTGCCGGAATCCGCAATGACGGCCATGTCGCCGTGAGCGTGGATGCCGTAGGGCCAGGACAGACTACGGCGCGTCGGCAAGTGCCAAGCATTGTCGCCCTTGGCGTTGAACTCCGCCTGGCCGGTCAGCGCGCAGGCCGCGGCGCCGCCGTGAGCCTCGCGTTCGTGCCAGGCAAGGAGACGCGAATTGGCGGTATCGGCAACGATGCACCATGGGCCCGCGGCGGTGACGCCATAAGGCATATGCAACGTGGCGGCGCCCGGCCAATACAGCGACTGATTGTGGTCGACCCCTTGAAAGTCATTCTGTCCCAACACCCAATCGCAGGGTGCATTATTGCGCGCCGGCGTTTGGTTCCACACCTGAATGCGGTTGTTGCCGGCATCGGTTACGCAGAGTTTTGCGCCCCAGCGGCCGACCGCATGCGGCCAGCGCATGCTGCTCGCATTGGGAACGCCGCCGCCATTCTCGTCGCGACGGTCGAAGCTTGCTTGGCCGAGAACCAGGTCCGCGGGCTTGCCGTTGTGCTCGGGCAGCCCCTTCCACATGAGCACGCGGCGATTGCCACTGTCGGCGACCCACAGATGGTCGCCGTCCCAATGCACGCCGTAGGGCCAGAACAGACTCTGCGCCGACGCTGAACTCGAGCCCCGATTCGATTCGACCGACGCAGCAGTGTCCTGTCCCAACACCACGTCCGCCGGCACGTTATGGCCCGTTGGGAACCCTTGCCAAATGAGGACCCGATGGTTCCAGGCGTCGGCGACCGCAAATCCGTCGCCGGCCGCGCAAATACCGGTCGGCACGTTGAGCGTGGCGGCACTCGGGACAGACTTGGCGTTACGTCCTTCGCGCGTGAAATCCGCCTGACCGATGACCCAGTCCGCGGAAACGTGATCGCTGCACGGCAAGCGCTCCCAGCCGAGCAGCCGATGATGCCCGGTATCGCTGATCCACAGCGGTCCTTGCGCACCCATCAGGCAGGCGCCGCGCGGGCCGAACAGCGTTGCCGCGTCGGGTTTAACAGGCACCGCCAAATCCTCGCCGCGCGCGCCGCCGATGCAAACTTGCGGTCCGTGCACATCGAGCACCGGCATGGCGGCCGGCACCGGTTCGCGTTTCAAGGCTGGCGCAAGACTCGCTCGAAGCACGGCGGTCATCGAACTACTCCTCCAGGCGCACTTGAACGCGATTGCCCGTGACGCGTACGGCGTGCAACTTCAACTGCACCTCGGGGGCCGTGAGGCACTCGCCGGTTTCGAGGAGGTACTGAAAGCCGTGGTAGGCGCAGGTAATCACGCCGTCTTCGATGTCGCCCATCTCCAAGGGCATGCCCAAGTGCGCGCAGGCGTTGTCGAAGCAACTCAAGGTTGCGCCGCGTTTTGCCAGAAGAACCGATCGGCCTTTGAGCTTGCGTTCGGCGACTCCGCCCTCCGGAATATCAGAGAGGACGCCGGCATCCAGCCAACCGGCGTGGGCGTTGAGCGCGAACGGGCTGATGAAGTGAACGGTCGAGGTGCCATCGCCTGAGGTTTCGGCGGCCCCGCGGCTGACTTGATTGATGATTACTATTTCCGGACAGTGGGCGCGAATCGCCTTCTCAACACCCTCGCTCAAGGTTTGACCCGACGCCGGACAGCCGTGGCATGTTCCGACCAACCGCAACTCCACCGTGTCGGGGGGCTTGATCGCCACCAGCTCAACGCCACCGCCGTGCCCAGCGAGGACCGGCCGCAGTTCCTCGAGCGCCCGATGAAGGCGCTCGCTCAACGGTGCTCTGACGAGTCCATGAAAGCGCAGCACGCCGTAGACCACCGGATCGGCCAACACCTCGCGCAGCCGAGCTTCGGCCGCCGGATCGTCCTTCAAGGCGCGGATCAGGCGCTTCAAGGCCTCCTTGTGCAAATCCTCGATGGCGGATTTCAGCGCCTGCACGGCGAGGACCTGCGGCTGCTCCCAGCCTTCGACAACGGATTCGATCGCGGTAATGGCGTGCACCAGCGCATCGAGATCGTCGCGCGGCGCCCCGGGGGCAGCCGCCGCCGCGGGAGTCGCCTCGCGCAGCGACTCACCGGGGTAATGCAGGGCGCGACTCATGACTCAGGCGTACTTGAGATTCTTGAACAGGACGGGTTGCAGGCCGCCCGAGACGATCGCCGCCCCCACTACGGCGAGCCACGGTGCGGCGCCGACCTTCACCAGCAGCACGACGATGGCGGCCGCGACGGCAAAGCCGATCAGCCATTGGCGAAACACCGCCGCCGGCTCGCGGAACAGCTTGCCCTTGACGAAAAGTTTGAAAGAGTGCGTGAACATGTCCCACATGGCGGACGCCTAGAAGAACGCGAGCACGATGAGCGCGGCCAGAACGCCGGGCGCTGCCGCGACGGGTCCGAACATGGCCCCCATCGCGGCTGCCAATTGGTTACCGAGATCCTTGCCGGCGAGCACCATACCGGATACCGCACCCGCGGCCACCGACAGCAGAATCGAGACGACCGTCCACACCAGAATGCTCGCGGTATTCAGCTGACCCTCGGCAATGGCACGCAGCAGGTTTTTCATGCTTCAGGCGCCGGCACGCGCGCCGCCGTGTCCGTTGCTGCGAAGAGCGGGGATCTCGTCCATTTGCCGCTCAATCTCCGTCAGCGCCTCCACGACGACCGCCGAGTGATCGGTTTGGCCCAAGGCCGCGAAGATGCGTTGCGCCTCGCGGTAGAGCTTGCGCGCCGCGCCCAAGCTCGCGCCGCGTCCGTGACCGGGCCGATCGGGATCGTCCGGCAGATTGCGCAGCACGTTGGCTTTGTTCGCGAGCGTATTGGCGTAATCGAACGGCGTGTCGCGGGGATTGCGCACCTTGAGCGCCTCATCGTAAGCGTCGAGCGCACGCAGATTGTTCTCCATCGAGTGGCCGCTCGCGGCGTATTGCAGCGCATTGCCCAGATTGTTCTGGATCATCGCGTATTCGCTCGGGTGATCGACCAAATTGACCACCTTGAGGACTTCCTCGAAGCTTTGCACGGCCAGCGCTTCGCGCATTTTGCCGCGCTCGTCGGCGAGCGGAATCGACAGATACGCGACGGCCAGGTTGTTGTGCAGGATCGAGAACTCCTGCGGAAAGCTCTCGCGCGTGAAGGTTCGCAGCGCCCGGTGATAGCATTGGATGGCGTCGTGCAGGCGCGCCGCGCCCGAGGCGCAAAGCGCTTGCTGCACCAGGCCCAAGTTCATGTCGAGTTCTGCAAGCTCCTCCGGCTTCCCGCTCTCCTTGAGCACCGGGTAGGCGGACTCGTACCAGGATCGCGCTTGATGCAGCGCCGCGTCACCGCCATCAGGCATCGCCTGCAGGGCAGTCCCGAGCCGGGCGGTGATGCGCGCCCGCAGTAGGGGCGCCCCGGGCGGACACAGGTCGAGCGCTCGTCGGTAAAGTCCGATCGCCTGCTGCAACTCGTCCGGAGTCTTGGGGCGCACCTGCAGCCCCGAGGCAATCTCCATGAGCATCTCGGCCCGCTCTTCGGGAGTTGCCTCGTCGGACTCGGCCGCCTTCAAGGCAGCCTCGACTTGGGATGAAGCCATTGACTCTGGCACCGCCAACTCCTACCGCGCCGTGCGTCCCGCTTTTTATATGCCGCGTCGAATTTCCGAGCGACTATGCGAGCGCCCAAGGGGGGATGTCAAATAGAATTGCAAAATGTAAACTATGTTTGCAGATGGACGGGGGAACACATGAAAAACAGGCCGTCGAATGATGCTTGGACCGTCCTGGTGGCCGCTGACGATCAGCTGGTGAGAATGCCGCTGGTACGCTACCTCGAGGACAACTACCGGATTTTCTCGGCGGCGTCGTCCAAAGAGGCGATGTCCTACTTGGATCGCGAGCCGATCGACCTGATCTTGTGCGGCCAATACTTGGGCGATGCGAGCGGCGTCGAATTCTTCCATCACACACGCATCTCGCATCCAGAGTCCATCCGCATTCTCATTACCGCCGCCACGGACCACCACGAGCTGATCCGCTCCATCAACGATGCCGCGGTCTACCAACTCGTCTTGCAGCCCTGGCAACCGGATCAAATCGTCCTGCTGATCAAGCGCGCGCTCGAAAGCCGCGAGCTTGCCCGCCGACATCGGTACCTGAGCCGCGAGCTCAAGTTCGCCGACGAGGTGATCCATCGGCAGAACACCTCCATGACCAAGCTGCTGCAAAACACCTACGAGTTCGACAAGCTGGTGTTCGCGAGCGAGCTCATGGTCGAAGTGTGCAATCTCGCCCGCAAAGCCGCGACGACCGATCTGCCCGTGCTGATTCAGGGCGAGACGGGCACCGGCAAGGAACTGATGGCGCGGGCGTTGCATTTCCACGGCAAGCGCAAGGCCTTTCCATTTCTCGCGCAAAACTGCGGGGCGCTGTCCGACGAACTGCTGCAATCCGAATTGTTCGGGCATCGCCGCGGAGCTTTCACCGGCGCGATCAGCGATCGGCTGGGGTTATTTCCCGCCGCTGACGGCGGCGCCGTGTTTCTCGATGAAATCTCCGAAGTGTCGCCGTCTTTTCAAGTGAGCCTGCTGCGGTTCCTACAGGAAGGCGAAGTCAAACCCGTTGGGACGCACGAGAGCCGGCATTGCAATGTGCGCATCATCGCGGCATCGAACCGGCCGCTTCAGGAGCTGGTGGCCAAAGGGGAATTCCGGCGCGATCTGTACTATCGGCTGAGGGGTTTCGAAATCGACATGCCGCCGCTGCGCGATCGCGCGGAGGACATCCCGGTGCTGGCCGATCACGCCGCCAAGAAATATGCGAGCTCCATCAATCGCAAAATCGCCGGCATTTCGCCGGATGTCATTCAGCGTCTGCAGGCGCACCCGTTTCCCGGCAACGTCCGGGAGCTGGAGAACGAGGTGCGTCGCATGGTGGCGCTCGCGAGCGACGGCGAGTTTCTGTCGCGCAAGCACATGTCGCCGGAGTTCGCGCAATTGTTGCCGACGAGCATCGCCGAGTCCCGGCAGCCGGCGTACCTTCAAGGCAAGCGCACGCTGAAAGAACGGGTGGAATCGTTGGAGGCACACTTCGTTTCGCAGTGCTTGTTGCGCCACAAATGGAATCACAGCCGCGCCGCCCGCGAGTTGGGCATCTCGCGTGTCGGGCTTGCCAACAAGATCAAACGTTATAAGCTCGACCACGGCGACATTCACCGAAGTCGTGAAGACCATGCCTAAGCTCACCGATGATACGGCCCGGTTTCCGCAATCGCGCACTTCGCCGCCCGCCACGCGCGGCGGATTCAAAGATCTCGGCATCACGCCGCTCGCGAAGCAACTCGGATTGACCGAGGAGCAGACCAACGGCCATTGGTGTAGCCGCTGCAAGGGGATCTGGTTCGGCTACGCGCTCGAGGCTGAATGTCCGGTGTGCGGCAACCGCAACGGGTGAGACTGCGTCAGGTACGAATCCGCGGGCGTCGCTGCATACCTTCTTTGCGTTCGAGCACCTCACTGTAAACTCGCTATGCAGTTCGGCGCGCACGGCCGTTTCGCAAGTCGCTGATTGATTTGCAATTCGCGCTGCCCTCTCCTCTGGCACAGCGATTGCACCCCTGATCTTCAGGCGACCGTTCGCCCAGACGAATACGGAGCCGTGCCTGGCGGGTTCGATACCACTACGGGGGAAATTCGAGATGGCAAACCTTCTCTGGCTGCAGGGCGGTGCTTGCTCCGGCAACACGATGTCCTTCCTGAATGCCGATGAGCCGAGCGCGGTGGATCTGGTCACCGATTTCGGGATCAATATCTTGTGGCATCCCTCGCTCGGCGTGGAGCTCGGCGACAATCTTCAAAAAATCCTCAAGGATTGCGCCTCGGGAAAGATCGCTCTCGATATATTCGTATTCGAGGGAACCGTCGTGAACGCGCCCGATGGCAGCGGCGAATGGAACCGCTTCGCGGCACGGCCCATGAAGAATTGGGTGCGCGAATTGGCGGACGCCGCGACCTTCGTCGTCGCCGTCGGCGATTGCGCCACCTGGGGCGGCATCCCGGCGACAGCCCCCAATCCAAGCGAATCCCAGGGCTTGCAGTTCTTGAAACGGAATCACGGCGGATTCCTGGGCAAGGACTTCAAGTCCAAATCCGGCCTGCCGGTCATCAATATTCCCGGCTGTCCGGCGCATCCTGATTGGATCACGCAAATCGTGGTCGCCGTGGCGACCGGGCGTGCGGCCGACATCAGCCTCGATGAATTGCAGCGGCCCAAGACGTTTTTTCAGAGCTTCACGCAGACCGGCTGCACGCGAAACATGCACTTCGCCTACAAGGTGTCGGCAACCGAGTTCGGCCAGCGCAAGGGCTGCCTGTTCTACGATCTCGGTTGCCGAGGGCCGATGACCCATTCACCCTGCAACCGCATCCTGTGGAACCGCCAGTCCTCGAAAACGCGCGCCGGAATGCCGTGTCTTGGCTGCACGGAGCCCGAGTTTCCGTTCTTTGAATTGAATCCCGGCACGGTCTTCAAAACGCAGACGGTCATGGGCGTACCCAAGACGCTGCCCGAGGGTGTCGACAAGAAGGGCTACATGGCGCTGACCGGCGCCGCCAAGAACGCGGCGCCCGCGTGGGCGGAGAAAGACATTTTCGTCGTCTGACCATCGCAATTCGCCCAGGAGAGAATCATGGCAGTGCAAACGTTGGATATTTCGCCGGTCGGACGAGTCGAAGGTGATCTGGATGTTCGAGTGGACATCGAAAACGGCGTGGTCAAGAACGCCTGGACCTCGGCCGAATTGTTCCGCGGATTCGAGATCATCTTGCGCGACAAGGATCCGCAAGCAGGCTTGGTGGTGACACCGCGGGCGTGCGGCATCTGCGGCGCATCGCATCTCACCTGCGCGGCCTGGGCGCTCGACACGGCCTGGGCGACCGAGGTACCGCGCAACGCCATCCTGGCGCGCAATATCGGCCAGCTCACCGAGAGCCTGCAGAGCCAACCACGTTACTTCTACGGTCTTTACGCCATCGACATGACCAACAAGAAGTACCGCAACAGCAAGTTCTATGAAGAAGCGGTCAGGCGCTTCGCGCCCTTTACCGGCACTTCCTACGAGCTCGGCGTGACGGTGTCCGGGAAGCCGGTCGAGATCTATGCGCTGTTCGGCGGCCAATGGCCGCACTCGAGTTACATGGTTCCGGGCGGCGTGATGTGCGCGCCCACCCTGTCGGACATTACGCGCTCCTGGTCCTTGCTCGAGTACTACAAAAAGACGTGGCTGGAGCCGTGCTGGCTCGGCTGCACCCTGGAGCGCTACGAGCAAATCAGAAGCTTCGATGACTTCCGGAAGTGGCTCGATGAGAGCCCCGCTCATGCCAACTCGGATCTCGGCTTCTACTGGCGCATGGGCCTCGACATCGGCCTCGACAAGTATGGCGGCGGCGTGGGCCGCTACGTGTCGTGGGGCTATCTGCCGCACGAGGACAAGTATCAGAAGCCGACCATCGAAGGCCGTAATTCCGCCTTGATCATGAAAAGCGGCGTGTACGACGGTAAAGCCGACACCCACGTGCTCATGGGCCAGGAGCACGCGCGGGAGAACACCACGCATGCCTGGTACGATGAGGGCAACGCGGATGTGCATCCCTTCGATCGGACCACCAAGGCCCGCAAGAAGAACACCACCGACTTCAACGAGAGCTATTCCTGGGCGACGGCGGTCAATCACGATCAGCTGGGCCGTCTCGAGGCGGGACCGTTTGCGCGACAGATGGTCGCGGGCGGCAAGCACGGCGAATCCTGGCAGCACTACGATCCCTTGATCCTCGATATGTATAAGAAGATGGGGGGTCCGAGCCTGCACTTGCGCCAGATCGCGCGCATGCACGAAACCGTCAAGCTGTATCGGCAGACCGAGCACTGCCTGCGCGAGTTCCGCTTGAACGATCCGTGGTACATCAAGCCGAAAGAGCGGGACGGGCGCGGCTGGGGCGCGACCGAGGCCATCCGCGGAGCGCTCTGCCATTGGATCGAGGTGAAGGACGGAAAGATCAAGAATTACCAAATCATCGCTCCGACCACTTGGAACGTGGGACCCCGCGATTCCCAGGGCATCCGCGGCCCGATCGAGGAGGCGTTGTTGGGTGCACCGATCGCGGATCCCACGGATCCGGTCGAGGTGGGTCACGTAGCGCGGTCGTTCGACTCCTGCCTGGTGTGTACCGTGCATGCCCATGACAGCAAGAGCGGCAAGGAGTTGGCGCGGTTCCGCATCGGCTAGATGCGACAATACCTCCACATAAGCACACGGGGAATGAGAATATGAGCCGGGGCGGCATCGGGCGCCCGGCCTCGCGTTCACTGAGCGCCGGAGGAGTTGATCTATGCTAAACGGCGAAGAAAAGGCGCTCCGGGAACGTATCGGCAAGATGCTGGCGGACGGCCTGAAAACCAAGACGGAACCGTTTCCGGAAGATAACCATCAGTTCGCCGCGCTGCTTGCGGCGCTGAAGGACCTGGATCCCAACGATCTCAAAGCGAAGCTGGTCTTGTCGGGATTCACGAATTACCCGTACGGCGAGGACAAGATGCGCTGCCAGGAGTGCATGTACTACCTGGTGCACCGCAAGTGGTGCGACCTGCCGGAACTCGCCGTGCCCGTGGAGCCCGACTGGTTCTGCCGGCTCTGGCGTATCTAGGAGCCTCGAGGGATGCTCTGCGTCATCGGATGCGGCAATTCGAACCGCTCCGACGACGGAGTCGGCGTATTCATCGCCCAGAGCCTGAAGCGGCATCTGCAC
>Ga0302320_10009586_pt1 | contig 20780 bp, 15 predicted proteins | sample Bog_T0_3_FD_202130 | JGI IMG/M metagenome (GOLD analysis project Ga0302320, IMG submission 202130) | Peat permafrost microbial communities from Stordalen Mire near Abisko, Sweden - Bog_T0_3 | ecosystem: Environmental > Terrestrial > Soil > Wetlands > Peat | place: Sweden: Abisko, Stordalen Mire...
AGATCAGGGTCAATCAGAACCCGCCTCCCGGCAAAACCAAAAACAGCAAACGGCAAGTGCGCCAAACAGAAACTGTCTCAACTTAGGGGGTCACCCCAATGCCAAAAACGCGCAAAAAACGCCTATTTTCAGCCTGTTTTCAACGAAAAAGTCCTGATAGAAACCGACGATCCGCTCACTTTCGTCCGCCTGCAAGCCGACAGTTTCGCCCCATCGCCCTCGTCTCCCGATTTCGTAGCCTTGCAGGCCGTCAAAACGCATTCTTTTGTCTACTTTAAATAGGATACTGTCCCAGTAAAATGCACACTTTTCAGCGTCCCTACCCACTAACCACTGCCCACTGACCCCTGTCACAGATTCCCTGGTCCCCAGGTCCCTATTCCCTTTTCCCATTTTCACCACCCTCCAGAATGCATCTCTCAAGCCCCAAAGCCAGGAGCCAGAAGCTAGAGGCTAAAAGTTAGAAGCTGTCCGCCGCTCACGCGGCTGGCGTTGGCTTAGAATCGTTGCATGTGCGGAATTGTTGGGTATGTAGGCAAGAAGAAAGTAGTTCCGGTCATTATCGAGGGGCTCAGGCGCCTCGAATATCGCGGGTATGACTCGGCAGGGATCGCGGTCGGCAGCCCTGACCGTTCCACTCTTGAAGTCCGGCGCGCCCCAGGCAAGCTCGCCAACCTGGAAGAGGTCCTCCGCGAGCATCCCGTCGATGGCACCTTCGGCATCGGACACACCCGCTGGGCAACCCATGGCCGCCCCACCGAAGAGAACGCTCACCCCCACCGCGACTGCACCGGCAGAATTGTAGTAGTACACAACGGCATTGTTGAAAATTATCTAGCCCTGAAACAGGAGCTTTCAGCCCAAGGCCACAAGTTCGTCACCGAAACCGACACCGAGATAATCGCCCACCTGATTGAGCAGGTGCAGAACGAGGCGGAGGCGGCGGGGCTGCCGGTGGCGCTGGAGGTTGCGGTGCGGCGGGCGGTGAAGCGGCTGACGGGGGCGTTTGCGCTGGGGGTGCTGAGTGCGACCGAGCCAGACAAGATTGTGGTGGCGCGGTTTGGGCCGCCGGTGATTATCGGGGTGGGCGAGGGCGAGAGCTTTGTTGCGTCGGACGTGCCTGGGATTCTGCATCACACGCGGGACATTTATTTTTTGGCCGATGGGGACATGGCGATTTTGACGCTGGCTGGGGTGGAGCTGACGAACTTTGACGGCGATCCGATACAGCGGGCGATTACGCGGATTCAGTGGGATCCGATACAGGCGGAGAAGGGCGGCTACAAGCACTTCATGCTGAAGGAGATTTGGGAGCAGCCGCGGGCAATCCGGGACACGACGCTGGGGCGGGTTTCGCTGGACTCGGGCAAGGTGTTTCTGGGCGAGATGAAGATTGGGGACGACGAGCTGGCGGGGGCTTCGAGCATTAACATCGCGGCCTGCGGGACGAGTTGGCACGCAGCGACGGCGGGCAAGTACATGATTGAGCGGCTGGCGCGGCTGCCGGTGGATGTGGATTATGCGAGCGAGTATCGGTACAGAAATCCGATTCCGGACAGGAACGCGCTGGGGTTGCTGATTACGCAAAGCGGCGAGACGGCGGATACGCTGGCAGCGCAGCGGGAGATGATTGCGCTGGGCTCGAAGACGGTGGCGATTTGCAACGTGGTGGACGCGATGGTGGCGCGGGAGGCGCACGGCGCGATTTATACGCATGCGGGGCCGGAGATTGGCGTGGCTTCAACGAAGGCGTTTACGGCGCAGTTGACGGCGCTGTTTCTGCTGGCGCTGAAGCTGGGGCAACTGCGAGGGCGGATCGACAAAGAACAGTCGGTTGCTTATATGGAAGAGCTGAGCCGTGTGCCGGCGAAGATTGAGGAGGTGCTGAAGGGGCGGAGCGGACAGTGCGAGGAGCTGGCGAAGGATTTCTCGACGGCTCGAGATTTTTTGTACCTGGGGCGCGGGATCCACTTTCCGATTGCGCTGGAGGGGGCGCTGAAGCTGAAGGAGATCTCGTATATTCACGCGGAGGGGTACCCGGCGGGGGAGATGAAGCACGGGCCGAATGCGCTGATTGACGAGACTCTGCCGGTGGTGGTGCTGGTGACGCGGGACGAGCAGGACCCGGCGTCGAAGCTGCGGTATGAGAAGACGCTTTCCAATATCCAAGAGGTCACGGCGCGCAGCGGGCGGGTGATTGCGATTGCGACCGAGGGGGATGCGACGATTGGCCAACTGGTGGAGCATGTGATTTTTATTCCGCCGGTGATCGAGATGCTTTCGCCGCTGATTGAGATTGTTCCGTTGCAGTTGCTGGCTTATTACATTGCGGTGCGGCGGGGGTGCGATGTGGATCAGCCGCGGAACCTGGCGAAGTCAGTTACGGTGGAATAGCCACCTGCCACCTGCGGCCACCTGCGGTGGGGCCAATCGCCTTCGGCAGGGAGAACGAAGATTTGTGGTATCCCACCCATTCCGCAAAAGGCGCGGAATGGATGGGGCACCCGGCTGGTCGCTCGCACGGGGTTGGTGGTTTATCAGCCACCTGCGGTGGGGCCAATCGCCTTCGGCAGGGAGAACGTGTATTTGTGGTATCGCGGCCATTCCGCAAAGGGCGCGAAATGGATGGGGCACCCGGCCACCTGCGGTGGGGCCAATCGCCTTCGGCAGGGAGAACGAAGATTTGTGGTATCCCATCCATTCCGCAAAGAGCGCGGAATGGATGGGGCACCCGGCCGTCGAGGCTGCAAGATCATTTCACAATTGTTGTTGTTTGGCAGGAGCGTGTTGCGATGGGTACGAAGACGATATTTGAGCCGTTTCGGATCAAGAGTGTGGAACCGATCCGGTGGACTACGCGGAAGCAGCGGGAAGAGTTGCTGCGGGTGGCGTATTACAACCTTTTCTTGCTGCCCTCGGGGGATGTGCTGGTTGATTTGCTGACGGACTCGGGGACGGGGGCGATGTCAACGCACCAGTGGGCGGCGATGATGGAGGGCGACGAGAGCTATGCGGGGAGCCCGAGCTTTGACCACTTCAAGAAGTCGGTGCAGGACATTTTTGGATACAGGCATGTGATTCCGACGCACCAGGGACGGGCGGCGGAGCGGATTCTGTTTAGCGTGATGTGCAAGAAGGGCGACGTGGTGCCGAACAATACCCACTTCGATACGACGCGGGCGAATGTGGAGGCGGCGGGGGCGGAGGCTGTGGATTTGCCGTTGCCGGAGGCGCTGAAGCCGGAGACGCGGCTGCCCTTCAAGGGCAACATGGATGTGGCTGGGCTGGAGGAGTTGATTGGACGCGTGGGGCGGGAGCGGATTCCGCTGGTGATGCTGACGGTGACGAACAACTCGGGGGGTGGGCAGCCGGTATCGATGGAGAACGCGCGGGCGGTTTCGGCGGTGTGCAAGAAGCACCGGATTCCGTTTTATTTTGATGCGTGCCGGTTTGCGGAGAACGCGTACTTTATCAAGCTGCGGGAACCGGGGTACGCGGACAAGACGCCGAAGGCGATTGCGCAGGAGATGTTTGCGCTGGGCGATGGGTGCACAATGTCTGCCAAGAAGGACGGCATGGTGAACATTGGCGGCTTCTTGTGCACGAACGACGACATTCTGGCGCGGCAGGAGAAGGATCTGCTGATATTGACCGAGGGTTATCCGACGTATGGGGGCCTGGCGGGGCGGGATCTGGAGGCGATTGCGGTGGGGGTGCAGGAGTCGCTGGAGGAGGACTATCTGCGCTACCGGATTGCGTCGACGGCTTACCTGGGCGATCACATTGCGGAGCACGGGGTACCGATTGTGCAGCCGCCGGGGGGACATGCGATTTATATCGACGCGAAGGCGTTTTTGCCGCATGTTCCGCAGGAGCAGTTTCCGGGGGTCGCGCTGGCGGCGGAGCTTTATCTGGAGGGCGGGATTCGATCGGTGGAGATTGGGAGCCTGATGTTTGCGGGAGCGGCGCGGATGGAGCTGGTAAGGCTGGCGATTCCGCGGCGGGTTTATACGCAGAGCCATATTGATTATGTGGTGGAGATTATTTTGAAGGTGTGGGCGCGGCGGGCGGAGATCAAGGGGATGCGGCTGACGTATGAGGCGCCGTTTTTGCGGCACTTTACGGCGCATCTGGAGCCGATGGGGTAAAGGGGCACGCGGCGAGTTTGTGTGGGGCCGCGGGCCGGCGAGAGAGTGTTGCAAGGGGCGTCTGCCATGGCGGACGCCCCTTGCCTTTTGGGGGTTGTTAGTTGCCGAGCACCTTGATGATTTGATTGACGACGGGCGCCGCGGCGTAAGTGGCGTTGCCGGGCTGCGAAGCCTGAATGCTGCATGGTCCGGAGGAGACGAGGGTTAGCGCGTTACCGGAGACCGTGCAGACGCTGGGGGAGAAGGAAGTGTAGGTGACCGTCAAGCCAGAGGAGGCTGAGGCGGCCAGATAGAGCTTTGCACCACGGGCCCCGTTGACTGGAGCCGAGAAGCTGATGGTTTGGTTGGCAAGGGCCACATGGAAGTTGCGGTAGGCACCGGCCGGAGCGTAGATGCTGCTGCCGGGCTGTGAAGCCGTAACGGTGCAGGTACCGACAGAAACCGGAGTCAAGGTGGTTCCGGCGACAGTGCAGACTGCCGGGGTGAGAGACGAGAAGCTGACGGTGAGGCCTGAGGTTGCGGTTGCGCTCAGCGTGGTGTTGGTTAACAGGTGCTGCGTGGGCGGCTGAGGGAAGCTGACAGTCTGCGCTTTGAGGTTGACCCAGAAGTATTGGTAGACGTCCGGGGCCGGGGCGTAGAAGCCGTTGCCGGGCTGCGAGGCTTTGAACCGGCAGGTTCCTCCGGCGGTCAGGGATGCGGTGACACCTGAGACCGAGCAGGTGGATGGGGTGAGGGATGTGTAGCTGACTGTGAGGCCGGAAGAGGCGGTGGCGGGCAGGGTGAGAGAGGCGCCGACAGTCTGGGATGCGACGACCGGGAAGGTGATGGTTTGTGAGGCCCCGATGCCCGTTCCCTGGACGGGAATGAGCTGGGTTGCGGGGTCCCAGTTGAGGGCGTTGTCAGTGAGTGTGACATTCTCATTGAACCTGCCAACGGAGAGGGGCGCGAATTGAATGTAGAGGAAGCAGGAGAAGCCGACCTCGCGAGGTTCCGAGACGGTGCAGGGGCCATTGTTTGGCGCGGCATCGGGAAGGACCGTGGGGCCATGCTTTGCCTCGAGGAAGTCCATGGGGAAATTGATGCTCGCGAAGGTAAGCCGCTTGTTGCCGATGTTGGCGATCTCGACCTGCTGGGGAGCAGTGATGGAGTTGACCGGGGTGTTCTTGAAAGACAACGAGGGCGGATTGTTGAAGCCGAGCCCGGTAATGTTGTCGTTTGCGGTATCGGTTACGACGACATTGCCATCTGCGCTGACGGCGATGCCGAAGGGAGAACTGAAACCGGAACCCAGGGGACGGATGGTGGAGTAGCCGCTGGCGACCGTCAGTTCCTCGACATCGCCGATGGGATTATTGTTCGGATTGGCCGCGAAGGAAGCTTTGCCGGGCAGATGGACCAGGGCAGGACCTGCGCCGGAACCGGCCACATAGATGTTGCCGGCTGCGTCAAGGGCCAACTGGCCGGGGCCATTGGCATTGGTATTGAAGGTTTTGATGCTGGTGTAGCCGTCGGCAGGCGAAATCTCCTGGACGACCGGGTCGTTTACCGAGGTGGTGAAGATGTTTCCTTGCGCGTCAATGGCCAGGCCGAAGGGCCCATCCAGCTTTGCCGGCAGGAGCTTGGCGCTTTTATATCCGCTGGCGGCCGCGACCATCCCCACACCGTTCACTTCCGGAAGGGGGAAGAAGGCGTTGCCTTGCCCGTCAAGGGCGACACCGAATACGGCGGAGGGGAAGTTGCCCAGTTGAGTGACATTGACGTAGCCGCCGGCGGCGTAAATGACACTGACCGCACCATCGCCCACGTCGGTGACAAAGAGATTTCCGGCGCCATCCAACGCTACGCCGGCGGGCTGGTCGAAACCGGGGCTCTTGGTGTAAGCCGGGGCGAGGACCTTCACGTTGGTGTATCCGCCGGCAGCGAAGATCTCCTCGACGGCTTTGTTCTTGAGATCGGCGACGAAGAGGTTGCCGCTGCCATCGATCGCGACGCCCATGGGTTCGGCGAAGAGCTTGCTTGAGACGGTGGCCTGAGTGCCGGGGCGGAAGGCGATTTGGGAGCCGGTTCCGGTTCCAAAGACTGGGAAAGTGCCGAGGACATTGCCATCGGCGCCTGTAAAGACGACGGCGCCGCGGCGCAGGCCGGTGGCCGAAGGGGTAAAGGTGACGTCGACCGTGCAGACGGTGCCGGAGTTATATAGCTTTGGGGCGCAGGTGCTGTCGGGAGTCTGAGCAAAGTCCTTATTGGGCGCGCCCAGGGTGAGAACGCCGATGTTGCGGACAGAGACGCCGGGGGTCTTGGGGGTGTTACCGACGTTGAAGGTGAGCGTCTGGGTAAAGCTGGGCGATCCTGCCGGGACCCAACCGAAGTTGCCGGAGGTAATCTCGTCCAACTGAGAGGGGTCCGCAATTGCAGGTTTGTGGGTGGCGACATTTGAACTATAGGTAAGGTCCTCCATGACGAAGACATTTCCCAGGCTGTCAGGCGCGGCCGACCAGGGGTAAGCGAAGGTGGCCAACTGGAGGATGGCGGGCTTGGCAGGATAGACGCCGACGCCGTTCGCCTGGAGCTCAAAGACGCCGCCGCTGGGGGCGTAGTCAACGAAGAAGAGATTGCCTCTGGCATCGACTCGAACGCCGGCCAGATAGGTATAGTCGCCGGTCAGGGTGGTAACGACGGGGCTGGGGGGGTAGACGCCGACGCTGGTTGCGGCAATCTCATACAAGGTGTTGGTATTGCCGTCTGTGACGAAGAGATTGCCCATGCTATCGACGGCAATGCCGTCAAGGTATTGAGCAGTGAAACTGGAGTCGACCTTGGTGACGGTGGGACTGCCAGGATAGACGCCGAGCCTCGTGGCATGAATCTCCATCACGGTTTGGCTGAAGGAGCCTCCGACGAAGAGATTGCCATGGCTATCGACGGCAATTGCAGTTGATTGGGCCAGGTTCTCATTGGAGACCAATGGATGTACGGTGGGCGAGTTGGGAAAGACGCCTACGCTGGTGGCCTCGATCTCATAGACGGTCGGTACGCTGGAATCCACGACAAAAACATTGCCGAGGCTGTCGACGGCAACGTCGTAGGGTTGGTTGAAGCTGCTGCTGAGGGTTTTGACGACGGGGTTGGTTTGGGGAATGACGCCGTTGACGGCCAGGATCTCTTCGACGGCGCCGTTTCCAAAGTCAGCGACGTAGAGATTTCCGAGGCTGTCAAAGGCGATGCCGCCTGCGTTTCTGAAGCCGGTGGCTACCACGGTGGGCGCAAGGGTGACGGCGGGGGGGGGGCCGGCCAGCATGGGGACGGCGGTGGAAAGAAGAAGCAGCGGAAGCAGCAGGCGCCGGAACCGGGGCGAGCGCACATTTAGGCTTGAAAACTTGAACACACAGACCTCCTTACGATCTGGAAAGGGGAAGTGGTTGGCATGCAGACCAAGACTGACTCGTCCACAGGTCCGCATCCGCGGAGAATGTATTTGTTTTCTGTCCGCATGCATAACTCGCCGGAGGGGAACCGCCGAGTCAGGGGAATGGGCACTAAGGACAGAGTACAGAGAGATGTTGCCTTGCGAAGGGAATAGCTGTCAAGGGTGAGTCAAGATAGGCCGAAGCCTGGGGACTTAGGGACCAGGGACCAGGGACTTGGGGACGTGGTCTCGGATCGCATCAATTCGTTCGTTAGGTTTGTGGGTTCCCATGTCTCAAAATCGAGACATGGGGCACCGAAGATTGGCGGCGGGTTGAGATTTGGCCCATTGGGATTCGTGGTTTCCCACCCATTCCCGATGAGACTGGGAATGGATGGGGCACCCCCCATTGGTACAAGATCTGACGGCCAGAGACTTAGTTCGGGAGGACCTTGATGATTTGGTTGGCGGGGAGCGCCGAAGCGTACGTGGCGTTGCCGGGCTGGGTAGCCTGAATGCTGCACGGACCGGAGGCGACGAGGGTTAGGGCGTTGCCGGAGACGCTGCAGATGCTGGGGGAGAAGGAAGCGTAGCTGACCGGCAAGCCCGAGGTGGCAGAGGCGGAGAGATAGAGCTTTGCTCCGACAGAGCCATTCACAGGTGCCTGGAAGTTGATGGTCTGGTTGGCAAGGGCGACATGGATGGTTTGGTAGGCAACCGCCGAAGCGTAGGTGCTGTTGCCGGGCTGGGATGCCTTGAGGCTGCACGTGCCGACGGCGACCGGAGTGAGCGTGGTCCCCGAAACCGTGCAGACGGCCGGGGTGAGAGAGGAGAAGCTGACGGCCAGGCTGGAGGTGGCGGTTGCGCTGAGCGTGGAGTTGGTGAGCAGGTGCTGGGTGGGCACGAGCGCGAAGCTGACGGTTTGGGTTTTGAGGTTGACCCAGAAGTACTGGTAGACGTCAGGGGCCGCGCCGTAAGCGCTGTTGCCGGGCTGGGAGGCCTTGAAGCGGCAGATTCCGCCGCCGACGAAGGATGCGGTGGAGCCAGAGGCCGAGCAGGTGGCCGGCGTGAGGGAGGTGTAGCTGACCGCGAGGCCGGAAGAGGCTGTGGCGGGCAGGGTGAGGGTGGTGTTGACGGTCTGGGTGGGGACCGACGGGAAGGTGATGGTTTGGGTGGCCGCGAGACCTGTTCCCTGGAGGGGGATGAGTTGGGTAGCCGGGGTCAGGTTGAAGGCATTGTCAGTGAGGGTGAGATTCTCGCTATGCCAGCCCATGGAGAGCGGGGCAAAAGCGGGGACGAGCTGGCAGTAACCGCCGGCCTCGAGGTCCTGCGAGATGGAGCAGAATTGAGCGTTTGTGGGCGCATCGGGCAGGACGCCGACTGACTTCTCCGACTCGGGGAAGTCAGTTGGATAGGAGACGCCGGTGAAGATGAGGGGTTGGTTGCCGATGTTGGCGACCTCGACCACTGTGGGAGGGGTACTGGAGTTGACCCTGGTGTTTTTGAAGGCGAGCGAGGGGGGAGTGGCGAAGTCGAGGCGGGAGATTTTTCCGACTGCGTAATCGGTAAGCCAGACGTTGCCTTCAGGGCCGACGGCAATGCCGATGGGATTGCCAACTTTGCCGCCGAGGGAAGTGGCGAATTGGTAGTGGGCGGTGACGAGCAATTCCTCGACTGCGCCTTCGCCGAGAGTGTTGCCGGAGTCAGCCACATAGATGTTGCCGGCCGGGTCAAGGGCAAGCAGGCCGAAGCCGGTGGCCTGGGTGGGGAAGGTTTGGACACTGGTGTAGCCGTCAGTGGGGGAGATCTGCTGGACCTCGGCTTTATTGAATGAAGAGACGAAGATGTTTCCCCTTGTGTCGACGGCAACGCCGAAGGGACCATCGAGCACAGCGGGCAAGTTGCGTCCACTCTGATAGTGGCCGGAGGCGAAGAGTTCAATCACTTCTTTCTGATTTGGAACGGCGAGGAAGAGGTTACCGCTGGCGTCGAGGGCGATGCCGGCAATCTGGTAGCCGATGTTGGCGACGTTCACGGCGAAGTTGTAGCCGCCGGCGGCGAGAATCTCTTTCACGGAACCGTCGCCGATATCTGCGACAAAGAGGTTGCCGGCGCCGTCGATAGCCAAGCCGAAGGGCTCTTTGAAACCGGGGCTATGGGTGTAAGCCGGGGCGAGAACCCTGACGGTGTTGTAGGCGGGGGCAAATATCTCCTCGACGAGCTTATTCTTCGCGTCGGTGAGGAAGAGGTTTCCGCTCGAATCGGAGGCGACGAAATAGGGGTTGCCGCCCAATTTTTTGGCGAGGGAGCTGAGGGTTCCGGGGCGGAAGACGACTTGAGGACCGGTCCCGACGCCATGGAGGGGAACGCTGGCGAGGACGTTGGTTCCATTGGATAAGACCACAGCGCCGGAGCGCGGGCCGGGAGCGGTGGGCGTGAATTTGACGTTGACGACGCAGGTTATGTCTCTTAAGTAGTTGCCAGGAGCGCAGGTGCTGGAGCCGGCGTCGGCAAAATCGAGGCCTGTGGCGCCCTGGGTAAGGATGGAGATGCTGGCTACACTAATTTCGATGCCTTCGCCGTTGATGGCGAAGGAGAGGGATTGCGTGGCGCCTGGGGAGGCGATGGGTTGGCCGCGAAGATTGACGCTGTTGAACTGAAGCTCGGCGAGAAAGCCCTGCGCATAGGAGGCGACGTAGAGATTGCCGTTGCTATCGACGGCGAGGCCGGAGGTGCCGGGGATGGACGCGATGACGGTGGAATTGCCGCCGGCCGGCACCTCGGTGACATTGGAGCTGTCAAAGCTGGAGGCGAAGAGATCGCCGGCGCCATCGACGGCAACGGCCTGGGGAACATTGAGTTGACTCATCACGGTGGCCTGCGAGCCCCAGGCCGATCCGGTCCAGGGCAGCTCGACGACGGAGCCGTTTCCGGCATCGGCGATGAAGAGGTTGCCGGCGTGGTCGACGGTCATGAGCGCGGTGTAACCGAGGGTGACTGGGAGTGTCACGGAGGCCTTTTGCCCGGCGGCAATCTCGTAGGCATGGGTGCCGCTGGAATAGAAGACGTTGCCGTGGGTGTCAACCGCAATGCCGAGAGGACTGGGCACCCCGGTGACAAAGGTGACCTGCGGGCCGCCGCCGGCGGGGAGTTCGATGATGTCGCCGTTGCCAAAATCGGCGATGAAGAGGTTGCCGGATGTATCGACGGCGAGCCCGTAAGGCTGGTTGAGGCCGGAGACCGGGATGGAGATGGGAGCGCTGTCGTCGGCGGGGATCTCAGTGATCAGGCTGGTGGATGCATCGAGGACGTAGGCGTTGCCGACGGCATCAACGGCGACTCCCCATGGAGAGGTCAACCCGGTAACGACCTGGGTCTGCGCGCCGTTGAAGGTGACAGAAGGTTGGTTGGCATGGAGGAGCGTGGCAGGGGCGGCGAGAAGCAGGAGTGGAAGCAGCATCCGATGGGCGGAGGACGGACGCGCGGAGGAGCGGGGGAATCGAATCATGGTAGACCTCGCATTGCGTGTGAAGGCTTGGGGAAGCCTGGGGATCGAGTCTAAACAAACAGGCACCGACTGCCGGCGACACTGGGTGAGGAAGGGAGGGGAATCTAGTGTTTTGCCGGGGTGGTGTCAGCGACTCCACATTGCAGGTGAGTATAAGGCACCCGGGAGACTTTGGTCATCATTGATTTATTAACAGAGGCACGGATTGCAATGGAAGTGGAGGAGAAGCAAAGGGAGAGGAGGGGGGTGGTGGCCCAGGCGGAAGAGGGATGGAGTGAGCCTGGGCCGTGCGGGTGGAGCGCGAGTTATGGAAAGAAATGGGTCAGGCGCGGCCGGCGAACTCTCCGGTTTCAGTAAAGACTTTTACCTTTTCGCCTTCCTGGATGTAGAGGGGGGCTTTGATTTCGAGGCCGGTTTCAAGGCGGGCGAGCTTGGTGACGTTGCCGCTGGTGTCACCGCGGGCGCCGGGCTCAGTGTAAGTGACTTCAAGCTCGACTTTCTCAGGTAACTGGAGGCCGATGGGATTGCCGTTGAACTTGTGTAACTGGATGATGGCGCCTTCGACGAGAAAGTCGAGGGCGTTGCCGATCATGTCGCCGGAGAGGGTGAGGGTGTCAAAGGTTTCCTGGTCGAGGAAGTAGGAGCCTTCGCCGTCAGAGTAGAGATAAGAGGCTTCGACCATTTCGAGGTCGGGCTCTTTGAATCGGTCGCCGGCCTTGAAAGTTTTGTCAAAGACGGCGCGGGTAAGCAGGTTGCGCATTTTGAGGCGGACGAGGGTTTGGCCGCCGCGGGCGGTGGGGGTGGAGACCTCGGCTTCAAGGCAGTAGAAGGGGGTGTTTTCAAACTCGAAGTACATTTTGCGTTTGACGGTAATTGCTTCAAGCAGGGCGGCCATGGGTTCCTCAAAAAGAGCGATCTTGTGAGCGGGAAATTCAGAGGGAATTTCGTCTGGGCTCCGAAGACAATTATAGGGGGCGAGGGGGGATGGGGACGTTGTTTGGCTTGCCATGGGAGGGCTGGTATGGCGATACTGCACACACACAGCCCGGCAGGCGGGCTGCATCTCTTCCCCAGCGAGAACGACCATGGCACGAGAACTGTATACGGCACGCCTTGACCGCAAGGAATGCATTTCAGAAGTGGCGCAGTGCTACCACTTCGAGTTCGTCGTGGACGAGCTTGAGAGCTTTCACTTTTTGCCGGGGCAGTTTGTTTCAGCCGTGGCGGAGGATGCGAACGGGAAGATGCAGACGCGGGCTTACTCGATTGCGTCGGCGCCGAATGGGAAGCGGTTTGATTTGTGCGTGAACCGGGTGGAGGAGGGATTTTTCTCAAACCACCTGGCGGACCTGCCGGACTTGGCGGTGGGGGCGAAGATCCAGGTGCATGGGCCGCACGGGCATTTTGTGCTGACGCAGCCGGTGACGGACTCGATTCTGATTGCGACGGGGACGGGGATTGCGCCGATGCGGGGGTTCCTGCAGGGGTTGTTTCCGGCCGACGGGACGGACCTGAGCAACGGCAAGGAGATCTGGCTGGTGTATGGGACGCGGTACGAGACGGAGCTCTACTATCACGCGGAGTTTGAGGCGCTGGCCGCGCGGAAGCCGAACTTTCACTACCTGGCGACGCTGAGCCGGGCGCAGGTTGACTGGAAAGGGCTGCGGGGGTATGTGCAGGACCACGTGGCGCGGATTGTGGAAGAGCGGGCGGCGCGGCTGGGGCTGACGCTGCCGGTGGCTCCGGTGGATGCGACGCTGCTGGCGTCAGAGCTGAAGTTCGATATTTATGCGTATATCTGCGGGCTGAACAATATGGTTTCAGGAGTGCGGGAGCGGCTGACGGGGTTTGGGTGGCACAAGAAGCAGGTTGTGTTTGAGCGGTATGACTAGCAGGCGGCACGCAACGGTTGTGCCGCTCGCTGTGATCTTCGCGTCGTACGCAATCGCGCGGATACTTGAGATTCTTCCTGCTTCAATTCCACAGACAGCGATCGTCGCGCTAGATGTCTTAGGGGCGCTGGCATTTGCGCTGGTGGATGGGGCGCGCGTCTACCGGCTGCGCGGGATTCTGGTGTTTGCCGGGATCTGCATCGTGGTCGGGAATATCGCTGAAAACCTGAGCGTGGTGATGGGGTTTCCGTTCGGGCACTACTACTTTGTAAATCTGATGGGGCCAAAGCTGGGTCATGTTCCGGTGTTGCTGGGGCTGGCGTATATCGGGATGGCTTATGTTTCGTGGAGGGTGGCGGGGGCGATTGTGGGGCCGGCGGGTTGGGGTGCACGGGGGCTGGAGGTGCCACTGGTGGCGAGCGCGGTGATGACGAGCTGGGATTTGGCGCAAGATCCGGTATGGGCGACGGTGCTGCACGGGTGGGTTTGGCGGGATGGCGGGGCGTGGTTTGGCGTGCCGGTTTCGAATTACCTGGGGTGGTATGGGACGGTGTTGGTGATTTACCTGCTGTTTGCGCTCTATCTGCGGCGGCGGGGCAAGGTTGCCGGGGCGCATGCGGCTGCCGGGCCGGCGCTGCTGTTTTATGCGATGTGCGCGGCGGGGAACGTGATGCAGGTTTTGCCCAGGCACGGGCATGCCGTGGTTGCGGACCCGACGGGGAAGTTGTGGCAGGTGGCGGATATTACGCATGCTTCGGCGCTGGTTTCGATTTTTGTAATGGGCGGCTTTGCGGCGCTGGGCTGGGTGCGGCAGGCGCGACGGGGACTATAGGTTGAAGAGCTCGCGGAGGCGGCGGGGCGAATTCACGCCCAATTGCGCACCTTCCGCGCTTCTGAAATATATTGGGGCGGCGGGTAGTCCCTACGGTCATTTGGGAGGATGATCGCGGTGCGTAAGTTCCGCTTGAAAACGTCGATCCCGCCAACCAGATTAAGGGCACCAAGTCGCGAAACCTCGGCCATGCTTACCTCGATCTTGTACCTCTCGTCAAAAGAAAGCAGGTTCCTGTCAAATGCGGCGTGGTGCAATTTGCAGAAGGCTATTCCGTTCCGAGTTTCGTCCGTGCTCGTCGGGGCGGCTACCGGGATGATGTGAGCCGCGTCGATCAGCTCGAGCTGAACTCCGCAGGCGGCACATCTGTGATCGTAGGCTCCGAGTACCCGCTTTCGAAAATCGGTGGCGCGGAACTTGCGGGCCATTTGTGACAAGACCACCCTTCGCCCCTGATTCTTGACGGCCACGATTTGGGTTTCGGTCAGCGTGTCGAGGTTGTTGAGGAGGGACAAATCCTCGGCGGCCTTGCCAGTCAGGTGTAGGGCGGTGGAGTTGAGGGCGTACTCGACCAAAAACTCGGGCCGGAAGGCCACGGCGATTTCACCATTGTGTCGATAATGGACCGCAAACGCGTGAGAATGTGCGGCGATCAGCGTCTCTTCCTTCACTTGGATTGAAGGCGAATGGGATGACTGCCCTTCGTGCTTGGTGATGTCGAAGCCGACAAAAACCTCGTACCCGGAGTGCCATCCAAGAAGCAGTGTGACCCCTCCGCGTGCCGCGGCCGGAACGACCCCCGTCACCTGCACGCGGTATTCATCGCTGGACCGAGCTGCGCCGCCGCCGTGGGTACAGTTCCATATGTAAATCCAGGCGTCGAACCCCGCATCGTCTCCGCGAAATATGCGCAGGTGGAAGGGCTTGTGGGGGTCCATGATTAGGGCACGCCACCCGCCTTCATCCACGGATCGCAAAACCCGTTTGAGAAGCTGCTCCGTGCTAAGTGTAGGGGCCATAGTCGTTACGCCAGCCGTCCAAGCGTCGTGGGGCGGAGCAACCTCGGGTCAAAACGAAAAATGCTGCCCTTCAAGTACTCTCCCGAGAGTTCGGAGGCAATCCAATGTCTGCCCAGGGTTTCGGCAACGAGTCCTGTAGTGTTCGATCCGGCGAACGGGTCAAAGACGAGATCTCCTTCGCTTGTCAGAAACCTGATAAAGAAGTCCGCGAACCCCGGAGGGAAGCGGGCGGGGTGGACCTTCAGGCCCGCCTTGCGGCACATTTTCTGATACGAACTGTTGCTGTCGGTGTTTGCAAGTTCAAGCAAATTCGGCGGAATTGCCCCCCCGTTATCCTTGCTGAACTTGCTTGAAATGTCGTGGCCGCTCGGCCGGAGTTTAGCCTTGTAGCCATTCTTGAATAGGCTCTTCATGCTCTCGCTGTAGGGCCTCAGGACTTTTCTGTTGTCCGCCTTTGGGCTCTGGGACTTCGACAGCCACCAGACCACGTTCACGCTGTCTTTGACCCGAATGCGGCGAACGTTGACCCATTCGGCGGGCGCGGGGAGACGCGCCGGGTTGTAGTGGTAGAACTCCTGCGCGAGGTAGAACCCTGTCTCACGAACCAGCCTAACAAGCAGCTCAAACTGGTATATGCTTCGGACCGGGAACCCGGGCATGTACGATCCACCTAAATCGAGGACGAACGAGCCGGTTGGGCTGAGGATGCGATGGAAATGCCTCGCAAAATCCATGAACCATTCAACGTACTTATCTTCGTCCTCGTTCCCATACTCTTTCTTTCGCTTCAACGCAAAGGGTGGTGAGGTTAGGATCAGGTCAACCGATTCGTCCGGTATCTTGGGCAAAAGTGCTAGGGTGTCGCACCAGAAGGCCCTGCCTAGGGCGGTCGAGTAGAACAACTCCGACTTTGCGCCTGATAGCTTCTCGATCATAATTGGTCGTCAATTCCTGTACGTCGATTCGGCCCTTAGCGCATTGTGGATAGCGGCCGGCCGGGGTGCCCTGTGCGTTCACCAAAGTCTACTATAGGTTGAAGAGTTCGCGGAGGCGGCGGGTTTGGGCGCGGCTGACGGGGATCTCGGTCTGGCGCTTGTCGTCCATGCGGAGTTGATAACTGGACTTGAACCACGGGACAACTTCGCGGATGTGGTTGAGGTTGACGACGAAGCCGCGATGGGCGCGCCAGAAGAGGGCGGGGTCGAGGAGGTCGAGCAGTTCCTCGAGGGTGCGGCACTTGGAGTGGCCTTCAATGGACTGGGTGACGATGCGGATGATGCCTTCATCGATGGCGGCGAAGCAGATGTCGGCCTGATCGACGAGGAGCAGGCGGCTTTGGGCCTGGACGATGAGGCGGGCGGGCTGGGGCGAGCGGCTTGTGCCGTGGGGACGGCCGAGCAACTGTAAAAGCGCGCCGAAGTGGGACTCGATTTGGGAGTCGAATTGGGACTCGGGGGGCGAGGCGGATGAGGCGGATGAGGCCGGGCCGTCGGCGAGGGTCCCGGCAAGGCGGCCCTTGGCGCGCTCGACGGCCTGGAGGACGCGGGAGCGGTCAAAGGGCTTGAGCAGGTAGTCTACGGCGTTGACGTCAAAGGCGCGGACGGCATATTGGTCATAGGCCGTGGCGAAGACGATCTGCGGGAATGGGTCGGGGTCCTGACCGGCGGCGAGGCGGGCCTTGTTGCGGTCAAGCAGGCGCTGGATGACGGCGAATCCGTCGAGGCCGGGCATCTGGACATCGAGAAAAACCAGGTCAGGATGGTGCTGCTGGATGAGGTCAACGGCTTCAATGCCGTTGGTTCCCTGGGCGAGGACTTCGACGCCGCCGACTTCGTGGAGGAGGAAGCTGAGCTCGTCGCGGGCCAGTTGTTCGTCGTCGATGATGAGGGCGGAGAGGGTCATGGGAGCCGAAGCTTGATTGTAGGAAGGTGGGGGGGCGGGGTCAAACAGTTGTCAGTGGTCAGTGGTCAGTTTTCAGTTCTCAGTTTTCAGTGAGGACGGTTCGTTGGGGGGGCGGGATTGGCCGTTCCTTGATCGAGGATTGTGGTATCCCAGGTTCCAAAGGCGGGACCTGGGGCACCCAATTCTTTGGGGAGGGGAGTTGTGGGAGGGGCACCCAACCATCTGCAGTGGGGCCAGCGCTTTGAAGGTTTTTGGCCATCCGACATTTGGGGTAGGTGTGGTTTATTCGCCGAGGAGGCGGAGGCGGGCGGGCATGTGGTCTCGGGAGAGCTCGTGGCCGCAGCGGGTGCAGAACTGGTCAGTGGAGCGGACGGTGCGGAAGCAGTTTCCGCAGTTGGCTTCGAGCTGGTAGTTGCACTGGGGGCAGAAGTGGAAGTCGCTCTGGACGTGGGTGGAACACGCCGGGCAGCGGGAGATGACGGGCTGGCGGAGAAGGAAGTAGAGCACAGCGCCGATGCCGCCGGGCATGACGAAGCAGATAACGATCCAGAAGCGGGAGCTCATGGCGCGGCGGGGAGCGTCTTTGCTGATGTAGCCGACCATGAGGAAGTAGAGGGCGGCGAGCAGGCCCCAGGAGACGTTGAAATAGATGCGGAAGCCGAGGGGCGGGGCGGGATGGGTGCGACCTGCGGGGAGGACGAGCCAAAAGTAATACTCCACCAGCACAAAGGCCGTGACGGCGACAACGATGGACCAGAGGGGGATGAGGCGGGCGTCTTCGTTGACGGTGATGGATTCCGGGTCGCGCATGGGCAATCGCTCTTTCAGTGGGACCTTGCAAACAAAATCAAAGCCAGATTAATCCCTGTATTGGATGGACGGGAAGGGGGAGAGGGAAGTTGCGGGTTACGACGGGAATTACGCGGGGGGATGGGGATTCAGTTGCGGTTGCGGGCCCATCCGGCGACGAGGGCGGCGGCGACGAGGGCGGGACAGAGGATGCAGACCCAGAGGGCAAACTGGCTGGCGAGTTCGCCGATGTGCTCTTCACTGAGGAGGTTCTCGGCGGCCCACCACATGAGGGGGCCGAGGAAGAGGACGACGAGAAGGATGGAAGCGAGGGCGACGGCGCGGACGCGCTTGCGGCCGGCTTTCTGCTCCTGAATGACGCCGAGGGAGGCGAGGACGACGCGACGGGCGCGATAGCCGACTGCACAGTCGCGGTTGGCCTGATGGCCGGCGAGGGCGGAGAGGACGTCAGGACTGGCGCCTGGACCAGCCTCAGCACCGGGCTTCATCACACCATCTCCGGCTGGCGGCGGCGGCGTTCGAGCCTGGGTTTGATGGCAGCCATGCCGCGATAAAGTCTTGATTTGACGGTGGAAAGCGGGGCGCGGGTGACTTTGGCGATCTCTTCGAGGGAGAGCTCTTCGTGGAAGCGGAGGACGAGGACCTCACGATAGATCGTGTCGAGCTGCATGAGGGCTTCGGCGATATGCTCGCGGTCTTCGAGGTTGGAGAAGCGGTCAAAGGGCGTGGGATCGGCTCCGGCCACCTCAAAGCTCATGGGGCGGTCTTCGTCGCCGCCGGCCTCAAAAAGCTCGTCGAGGCTGGCTACGGTGCGCTTGCGCTTCTGGTCAATGACGAGGTTGCGGGCGATGGTGAAGAGCCAGGTGTCAAAGCGGGCCTGACCGTTGAACTGCGCGCCGCGGACGAGGACGCGCATCCAGACTTCCTGAAAGAGGTCTTCAGAGAGCTCGCGATTGCCGGTCAGGTAGAGGAGGTAGCGGAGGAGGCGGTGCTGATAGCGAACGATGAGTTCGTCGAGAAGGCCGGCGTCCTGGCGCTTGAGGCCTGCGGAGACGGCGAGATTCTCTTGCCGGACCTGCTCGTCCACAGCCGTGGCGGAGGGATTACCGAATAAAGGGCGAATAACGGCAGATACACTCATCTCATTCCATTAGACACCCGGGAGGGGTGGTAAAGACTCATCGAAATCCGGTTGGGGCGAATTCGGTTCAGGATTTGGTACGGGGGTTCTTTTGGGAGATGCGGAGGGCGTGCTGGACGGCCTGGACGGCGCGGCGGTCTCGGGCTGGGCCGCCCTGGTAGTAGAAGATGCCGAGGAGGTGGCCGCGGCGCTGGGTGGGGGTCATGGCGAGCCAGCCCTGGCGGGCGAGGGGCTGGCGCTGGAAGGCGGCCTCAAGGATGGGGGGCAGATCCCTTTCGCCCTCGAGGGTGAGCAGGAGGCGCTCGGCCATGGCCTGGGCGCGCTTTTGGCGGCTTGCGGGGGATTTGGGCTGGCCGACCCAGTCGCCGATGGCTTTGCGGACGGAGTAGCTGAGAGCGCTGAACCACTTGCGGAGGCGGCGGTCGCCTTGGAGGGCGAGGGCGAGTTCGGGGGGGACGAGGGCGGCGCGCTCTTCAAGGTCGGGCTCAAGGGTGATGGAGACGCGGGAGCCGATGGAGGCGTTGGCGGCGGCCTGCATTTTTTTGTTGATGAGGATGAAGTGGCCCTGGCCGGCGGCATCAGTGAAAAGCGAGCTACGGAAGGCAAAGCCGGCGATTTCGCCGCGGACGCGGCGGCCTTTGCGCACGGGCCAGGCTTTGGCGGGGTCAAAGGGGAGGCGGGCGATGACCCAGCCGAGGCCGTTGCGGAGGGGTTCGAGGACGGTGCGGAAGGATTTGGGTTTCGGGTGGGGCATGGGGGGCTCCGCACTCAAGAATCTCGCAACGGTGGTTCGACAGGCAATGGGAAAAAGATGGAGTTTGAATGGAAGGTGGGGGCGGCGGGGGGTGAAGAGTGGGCGCGAGAACGAATTTTATGGGTGGGCGGCCGGATTGGAGGGGGGATGGCTTTGGGGAAAAAGGCAGCAGGTTAGCGCCGCTTCGCGGCGTAGCAAGCCAGCAAGTCAGCCCTAAAATCCAGTTGTCAGACAGACACTCGACAGGCTGCGGAAAAGGGCCTGAGTTTGAGCGGAACGCCGGAAGAAGCCTTAGCAGGGGGCCCTCATTGATAAGCGGCACTTGCGGCTCGCGACCCAGAGGGTACCCCGGTACCCCGAGTCGAGCCCTGATACAAAGCTCCCTCCGCATTGAGTTTTTCCGCAGGCTGTAGAGTCGTGCCCTGACACTTCGTGCGTCTTTGGCTCACCGTAGCCTGCGTTGCTCCCAGACGGCGCAACAGGCTGGAGATCGAGGTCTGGCGAAGGCCTCGAGGGCCGGGAGGCCCTCAAGACAGCCGGCCGGGAGGCCGGCGCTACACTTCGCGGCGGAGCGTGAGAAGTGCGGGCTAGCGACGGGCCGGGAGGCCGGCGCTACACTTCGCGGCGGAGCGTGAGAAGTGCGGGCTAGCGACCGGCCGGGCGGATTTTGAGGGCTAGTTCGGTTTGGATTTCGGGGAGGGGGATTTCGAGGGAGGCGTTCTGGGCGGCGATTTCGGTGGTTTTTAGGAGCTTGCCTTGTTCGGGGCTCCAGAATTCGATGCGATAGATGCCGGGCTGGACGGCGGAGATGGTGAGGGTGGCTGGGGCGATGGGCTTGAGGACGGTTTTTTCGACGGCGAGCGCGTACCAGCTTAGATCGCGGTGACGAAGCCAGAGAAGGCGGGAGCGGCGGCCGGTGAGCTCAAAGAAACGGAGCTCGTCTGTGGAGGCGGCGGCGGTTGTGCCACGGACGAAGTTCTCGTGGTTGAACTGCACATCCTGGACGAAGTTGGCGATTGCCTGGAAGCGGAAGTAGCCGTTGTGGAGGTCGGTGTGCTCGTCCCACCACCAGACCATGCCGGAGCCGACTGCGCCGGCGAAGAGGCCTCCCCAGAGGGCTTCATGGATGTGGAAGCAGGTGGTGTCTTTGTCGGCGAGTTCGCCGGCGCGGCCGTACTTGGTCATCACTTCGCGGGCGATGCCGGTTTCAGCGACGATGAAGGGGCGACCGGTGGAGTAGACGCCGGAAGAGAACTCGGGAAGGAAGGCGCCGAGGTTTTTGGGGCCTTCTTCACCGGCCCAGCCGAAGTAGGGATGGACGTCGTTGAGGTCGCCGTTGTCGTGGCCCCAGAACTCGGGCGACCAGGT
>Ga0302320_10009587_pt1 | contig 20777 bp, 20 predicted proteins | sample Bog_T0_3_FD_202130 | JGI IMG/M metagenome (GOLD analysis project Ga0302320, IMG submission 202130) | Peat permafrost microbial communities from Stordalen Mire near Abisko, Sweden - Bog_T0_3 | ecosystem: Environmental > Terrestrial > Soil > Wetlands > Peat | place: Sweden: Abisko, Stordalen Mire...
AGCACAACCCTTCCGTTGAAATCTTTTTTGCTCAATCTGATTTTAATAGGGTTTTACGCTCGCCCTCACCTGTGTCCTCTCCCCCGGGGAGAGGATTTGAGCTATTACGTTCCCGGCAGGTTGATAGACTGTCCGGCAAATCCCGCCGCGTGCTATTTTTAGAAAAGCGGCGAACGTTTCCCCCTCTCCCTGTCCATCTCGCTTGGGCGGGGCGAGGGTATTATATTGCTGACAGGTAGGGTTTCACCCCATGGCGGCGTGATGTCTTGCTGGATTATTGTCGTTCCATGAGCGGCAGATCACTTTTCTTTAAAGCTGGCAAAGCCGGGCTTGCACTGGCTGGTGCGCTCCTGCTGACGCTGACCGGGTGCGTGGCTTATGCGGATCGTCCCGCCCAAGGGAGTGTGTATGTGGCGCCTCCCGTGGTTGTGGCGCAAGACGATTACGTCTATTACCCCGACTACGAAATCTATTACAGCAGCAGCCGGCATCAATACGCCTACATGGAAGGCGGCGCGTGGGTTTCGCGGCCGGCACCGCGCGGTGTCTCGGTTGACGTGCTGCGGGCTTCGCGGTCGGTAAGGATGAATTTCCATGATTCCCCGGCAAATCACCACGCAGAAGTGGCCAAGCAGTATCCGGGAAACCGGGTGCAGCCCGGCTCGAATCAAGGCCAGCGCGACAATCGGAAGGATGACCAGCGCGATAATCACGGTGGAAATGTTGGAAGATAACCAGCGAACGACATTCGCACTTTGAAAGGAACATTATCATAGGAACTGTTTTATTGGTTTTGCTCGTCCTGATGCTGATCGGTGCATTCCCCGCCTGGCCGCACAGCCGGAATTGGGGTTATTACCCGAGCGGCGGACTGGGCGCGCTTCTGGTGGTTTTGGTCGTCCTGCTATTAATGGGCAGAATTTGAGCAGGATGGCCGAACGCCATCGGGAGCGGGAGGACTGGCAGTTGAATGGGTCAAATGCCGGGCAAGCCGTCTTTTTGGTGAACGCCCGCGCAATCCAAATGAAAGATAACATCATGTTACAAAGCATCAAACAACTACACGGAAACAAACTCGGCGCGGTGGATGGCGACATCGGCCAAGTGAAGGATTTTTATTTTGACGACCAGAGCTGGGTGATCCGTTATCTGGTCGCGGACACCGGCTCGTGGCTGCCTGGGCGGCAGGTATTGCTCTCGCCCCAGGCCCTCGGCAGTCTCCATCATTACGGAAAGATCCTGCACGTAAAGCTGACCCGTAAAAAGATTGAGGACAGTCCCGCGATTGAGATGCACAAACCGGTGTCGCGGCAGCATGAAGAGGAGTATCACCGCTATTACGGCTGGCCGGCCTACTGGCTGGGTGACGGGATGTGGGGCATGGGCGGCAGCACGATTTTGGAGACGCCTCCCGGAATCCTTTCGGGCGAATCATCTGCCACGAATGGCTCGCAGCCCAAGCCTGCCGATGCGCACCTGCGGAGCACGCAGGCTGTGAGCGGCTACCACGTCCAGGCCACCGACGGCATCATCGGCCACATCTGCGATTTTATGATGGACGATAAAACCTGGGCCATCGGTCAACTCGTCGTCAAAATCGGGCACCGGTTCACCGGCAACGAGGTGCTGATTCCGACGGACAAAGTTGACCGGATCAGTTACGACTCCTCCACGGTGTTCGTGAATCTCACCAAGGAAGCCATCGAGAAAAGCACCGCATACCATCTGCCTCCGGTCCGTGTGGAAGGATTCACGATGCCGGACCAAAATGACCCCGTAAAAGCCGAAGGTGTTTCAGCCAGATGAAAGCCCTCGTTTATCGCGGGCCTGGAAAGAAGCAGTTGGAGGACATGCCGAAGCCGGCGCGGCGCGAGGCGACAGACGCCCTCGTGCGGATGACCAAGACCACCATCTGCGGCACGGACCTGCACATACTCAAGGGCGACCTTCCCACCGTTGCGGTGGGCCGCATCCTGGGCCATGAAGGCATCGGGATTATCGAGGAAGTCGGGACCGGCGTCAGCCGCTTTCACAAGGGGGATCGCATCCTGATTTCGTGCATCACGGCGTGCGGGAAATGCGAGTATTGCCGGCGCGGCATGCCTTCCCATTGCGAACAGGGCGGCTGGATTCTCGGCAATACCATTGACGGCACGCAGGCCGAATTCGTCCGGATACCTTTTGCCGATACGAGTCTTTACCTCATCCCCGAAACTGCGGACGAGGATGCGATGGTGATGTTGAGCGACATTCTGCCGACCGGTTATGAATGCGGCGTGCTCAACGGCGCCATCAAACCGGGAGACACGGTGGCCATTGTCGGTGCCGGACCCGTCGGCCTGGCGGCACTGCTAACGGCTCAATTTTATGCCCCGGCCAACCTCATCGCCATAGACCTGGATGACAACCGGCTCGAAGTCGCCAAACAATTCGGCGCAACCGCAGTCATCAACAGCACCGATGGCAAGGCCGTCGAAAAAGTCATGGCAATGACCTCCGGCAAGGGAGTGGATGTCGCCATCGAGGCGGTCGGTGTGGCGGCTACTTTTGGCCTCTGCCAGGAAATCATCGGTGCCGGCGGCCATATTGCCAACATCGGCGTGCATGGCGCGAGCGTGACATTGCACCTGGAGAAACTCTGGTCGCAAAACATCACCATCACGACGCGGCTCGTGGATGCGGTGACAACGCCGCTGCTTCTGAAGACCGTCATGGCCGGCAGGCTCAAGCCGAAGCAGCTCATCACGCACCACTTCACGCTCATTGACATCATCAAGGCCTATGACACCTTCGGCAACGCCGGCCGGGAGAACGCCTTGAAAGTCATCCTGACGAATACGGTCGGATAACGCCTCCGCGTGCCCCAACATCAGCCCTTTCCGGGCTGGTAGGGAAAGAGAGACATCCGCCTTCGGCGGACAAGCTAGAACTCCAGCACCGCCTCCACCACTTGCTTGACGCTGATGCCGTTCATGCAGCGGAAATCAATGGGACATTCGCGGAGAAAACAAGGCGAACATACTGCGTCGGATTTCAGCAGCTGATGGCGCGCATCGCCCGGCAGGCCGGGGCCGGTCAATTCCGGTGACGTGCTGCCGAAAGGCACGATAACGGGCGTGCCGAGCGCGGCGGCGACGTGCATCGGGCCGGTGTCGTTCGTAAGCAGGACGCGGCAGAGTTTCAGGAGCGACATCAGTTCGCGCAGGGAGGTCTGACCGGTCAGGTTTTGAACATGGAGGATGGAAGATGAAGGATGTATTCCAGCGGCTATACGTTCGGCCAGCTCTCTGTCCCCCTTGCCGCCGAAAATCAGCCAGACGCAGTTTGTTCGCTGCCGGATTTCTATTGCGGCGGCGATGAATCGTTCGATCGGCCAGCGCTTGGCCGGGCCGTATTCCGCGCCGGGATTCAGGCCGAAGATCGGTTGCGTGATTTCCGACAGCCCGAACTTTTTCTTCGCGGCCTCAATTTCGTCCGGCGTCACAACCAATTGTGGCGCGAGCGGTTCGGGATTTGTACCGAGCACGGCGACGAGGTGAAGATAGTCGTAGAGTTGGTGAGAAGCAGCCGGGAGCGGGGAGCGGGGAGCGGGGAGCGGGGAAATCAGTTTCTTGATTTCAGCCACGGAACGCTTTTGCATTTTGACAGCACCGGAACACGGAGCGACGGTTTGGGTCAGGAAAAAGTTCCGCCACGGACGGGCGTAACCGATGCGTTGCGGGATTCCAGCAAGCCAGGTTTCAATCGCCGAGCGCGGCGAGTTCGGTAGCACGAGCGCGAGATCGAATTTGCCCGCACGCAGTTTGTTGGCGACGGCGAAAACACTTTCGTCCTGCGTGAAGGAAATAATTTCATTTACCGCCGGATGATTTTTCCACAATTCACTTAATTTGTCCGGTGTTAGCAGGGTGATGTGGGTTTCGGAGAATTTTTCGCGCAGGCGCAGCAGCGCGGGCGTGGTCATCACGGCGTCGCCGAGCCAGTTGGTGCCGCGAACCAAGATGCGGCGCGGATGGAGGATTGAAGATGAAGGATGACTTATCATGGCGTTTTTCTTCCATCTTCCACTTTCAATTCTCCATCCTCGCTTTTATTTTCAAAGCCCTTCCAGCGGCGGTGGACCCAGAACCAGTTGGCCGGGTCGCGGCGCACGGCAATCTCAAACGCGCGGTTCACGTCGCGCATGATGGCTTCGGTGGAGCGCAGCGCGCCGTTTTCGCGCGTGGGGATTTCTTCGCCGACCTCGATTTCCCAGTGCGCGAGGCCGGTGCGGTAGCAGATGGCCGTGTGCAGAGGACAATCATAGCGCAGGGCAAAGATCGCGGGTGCGGCGGAAGTCGAGCAGTCGTGGCCGAGAAACGGCAGGCGCAGACCGCCGCGTCCTTCGGTTTGGTCGGCCAGCAGACCCAGCAGCAGGCCGGTGCCGGACATGTGGGCGCGCATCATTTTGCCTTCGGTGCGCCGCTCGTAGAAATGGCAGCCGGAGCGTTCGCGGAGCGATTGCAGCAGGCGGTTGAATGCCGGCTGGTTCAGCGCGCGATAAGTGGTGGCGCATTTGAAAACAGGCACGAACTGGCCGAAATGGGCGTAAAGCTCGAAGTTGCCGAAATGGCCGATGGCGACGATACGGCTTTGCGGGCCGGCATTGGCCTCGTGCGGCAGGATTTTTTTTGCGCCGGTGAAGACAAAGTGCGGGAGCATTTCTACGGGACTCATCATGGCGGTCTTGATGGCGGAGGCGAAATTTTCGCCGATGCGCCGGAAATTTTCCTTCGCGATGGCGCGGATTTCCCCGGGGGATTTCTCGCGGCCAAAACACATTTCCAGATTTTGCAACGCCACGCGCCGGTGCCGCGCGTCGAGCCAGAAGGCGAGCGCGCCGGTTGCGCGTCCCAGCCGGGCGACCAGATTGAGCGGCAGCGCCTGGATGAATGCGATGAGCGCGCGGACGGGCCAGTAGAGTAGGGTGTCCATCAGCGGAAACAGATTTTGCGGACGCAATCCTGAAAGTCGCTGGCGCCGCTGACGATTTTGATTTCGACGCGCATGAAAAAAATGGGCAGGTCGCGCCGGTCAATTTTGGGGAAGCGTACGGCGTCCTTCTGCGTGGTGATGATGACTTCGGCCTGGCGTTTTTTGCCCCGGTTGATGGCGTTAAGGATTTCCTGCTGCGTGAACCGGTGATGGTCCGCGAAGCGCTTGGAATAGACGAGTTCGCCGCCGAGCTTCACAAGGCTCTGTTCGAAACTTTCTGGCTGGGCGATGCCGCCCAATGACGCGACTTTTTTCCCGCGAAGAAAATCCAGGCCTTTCCGTTCGCCACTGAAAACATCCTCGAAATAAAGCGGATGATGGACGCATTCGATGAGGCCGGCCTCGGAATTATGCTTGGCGATACGGGCGCGCAGCCCGGCGGTGTTGCCGTCGCTTTTGGTGATGAAAATGGTGTGGGCGCGCGCGAGGTGTGACGGTGGCTCACGCAACGTGCCGCGCGGCAGCAGATGGCCGTTGCCGAACGGCTGCTGGCAGTCAATCAGCACGACATCATGCCGGCGTCCGCGTAATTCCCAGTATTGGAAGCCGTCGTCGAGCAGCAGCGTGTCGCAGCCGAATTTTTCAATCGCATAACGCCCGCTCTTGACACGATCCTTGTCGACGAGCACGACGACATCTTTGAGGTTCGACGCGAGCATGTAAGGCTCGTCGCCGGCCATTTCCGAATCTAGCAGCAGCGATTTGCCGTCGGAAACGACGCGCGGCGGCGTCTGGTCTTCGCGCAGGAGGATTTTGTTCAAAAATTGAATGTGCAGCGGCGCGGGTTTGGAGCGATAACCGCGCGAGAGGATGGCGACGTTGCGCCCGGCATCCCGCAGCTCTCTCGCGAACTTTTCGACGACGGGTGTTTTGCCGGTGCCACCCAGCGTAAGGTTGCCAATGGCGATGACCTGTACGCCGAGGGTCTTGTCGCGCAAGATGCGGACGTTGTAAAGCCAGCGGCGCAGTTTGATCAGGATCTGGAAAATCTTTGAGCCACCCAACAATAATGTCCGAACCAGCTTTGCGCGAAAGTCATGGCGTTCCTCAAAGATGACCACTTCAAGGAAGAAAGTTTCAAGTGCTTCGGTCCAGACACGGAATGTTTCGCGCATCGCGGTTCAATGTGCCAAGCGCGCGAGGTTGCGGCAAGGCGAAGCGTGGGGATTCAATCACGAAATACACAAAACACACGAAATCGAAAGGAGGACGCGGTCATAGTCAGTGGTCAGTGGTTGGTAGTCAGTAGTCGGCGAACCGTGAGTTGATGGCGCGATTTGGCACCACACTTTGGTGCTCGAGGGTGGATGATAGATGGTGGATGGGGTGAAGCGGGGAGCGGGGAGCGAAGCGTGGGGAAAAACTGAAAAACTGAAACGCTGAAATTTTCAACCACGGATGAACACGGACGAACACAGATGAAAAAGGAGCAAAGAGCGAGAAGCGAAGAGCGGATCGCGGGGACGCTCGCCCCACCGCCACTTGACGGATGATGGATGAGGAAGGTTAATCAGTAGCCGAGTTTGGCGACTTCCTGCTGCAAGGCGGTTTGAAATTCCTGCACATCGGCGGCGGACGGTTTGTAGCCCTGCTGTTTCGGCACCACGCCGAGCCGGCCTGTCTGGTCCAAATACCATTCGGCGATCTGGCCGTCGCTGAATGTTACTTTGCCGCTGACAATCGCGCCGGGCCGAGTGATCTGATCCACCCCGACTGAAACCTTGCTGCCGGAGGCTGGAAGTGTTCCTTCCGGGGCTGGGTTTTTTTCAACCGTGAGTTTGGCCGGAGTTGCGGCGGGCGGTTCGACGACCTTGGGCGGCTCCGGGTCTTTCAACTTCAGCTTCAGATCGTCCACGAGGAAGCGGACTTCCATGTAGGTGAGCTTGATCTTGAATTCCTCCGCCAGCCTGTTTTGGATTTCGGAAAGTTTCGCGCCCTGCAACACCCAAGCGGTGACGCGTTGCCGTTGTGCTTCGTCCAGATTCATGCAAGCGAGTCTAACTCAAATGTGCTTGAGAATCCAGTCATAGCCTTGTGCCTCGAGTTCGAGCGCGAGTTCCTTGCCGCCGGATTTCACTATTTTGCCGTCCACGAGCACGTGAACGAAGTCAGGCACGATGTAATTCAGCAGCCGCTGGTAGTGCGTGATGACGAGTTGGGCGTTATCGCCGCGCTTCAATTTGTTCACGCCGCTGGAAACCACCTTGAGCGCGTCAATATCGAGGCCGGAATCCGTCTCGTCGAGGATGGCGAGCTTGGGTTCCAGCACGGCCATCTGGAAAATTTCGGCGCGCTTCTTTTCACCGCCGGAAAAACCCTCATTGACGGAGCGCTTGAGTAGATCATCCTTCAACTCCATCAATTTCATCTTTTCCTTCACCAGCGTGAGGAATTCCATGGCGTCGAGTTCCGGCTGGCCATTGTGTTTGCGTACTTCGTTGAGCGCAGCCTTGAGGAAATAGGTGCTGTTCACACCGGGGATTTCGACCGGATACTGGAACGCGAGGAACAGCCCTTCGCGGGCGCGCTCCTCGGGATCGAGGTCGAGCAGGTCTTTGCCGAGGTAATTGACCGAGCCGCCGGTCACGTCGTAGCCGTCACGCCCGGCCAGCACCGCGGCGAGGGTGCTTTTGCCGGAGCCGTTAGGCCCCATGACGGCGTGGACTTCACCCGGGTTGATGGTGAGGCTTACGCCCTTGAGGATTTGTTTGCCTTCCACGCCGGCGTGGAGATCTTTGATTTCGAGTATGGGTTTGGTCATTTTAAGAAAAGTTTAGACACGAATTGCACGAATACTCACTAATTAAATTCGTGCCAATTCGTGAAATTAGTGTCTTTAGCCGACGCTGCCTTCGAGGCTCACGCCCAAAAGTTTCTGTGCTTCGACGGCGAATTCCATCGGCAGTTCCTTGAAGACCTCCTTGCAGAAGCCGTTCACGATCATGTTGACGGCGTCCTGCGTGGAAAGCCCGCGCTGGTTGCAGTAAAAAATCTGGTCCTCGCCGATTTTTGAGGTCGAGGCCTCGTGTTCGACGCTCGACGATGTGTTTTTCACCTCGATATATGGGAACGTGTGCGCGCCGCATTTCGCGCCGATGAGCATCGAGTCGCACTGTGAAAAATTGCGCGCGTTCGTGGCGCTCTTCTGGATTTTCACCAGCCCGCGATAGCTGTTCTGGCCGCGTCCAGCCGAGATGCCTTTCGAGACGATGGTGCTTTTCGTGTTCTTGCCGATGTGGACCATCTTCGTGCCGGTGTCGGCCTGCTGCATATTGTTGACGACGGCGACGGAATAAAATTCGCCCTTGGAATTGTCGCCGAGCAGAACACAGCTCGGATATTTCCAGGTGATGGCCGAGCCAGTCTCCACCTGTGTCCAGGTGATGCGCGAGTTTTTGCCTTTGCACAGACCGCGTTTGGTGACGAAATTGTAAATGCCGCCCTTGCCGTTCTCGTCGCCGGGATACCAGTTTTGCACGGTGCTATATTTGATTTCCGCGTTGTCGTGCGTGATCAGTTCAACGACGGCGGCGTGCAACTGGTTTTCATCGCGCATTGGCGCGGTGCAGCCTTCGAGGTAGCTCACCTGCGCGCCGTCATCGGCGATGATGAGCGTGCGCTCGAACTGGCCGGACTTGGCGGCGTTGATGCGGAAATAGGTCGAAAGCTCCATCGGACAGCGCACACCCTTGGGGATGTAGCAGAACGAACCGTCGGTGAACACGGCGGAGTTGAGCGTGGCGTAATAGTTATCCGTGTAAGGCACGACCGAGCCGAGATATTTTTTGACTAGATCAGGATGTTCCTGCACGGCTTCGCTGAACGAGCAGAAAATGATTCCCTTTTCCGCGAGCTGTTCGCGGTAAGTTGTGCCGACAGAGACGGAATCAAACACCGCGTCCACGGCCACGCCGGCGAGCCGCCCGCGTTCGCGAAGCGGGATGCCGAGTTTCTCGTAAGTCTCCAACAGCTTCGGGTCTACCTCGTCCAGGCTTTTCGGCGCATCGCCTTTGGGCTTGGGCTGGGAAAAGTAGGTGATGTCCTGAAAATCAATCTTCGGATATTTGACAAACTGCCATTTCGGTTCGGGCATGGTTAGCCAATGGCGGTAAGCCTTGAGCCGCCAGTCGGTGAGCCATGCCGGCTCTTTTTTCTTCAACGAAATCAGGCGGATGGTCTCCTCGTTCAAACCCGGCGGCGCGGACTCGGATTCGACATCGGTGACGAAGCCGTATTTGTATTCCTGTTTGACCAGGCTCTCGATGGTTTCGGTGGCGGTGCTCATTGCTTCCGTTAAATCGTTAAATTGTTGAACCGTGAATCGTCATTTTTTCTTCGCGCAATCGGCGCAGGTCCCGTGAATCGCGATTTCGTAATGCTCGACTTTGAACCCGCGCGGCAAGGCGACACCTGGCTGCGGCTTTTCCGGCAGGTCCACGTCAAAAACCGTGTCGCACACATCGCAGTAAAAATGGCAATGCTCGTGCATGTTCGGACAAAAGCGCGTCGCGCCGCGGTCCAGCGTGACCTGCCGGGCCAGCCCGCACTTTACCAGCGCGTCGAGGCAGTTGTAAACCGTGGCGTGGGAAATCTCCGGCATCTGACTTTTGGCGCGAATGAAGACTTCCTCGGCGGTGGGATGGTCACGTTTGTATAGCAGCACGTCATAGACCTGCTGCCGTTGCGGTGTGAACCGGAGCCCGCCCGTGTTCAGCCGTTCGGTCAGACCACCATCCATTTTTTTCTCGACCACGCTCATGGCACAGGCAAAATAAACATGAACCCCAAGCGTGTCAAGATTTAGAACAATTCTAAATTGGTTCTTTCCGTCGATCAGGAAGGTGGTGCATGGATTTTTATACAAATCCATTGCGGGCGGTGTCTATTTGATGGAAACAACTTAAATGCGACTATGAAAACAACCATGGGATCGGCAGGTTTAGTGATTCTGGGCATCGGATTGGTCATCGCCGGCTGCGCCAAGAAAAAATCCACAAACTGGGAATCCATCAAAGATCCGGAAGCCGTCGCGCAATTGAAATCCTTCGTGGCGGAAAAGGAAGCGCAGGCGAATGCATCAACCAACGAGGCGGCAACCGGCTTTGCGCCGTATTTTGCCGCAGCAAAGCGGGGCGACTGGCTTGCGGTAAGCAATATGGAGGCGGATTTCCACAACCACGCCGGGCAATACGAACATTCCGGCCGAACCGACGAGCGGCTGCGGGGAACCAAGTGGCAGGCCATCATCGAAATCTGGGGCGGATTGGAGGCCTTTGGCGAAGGAGATGCACAATATTCCGCCCTTTACGCCAAAGACATCATCAATTCCATTCCGGCGGGCAGCATTTATTTCGGTGGAACGGATCCGGGGCGGTTTTTGATCACGGCCATGCAAAAGAATCAGGCAGCAGGTGACCCGTTTTTCACACTGACCCAAAACGCGCTCGCGGATTCGACCTATCTCGACTACTTGCGCTCGATGTATGACGACAAACTTTACATTCCAACCGCTGAAGATTCTCAAAAGGCATTTCAGGATTACACGCAGGACGTAGCTAAGCGGCAGAAAGAGAACCAGCTAAAACCCGGTGAAGATGTGCAGGTGGACCCCGCAAGCGGCCGGATGCAGGTGAGCGGCCAGGTGGCCGTCATGGAAATCAATGCCCTGCTTGTCAAAGACATTTTTGACCAGAACACCAACCAGGATTTTTACGTTGAGGAAAGTTTCCCGCTCGACTGGATGTATCCCCATCTCGAACCGAACGGAATCATTTTCAAGCTAAACCGTCAGCCACTCGCCGGTTTGTATGATGAAATCGTCCAGCGCGACCATGATTACTGGACCCAAACCGTGACGCCGATGATTGGCGGCTGGCTGAACAATGACACATCGGTTAAAGAAGTCGCCGCGTTCGCGGAAAAAGTTTTTGGTCAACGAGACTTCAATGGTTTCACCGGCGACCCGCAATTCATTCAAAACGCCTATTCGCACAAGATGTTTTCCAAGGAGCGCAGCTCCATCGCCGGGCTTTACGCGTGGCGCGCGCAGCACGCGACGAATGCGGCTGAAAAGAAGCGCATGAACGATGAAGCGGACTTTGCCTTTCGCCAGTCATTTGCGCTTTGCCCCTATTCACCCGAAGCCGTTAATCGTTATGTGAATCTTTTGTTGAGCGAGAGTCGAAGTGCGGATGCGCTTCTGGTAGCGGAGACGGCGGCAAAAATGCCACCAATGAAAGGCCGTGATGGTGACCAGATTCGTTCGTTGGTCAAACAATTGCAACAAATGCAGAGCGCGAACTGATTCTTGGATTTTATTTTCGGAAAACACTGACGCGGGCAGGCGGGAGGTTGAGCCAGACGATTTTGGAGGCGTGCAGCCGGAAAGTTGATGCGCCGCGTGGGCGCAGTTTGTCAATCCGGTAACTGTATTGCACCCAGTTGCCCTGCGGCTCCAGCACGTCGCGGATTTTTTGGGCCAGCGCCTCGGCCTGTTCCATCGGAAAATTCAGCAGTGGCAGGCTGGAAATCACCGCGCCGACGCTTTCAACCGGCACACGAAGATTGTGGAGCAAAGTATCCATCTGCCACGCGTCGCCGGTGATGATTTGCGCCTGCGGAAACCGTTTGTGAAGCAGCTTGGTGAGATTGGGGTTATTATCAATGGCAATGAGCCGGTCTTCGCGCAAGCCATGCTTGAGCAGCGCATCCGTGACCGCGCCCGTACCAGGGCCGAGTTCGAGAACGAAGCTTTCCCGGTTGGCGGGGAGCCAGCGCGCCATGGCCGCCGCGAGCTGCCTGGAACTCGGCACGACCGAGCCGGTCCGCTGGGGATTCACCAGCCATTCCTGCAGGAACAGCGTCGTGTCGCTCAAAGTCGCCAGCAATCGTTTGGGCATGATGCTAAATTAATTACCCGAAATTTACTTTTGCAGGGTAGTTCACCGGGATGGCGGCGGCCAAGTTAATTTCCGGTTAATTTATTCGTGGCTTGATTTCCTCGAGTTTCTTGCGAGCAGCGGCGCGGCGCGTTGACCAATCGTCCCAGCTTTGTTCCCAGGCCGCACCGGTGAGGTTCGTTTGCGCCACCGGCCAGAGCGCGTCGAGTTTTGTCAATTCGCTGTTTGCGTTATCGCTTTCATGCCATTGCAAATAGGACTCGGCGAGGTTCAGGTGATTTTCGGGGTAATCCGGCGCTTGTTTTGCGGCCTGCTCCAGCCATTCGCGGGCCTTGCGGCGGCTGCCTATGCTGAATGGCCAGCCGGGCGCGTCACGATAGAGCAGGCCAAGGCAGCGCTCCGGGCCGGCGTAATCCAGGGATTTGTCCAAATCCGCCGCCGCCTTGAATTCGCGTTCCATCTGTTTCACGAGCCGGTAGGCGGCGAGGGACGGCGCCAAGGCCTTGGCGAGTTGTCCTTCGTTCATGGCCAGATAGTAGTGTCCCGGGGCGGAGTTGGTTACGCGCGCCAGCAATTTGCGGCACGCAGCGATGCCCTGTCTGGCAATCGCGGCACGCTGGGTCTCGTTGGTGGCAAAATCAGCGAAATCGAAACTGGTTCTGGCAAATTGGCGGGCCGCCGAATCATCATTTGTGGCCGAGACCAATTGGATTTGCGCCAGATGGAACGCCTTTTCAGCGCGGGCGGCAAAAACCGGGTTGGTGGTGGATTGGGCAAAAGCTGCGGCGGCGCAGGCGAAAAAGAAAAGAATCGCGACAAAATTTTCACCGGCCATGCGCGGACGTTGTATTTGGGGGGGCATAATGCGTTTAATTAGGAGTTGCCATCGTGGCGGAGTGAATTATACTCGGCAAGTGAGATTAAAATGGAGATTTCTGTGGCTGGCAATCCCGATGGCACTCGCGCTCATTGGCGCGGGCTGCGGGGGCATCAATACCACCCAGAGCGTTTCGCCGGCAAGCTTCTTCCTGCCGGGATTGATGAGGGCCGATCCGCCGGTGGCGACGAATTCCCCGATGGTGGTGGCCGATATGTCCAACCAACTCGCTCAAGCCCGATAATACTATGCGATTCCCATTTGCGCTGACGAAGAAAATCGCCAGTCACATCATCAAACACAAACTGCGCAAGACGCCCAAGTTTGCGATGGTTTTGCAGCTCGAACCGCTGCACACCTGCAACCTGACCTGCACTGGCTGCGGCCGCATCCGCGAGTATTCCACGAGCCTCAAGGACATGGTTCCGCTGGAGCAATGCCTGCAAGCCGCCATCGAATGCGAAGCGCCGATGGTTTCCATTTGCGGTGGCGAACCGCTGATTTACCCGAAAATTGAGGAACTCATCGCCGGCCTGCTGGAACAGGGCCGCGTCATTTACGTCTGCACGAACGGCATGTTCATGCGGAAGAAAATGAAGGATTATCTCGCGGCGATCTATTCGCCCGCCGTCGAGCCGAAGCTGAAGAAGCTGCTCGACCAGAAATTGATTTCCGACAAGGACGCCGAGGCGATCCGCAAATCCGACGCTGCGGCGAAGAAGAAAGTCGTCATCCGGCCGACGCAATGGATGTATTGGAACGTCCACGTGGACGGTCTGGAATTCACGCATGACCTCATCGTTGAGCGCGAAGGCGTGTTCACGGAATGCGTCGAGGCCATCAAGATGGCGAAGATTCTCGGCTTTCAAGTCGCCACCAACACGACAGTTTATCGGGAGACCGAAGTTGCGGAGATCGAGGACATGTTCAAATTCCTCTCGTCGCTCGAAGTGGATGGACACACGATTTCGCCCGGTTACGATTACGATGCCGCCAAGAAGGACATGGTGAAGCGCCTTGGCCGGGACCCGAAGGAATTTTTCCTGACGCGCGACATGACGCGGCAGAAATTCGCCAAGATTCAGGACTGGGGCAAGGCGTTCACGATTTTCGGCACGCCGGTCTATCAGGAATTTCTCGCCGGCAAACGCGAGCTGACCTGCACTGCGTGGGCGATTCCGACCTACAACGTCAAGGGCTGGAAGGCGCCGTGTTACCTGATGACCGACGGCCACTACGGCGGCTATCAGGAAATGCTGTCGAAGGTGCAATGGGAAAAATACGGTGTCGTGAACGGCGTGGCGCGCGACCCGCGCTGCGAACATTGCATGGTGCATTGTGGTTACGACCCGAGCGGTGCTCTCGGCACAAATTACCAGTCCGGCGACAACTGGAAGAATTTCAAATACAACTTCGGCGCGAAGCCGAAGCCCTATCCGGCGAGCGCGGAACTGGAGAAGCGCGCCTACAACGGCGTGACCATCGGCAAGGGCCATCTGGCCGAAGCCAAGGCCGCAATCAATTCACCCGCCGCGGGCGCGCGCGGCGCGTTCTCGCACAAGGAAGAGGAGCACGTGCACGTCGGCAGCTCCTGCGGCACCACTGATACCAGCGAGCGGGACGAGTTGTTGGCGAAAATCAAAGGCGCGGAGAAAGCAGAATCACGAGCGGAATAATTTTTGAAATTCAAATGAGCAGAACACTTTACCTTTCGCCACCGAGTTTTGACGGTTTTGACGGCGGCGCCGGCGCGCGCTACCAGGCTCGGCGCGAAGTCACCAGCTATTGGTATCCGACATGGCTCGCGCAGCCCGCCGCTCTCACCCCCAATTCCAAACTGCTCGATTGTCCGCCGCACGATGTTGATGTGGCCAAGTGCCTCGCCATCGCGAAAGATTTCAATCACGTCATCATCAACACCTCGACGCCGTCGTTGAAGAACGATTGCAAGGTGGCCGAGGCCATCAAGGCGCAGAAGCCGGACACCAAGATCGGCTTCGTCGGCGCGCACACGATGGTTTTGCCGACGGAAACGCTGAAGGCTTCACCCGCGATTGATTGGGTCGGACGCAAGGAATTCGATTTCACATGCAAGGAAGTTGCCGAAGACCGCGACCTATCCACCATCGCCGGGCTTTCCTACAAGGACAAGGACGGCAAGATCAAGCACAACCCCGAGCGCGAGATGATTCAGGACATGGACACGCTGCCATGGGTGGCGGATGTCTATAAACGCGATTTGCAGATTGAAAAATATTTCATCGGCTACCTGCTGCATCCGTATATCTCGATGTACACCGGCCGCGGCTGCCCGGCGCAATGCTCCTTCTGCCTCTGGCCGCAGACCATCGGCGGACACAAATACCGCGTCCGATCGCCGCAAAACGTCGCCGACGAAATGACTTACATGAAGAAAATCTTCCCGCAGGTGCGCGAATTTTTCTTTGATGACGACACCTTCACCGCGAACTTGCCGCGCGCCCGCGAAATCGCCAAAAAACTCGGCCCGCTCGGCGTCCACTGGAGCTGCAACAGCCGTGCGAACCTGGATTACGACACGATAAAATCCTTCAAGGACAACGGCCTGCGCCTGTTCCTCGTCGGTTACGAAAGCGGCAATGACGACATTCTTACCCGTATTAAAAAGGGCGTGACGATGGACGAAATGCGCCGGTTCACCAAGTCGTGCCATCAGGCCGGCGTGGTGATTCATGGCACATTCATTTTGGGATTGCCGGTCGAGACGCAAAAGAGCATCGAGAACACGATCAACTTTGCCAAGGAGCTCGACGTGTTCAGCCTGCAAGTTTCGCTGGCCGCGCCCTATCCGGGCACGGAGCTGTTCGAGATGGCCAAGCAAAACGGCTGGTTCGTCAAGAAGGACAAGGCCGATCTCGTGGAACTCGACGGCCTGCAACAAAGCACGCTGGAATATCCCGGCTTGAGCAAGGACAAGATTTTCGAGGAAGTGGACCGTTTCTACCGCGCCTATTATCTGCGCCCGAAACCGATCCTGCGCATCATCAAGACGATGCTGGAGGACAAGGACATCCTGGTGCGCCGGTGCCGCGAAGGTTACGAATTTTTCAAGAGTCTGAACGAACGCAAGGCAGATTTGGCGGCGTCCAGGGCCGCCGCCTGATTTAATCACACTGGTCGCATCCGATAATCCAACCCAAACCAAGAGAGGAAATCCGTCATGGAAACCACTGAAGAGAAAAAGTGTTGTGAAACCAAAAAATGCGGCTGCTGCTGCCACAAGATGTGCGGCGTGTTCATCATCCTGATTGGCGTATTGGTGCTGTTGCGGGCTTTGGATGTATTGGCATCCAAACCCTTTTGGATCACCATCTCAATCCTCATCATTTTGGCGGGATTGAAAGCGATGTGCCGCGGCATGTGCAAGTGCTGCGATAAGTCGTAGGCAGGTGCTAATTTCAAACCCCAAAGGCGCGTCAGCAATGATGCGCCATTTTTATTTTAACCACGGGTGGCTAGCGCTCATCCAACCGTGCATCGACGGACGGCACGTGACTCATCCTTGGCGCACGACGAAATAGGGCTGGCCATGCCAGCTGGGTTTCAGTCCGGGATGCAGCCGCACAACACCTTTGCTGTCATGGATTTGGAAGTGATATTGCAGCGGGAAAGGCGAGTCGGTGTAAGCCGCCGGTATGTCCGCGCGAAAATCCATTCCCGCCTGCTCCATCTCCACCATTTGCCAGATTTCGGCCTGGTTGACATGACGATAGCGCAACCGCACACCGGCAACATCGGGTGCGTGGGCGACGATGGTCAACGGCTGGTTTCGTTGGAACGATGGCGGCGGAGTATGAAATTCCGCGAACGATGGATATTCGACGAGCTTCGGTTTTTCGAGCGCGGCGTGCACGGCTTGTTCAACCAGTTTCGGATCGGCCTTCAACGCGCTGGTGCTGTTGCCCGTTGGCCGGGCGAGCATCGCCTCCATGTCGGCGAGGTCGTCGTCCATCGCGGGCAACCGATCCAGCCAATGGCCGCGCTGGAAATAGTCGGGGCCGAAAGTGATGTCAGGAGCATAAATGCCTTTCGCTGCGCCTGCCAGTTCCACCCACGCCGCGCGTGCCGCGCGGTTCGCTTTGAGCGCCGCTTCCAGCGACGGTTCATAAAGGCTGCGCTCGTAAATCACGAAGAGAACTCCGGCGCGGAATTTCGCCGCAAAAAATCTTCCGAGTCCGGCTTGAATGGTCACGTCCACGGCGAGCCGGCGGAATTCAGGATCGTTGGCATCGCGCACTTTTGATTTTCCCTCGCGCAACCTGGCGAACGAGGCGTCGGCGTCGGTGTCCAATTGATTCGCAACCCAGGATGGCGAATATTTCCCGCTCGATTCGCCCTTGAGCAATTCACCGGCGAATTCTTCCATGCCCAGGAAAAATTCCGGGTCGAGCGGGCCGACAGTACCGAGGCGTTTGGGACTGGGCGTGTCGGTGTAAGGATGTCTCCTGCTGGCGTCCACGATGGGCATGTTGAAATACATCTCCGGCCAGTAATTATTATTGGCCGCCGATGGACAATGTGCCGTGGTTACGAGAGGCAGAATCCGGCTTGCCGCCGCCAGTGCGCCTTCGATTTTTTCCGCGCCGTTGCCGAACTGGTGCGACAACGCGCGCCTCCAGCCGTCCGGGTCGCCGTCCGGGTTGTAAAGGTTCCGGCCCCAGACGCGGTAGGCGTAATCGTATTTCTCAAAATCGCCGCCGGCTGCGAGCAACGAAGGGTCGACGTAGGCATCGCGTCCACCGGGCAGGCCCGAACCTTTGCGGCCCTTGAAAAACAGCGGTTCAAAGATTTCCACGCCATTGCTGCCGCAAAAACTCGAAACGCGCCCGTAGGCGGCGGCCATTTCCGGGTCGCCCCACAAGAGCAGCCGCTGTGTGCCCGGCCAGATCCGGTGTAATATGCCGTAACGGCGGTCTTCGGTCAGCAAATCGCCGTAGCCGTAGCGCAGAAACGAGCGCGAGCCGGAACTGAGTGAGAAGAAACCGGTGTTGCGGTTTTCGCGCGGCATTTCCTCCGGACGGATTGCGCCCTGCATGTAAGGCAGGCCCATGTGTTCGGCCCAGAATTTCGGCGAGATGTTGACTGGCATCCCGGTGCCGAGCGCCACATCAATCATCGGCTGATCCATGCCTTTGGCGTGCATGTCAATTTCCACGGGACGCCCGCAATTCGCGACGCCGTCGAAAATAATTTTCCACAAATCGTAGCTGCCCTCCGGCACGCCGCTTTCGCCATGAACGCGGAACGTCACGCCACTAATGGCGGGGCATGCCGCGAGCAATGCGCGCAACGCATCGCGGCAGTAAGGGGCCTGCGTTTCCGGTGTGAGACCGGTGATGGTGTAATTCGCATCGGGACTTTTCGTCCATTGATAAGCGTGCGTCCAGATGCCGAGCTGGAATTGCAGGCCGCGCCGCGCGGTTTCGTCGCTGATGAACTTCAACATCGCCAGATTCAAATCGCGCTCGGCGTGGGGCAACGGCACAGCGCGCACGTCGTAGCCGGGCACCGATAGCAGGAACGGATACGCGAAATAAAAATAGGTGTCGCGGAGGCCGCTCGGGGCATCATAACTTAATCCCAGTGTGAGATTGAATCGGTTGAACCGGTTTGCCGCCAGCATCGTGAGGTAAGGCGGCCAGAAGTCGCGGTCTTGAAACCAGGATTTATCCTCCACATCGCTGTTGAACCCGCGCGCGATGCTGCGGATGGAATTAGCCGGTCTTTCGCTGACTGGCTTGACCGCTTTTAGCGTTGCGAGTGGGTCGGCAGAAAAATTCACGCGGTCGGCGAGTTCGAGCAAGGCATAAACCAGCCCACGTGCGTCCGAACCGGCAGCTAGCAGGACGGGGCGATTGCCGATTTTCCCGCGCGCCAACGCCAAAGCTTCGAGAACATCCGGCACCGAAATCTTTGCACCAGCCAAAATCTGGCGGGTGCGAGACGAAGCGTGGCCCGCCACCAGCACGCATTCCAGTCCGGTCGGTGCTTCATCGAGGCTCTGATAAACTTGCGCCGGAAGACCGCGCGCGGTCAGGGCATCGCGCAACTGCTCCACCGCCCACTGCACCGGAGGTTGCGTCACGAGCGCGCCCGACTCGTCGAGCACGATAGCGAGGGGCGGTTTGTCATCGGCGGCGGAGATTGAAAATGGAAGCAGGCTGGCACCCGTCACAGCGGCGGCGGCAAACCCGGTTTTCTTGATGAACTGCCGCCGCGTCTCACCCGGGCGGGCGGAATAATTTTTGTCGGAGTGCATGGTTTAGCGCAGATTCAAGGCGCTTTGCCCGCCGCTGGCGAGAAAAAAGAGAGTGGCACGGGCGTCTCGCCCGTGCGTTTCAAATTGAATTTCGCCTCAAACAGAAACTCACCGGCGGGACGCCCGTGCCTCTATTCTGATTCCCGCAGCGTGTCCAAAAATGCCTTACCCTGTTTCTGCAATCGTTCTTCGAGCCGCTTCGTGCAATTGCAGTTCGAGCACGCCCACAGTTCTATGCCGTTTTCATGCCGGCAGTTATTGCGGTTGTGTGCGTCCTTGATGCTCATCAGCTCAAAATATTTTTCCCAGTAAGGCCGCTCCTCGGCCAGCGGCGTGGCGCAGTAGCAGGTCTCGACCCAGTGCGCGATGCCGTCCGCGCCGACCCTTGCCTGTCGCAGGTCGTAAATGTATTCGTCGCCGGCAATCGAGCCGCGGCCGAGCGAGCCATTGGCGATGGCTTCCAGCAGCGGCTTTTCCTGTCCGGCTTTCACACGCGCTTTGACGAGATAACGCACGGGATGAAGATACATCAATTCGTGTGTTTGGACAGTTGCACTTGAGGGCGGCATGCGTCATTTTGCAAAGCTATCATGAACGCAAATTGGAAAAAGTTGAGCGAGTGGGCGTTGGAGGAAGTCGAGGCGACGCTTGCGGCTTTGCCGGAGCCATTGCGCGAGAGCGCGGAGAAGCTGCCGGTGACGTTTGAACGCCAGCCGAATGCAGGTTTGCAGGCTGATGGAATCGAAGCGGACACGCTTGGTTTGTTCACGGGGCCGGAGTTTGCAGACGAGGGGAATGTTCCGTTGCCGCCGCAGATCATCCTGTTTTTGGAAAATCTTTGGGACTTTGCCGAGGGTGACGAGGAGGTTTTTCGGGACGAAGTTCACACCACTTTTCTGCATGAGCTGGGTCATTATTTAGGATTGGACGAGGACGAATTGACGGACCGTGGGCTGGAATAGCCCGGTTTTATTGATGTTTATGCTCATTTTAGCCCATCCAAAAAATATCAAAAAAAAATCTTGCACGAGCTTTAAACTTTGATATTCTGAATGTCCCTTCGCGGTAAAAGGCTGCAAGGGCGGCGAAAGCCGATTGACAGATGTTGTTCGGAATTATAGATTAAGCGGACAACCAAACTCGATTCTGACATGCCGAGTGAAGAGAGACTATTCGGCAGTCGGGGTTTTTTGTCCCCTGGATGAAAAACGAAGCGGGTGGGTTTGACATGATTTTCGGTGCCAATTGTGGCGCCGGCTGCTCTTTGAAAATTGATTTGTGCGATTAGTGAGAGCCCCTTCAAGATTGGCCAGTTAGTGGCCTGTTTTGAGGGTTTTAACCAAAAATTAGTAATTAAGATAGCGTCTGATCATACGATCAGACACGAATCAACTAACGTATTTATACGGAGAGTTTGATTCTGGCTCAGAACGAACGCTGGCGGCGTGGATAAGACATGCAAGTCGAACGCTGATTTCAAGGTAGCAATATTTTGGAGTCGGAGTGGCGCAAGGGTGCGTAACACGTGGGCAATCTGCCGTGAAGCCTGGAATAACTCGCTGAAAGGCGAGCTAATACCGGATGTGAACGCAAGTTCAAAGCTGGGGACCGCAAGGCCTGGCACTTTACGATGAGCCCGCGGCCTATCAGCTAGTTGGTGAGGTAACGG
>Ga0302320_10009589_pt1 | contig 20775 bp, 10 predicted proteins | sample Bog_T0_3_FD_202130 | JGI IMG/M metagenome (GOLD analysis project Ga0302320, IMG submission 202130) | Peat permafrost microbial communities from Stordalen Mire near Abisko, Sweden - Bog_T0_3 | ecosystem: Environmental > Terrestrial > Soil > Wetlands > Peat | place: Sweden: Abisko, Stordalen Mire...
CACCTGTGAGTTCATTGTTCGAGTCATGATTTCTTTGTTAATCCCTTGGCAGCTTCTTGACCGGTATCGAGAATGAGGCTTGCTTTCTGCATGTGCTGCGAAGAGACGTGAGACGAAAAGTCCGCGCCTTCGAACTCCAGATCGAAGAGGGAACGAATGAAGGGAAGCGCATGAACGTCGAGAAGCGTGAGATGGGCAAGGGAGATTGGTTGCCGAACCGCCGAGAGTTCCTGGCTGGAGTCCTTGCACTCGGGCTGACCGGTTGGGAAGAGCAACAAATCGCGTGGGGGACCGAACCACCTGGATGGAGCGGTCTTCCGGCGCGGCCAGATGAACGCCCTCTGGATTTTCACGCACTGGCCAATGCGTTTGATGCCTGGGTGATGGATCCCGCGCATGGATTGAGTTCCGTCTCAAAGGACGGGCGCCAGGTGTTTCCCTCCGCGCTGGAGGGCGAGCAGGATGGGGGGCTCACAACGTACGCGCCGATGGCGCTTGGCAAGGAACTGCGCGGTGACGGGCTCGCGGGCTTGGCGGCCTCGTTGAAGGGCTATATCAGCGAACCGTATGGGCTGTTTCTGGACGGTGCCGGGGCAACGCTGTGCGAATACTGGTACTTGATGAACGTAACTGGGATGGCCTATGCGCTGATCCGGTTGCGATTCGGGCAGGATGCTGAATGGCTGGCGCGGGTTGAGAAGAGCGCCACGCGACTGAGGGACATGGCTCAGCAGATTCACTACGACTTCAACAGCCAAGGCTACGACTTCGCGAAAACCTCGGCCTTCACGAACCAGGACATTTACCGGCAGCCTGACGCTGTGGGTGGCTATAGCTACGTGATGTTGATGGCGTGGAAGTTGACAGGAAAGGAGATCTTTCTGGCAGAAGCCAAGATAGGCATCGAGCGCTATCTGGATTTTGCCGCGAACCCCTGGTACGAAGTGCCCAGCGGAGCCATGGCTGTGATGGCTGCAGCGAGACTTGAAGCGATGGGCTACCCAACCAATGCAAGGAAGGCGCTGGGATTTGTCTTTGACGCTAAGCGCGGGCTCATGGCAGCGGGGCAATGGGGTGGGCGCGATGTCAATGGCCTCATGGGAGGGTTCCGCACTGAGCCCGCAGGTCAGGCATACAGTATGGAGTCGATGGTTACGTTGCCATATCTGTTGCCTGCCGTGCGGTTCCGCCCGGAGTTAGCGGGTGAGGTATCGCGCTATGCACTGAACGTGGCGGCGAATATGCGTTGGTTCTATCCGGAGTATTTGCCGCGCGAGAACCAGAGCCGTCCGGATTTGCCGCCGATGTTTCCCTACGAGCGATTGAGCCGCGAAGAAAAGGGTCACAGCCCCTATGCGACAGGCGATTTCGCGGGACACCGCTCAATCTATGGCGGGGCTTACGTGATGTGGCTAGACAAGATGATCCAGGCGCAGGGAGATCCGTGGCTGTTGCGCTGGGACCTGGGGGCGACGAACTTCATCGACCGCGATCTTCCGCCGGCATTTCTCTATTACAATCCTTGGCCGGAAGAAAAGCGGATCACGGTCGGAACCGCAGATGCGCATAGCCGCGTACATGATCTGACGACAAACAAGCAGTTGCAATCGCACGGAGGCAAGGTGGAGTTGAATCTGCGCGCGTTCGAGGCTCGTGTAATTGAGATTAGAACTTGAGCTTAATCTCTTGCGTCTGGTTCAGGGATGAATGACGCGTGTTGCGACGATGGAAGTGGCATTGGGCGCGCCTGCGACGGCCTGCGTGCGAATGAGTGCCTCAAAGTAGATCGGCTGAGTGGGGGAACCGGAGAATCAACTGCCAGCGAGTGTCTGCCCGAAGCGACGCGTCCACTTCCGTCATCCGCATTCGATTCCGTGCTCGACGCACCCAATCCGACTGCGTGCAACTTCAAAACTGTTCGTCTTCTTCATCCGCAGGAGGCATCCTAGCACATCGTTCGCGCACGGCGAAAGACTACCTTCCGACTGCAAAGTCTCACTCAACGACGAAGAGCCTCGTTGTGCTGGCGCAGCGAGTTGCCGAAGAAAAATCAGCCGCTTGCCCGTCTGGAGCCCACCATCTCAAGAGTCTGGTCAACTTTGCTCATCACGCGCTTCTTTCCGCATGCGATCATGCGACTCACATGTAGTTCGCATTGATTTAGCAATGATTTACCCGGTGAGTTACTTTCCAAAGCTGTGTTGTCTCCCTGAGTGTGTCATTGGTTTCAAAAGTCCGATGTAACTGCTCCTGTAACTGCCGCAAGTGGACTTTCTATACAGGAATCGCGAAGGGCGCTTGATGAAAGACATGGCACAACGCTTTGTCGAGAATCCCATCGTCAAGCCGCTGGATCTGCGTCCGAGCGTAGAAAGCATGGAAGTGACGTGCCTCTTGAATCCGGGTGTATTTCGCTACCAGGGGAAGGTCTGGCTGCTCGTGCGGGTTGCCGAGCGACCAGCGCAGATTCCGGGACAAACTTCCTTTCCCATCCTTAGCCCCGATGGCGAGCTAAAGGTGATGGAATTCGATTCGAACGATCCCAGGCTCGATCTCAGCGACCCCCGCGTGATCGCTTTCGATGGGCAAGACTATCTCACCACACTCTCCCATCTCCGTCTGCTTTCGAGCGACGACGGCATTCATTTTGCCGAGCCAGCGGGGAGCAAGCCCTTGATGGGATGTGGGGATCTCGAGACCTATGGCATCGAAGATTGTCGCGTCTCGCAAATTGGCGACACGTATCACCTGACTTACACGCAAGTCTCCAGCCACGGCGTGGGCGTTGGACTCAGAACGACTCGGAATTGGAAAGACTTTGACCATGCTGGAATGATCTTTGCTCCACACAACAAAGACTGCGCGATCTTCGAAGAACGAATTGGCGATAAGTATTACGCGCTGCACCGTCCGAGCAGCCCCGAACTGGGAGGCAACTACATCTGGCTGGCTGAGTCGCTAGACCTCATTCACTGGGGCAACCACCGTTGTATTGCCCACAGCCGCGAGGACTACTGGGACAGCGCACGTGTCGGCGCGGGGGCGGCCCCGATCCGCACGGCGGAAGGTTGGCTGGAAATCTATCACGGTGCCAGCAAGCAGAATCGCTACTGCCTTGGCGCGCTGTTGCTTGATCTGCACGAACCCTGGCGAGTTCTTGCTCGGTCTGAATCACCCATCATGGAGCCGTCGACGCCCTACGAATTGGAAGGCTTCTTCGGCCAGGTCATTTTCACCAACGGCCATCTGGTTGACGGCGACCGCATCACGATGTATTACGGTGCTGCCGACAGCGTAATCTGCGCTGCACATCTGTCGATATCGAGCACCCTTGCCAGTCTCGCTCCGACGAATGGAGCGAAAGCATGAATCATCTGCGCAAGGAGTTTGAGGTGTTCCTCCACTGCTCTCACTCCATGCAGGTGCTGATGGTTTCAAACATGATCTACGCCCTTGTGCTTCCCGTGATCGAGGTGTTCGTGGCGGCATACGTCATGAGGAACTCGCATGCGGTAGACAAGGTAGTCACGTATCAACTCTCGATTTACGCCGCCACACCGCTCGCTTTTTTCCTGAATGGCAAACTGCTGGGGCGTGTAGGAGCCAAGCACCTGTATGCCGCAGGCATGATCCTCTCCGGGGTAGCGATGATGCTGATGATGCAGTTAAGCATCCTTACCCCTGTTGGCGTTGCCACCTCTGGATTCACCATGGGGCTTGCCACCGGGATCTTCTGGGCCAACCGCGGATATCTTGCACTGACCGCGACCAATGACAGTAACCGGAATTACTACTATGGCCTGGAAAATTTTGCGGCCTCGCTGGCGGCAGTTGCTGTTCCGGCGCTCATCGGTCTATTCATCAGCGGCACTGCGTTGTACGGATGGCTCGGCGGGGTCGCCAATCGCGCCTACCACATCATTGCAATAGTGGTCTTCGGTCTCACAACTCTGTCCGCCATCATTCTCGAGCGGGGCACTTTCCGCAATCCGCAACGCACGCGATTCGTTTATTTCCATTTTCATCCGCTGTGGTGGCGGATGCTGCAGTTGGCTCTTCTGAAAGGCCTGGCGCAGGGATACATCGTTACCGCGCCAGCAATGCTGATCATGCTCCTGGTTGGCCAGGAGGGAACCTTGGGAACCACGCAGGCCATCGGCGGGGTCTTTTCCGCCTGTCTTCTTTATCTCGCCGGGCGCATCTGCGCGCCCAGGCATCGCATCTTCGTCTTCTCTGTCGGACTTCTCCTTTTCCTTCTTGGGGCAGTCACCAATACCCTGCTTTTCGATGCCGTAGGAGTGCTCATCTTCATCGGCTGTCTGCTGTTGGCCAAACCACTGCTCGATCTCGCCTATTACCCCATCCAGTTGCAGGTGGTCGACGTCGTCTCCCGGATCGAAGGGCGCAATCAATACGCCTATATCTTCAACCACGAATTCGGGCTGTTTCTGGGCCGATGCCTTGGATGCTGTTTGTTCCTAGGCATCGCCTACTGGGGATCCGGAGTCGCAGCCCTTAAATATGCGCTGCCCGTTATTGCGCTCTTGCAGTTGTTGTCCATCCTGGTAGCCAGCCAAATCACTCGGGACCTGACCGCGGCGGGAATCGGCATCTCCCCCGCCGCAAGCTTTACCACAAGCGAAATGGAGGCCTGAAACCATGCAAAAACTTAGAGGAGACAAAATGAAACAGAATCGACCCATGGCGCAAAGAACGTGGCGCCTGTTGATCTGGCTGTTGGTCGCGTTTGGCTTGGTAGCAGGCGTCCCCGTCGCCGCCCAATCGGGCAGAGGAACTCTAACCGGCACCGTCCAAGATACAAATGGCGCCGTGATTCAAGGTGCAGCCATCACGCTCACCGAGACCCAGACGGGAAGCTCGTACGACAGCAAGTCAGGGCCTGAGGGTCTCTTCTCGTTTCCCGAGCTTCCACCGGGAACTTACACACTGGAAGTCAACGCCGCCGGCTTTGAGACATACCGGCAGGTCGGTATCGACGTGCTCGTTGCCAACACTTCCACGGTCAACGCACGGTTGAAGGTCGGTTCCGCACAGGCTACGGTGACCGTGACCAGCGACGCCTCGCACCTTCAGTCCGAATCCTCCGATGTCGGCTACACGATGTCGCCTCAGGTATTGGAATCGCTTCCGCTGCCCTTCGGCGGTGAGATCCGCAACCCGCTCGAATTCGCAGCACTCGCTCCCGGATTCGCCGGCACCATGAGCAACAACCCCTCCTCGCCGCCCTCCGGAGCCTTCAAGCTCAGCGGCGGACAACAGGGAGGCGCCGACATCCTGCTCGACGGCGCCACCACCGAGCTCGCCTCGGCCAACATGCAGGTCACATATAACTTCAGCGTCGAGGCCGTCTCCGAGTTCAAGGTCATGACCAACACCTTCGACGCCCAGTTTGGAAGCGCCAGCGGCGGCGTGGTCAACCTCGTCTCTAAGCAGGGAACGAACGCCTTTCACGGCTCGGCATACGACCTGCTCAAGAACCGCGTCATAGATGCCAACAGCTGGACCAATGACTACGCTAACGCGCAAGCCGGCAAGATCGTAGACACGAAGCCCATCGACAGCCAGAACGACTTTGGCGCAAGCGTCGGAGGGCCGGTGCGCGTTCCCTGGCTTTACAACGGCAGAGACAAGACCTTCTTCTTCTTCAATTACGAGGGCTTCCGGCAACAAAACGGAGGCACTTCGCTGCTATCGGCCCCCACTCAGGCCATGCTCGGAGGCGACTTCTCGGCCCTTCTAACCCCTTCGATCGTCAACGGCCAGACCTTCCCGGCCCACATCCTTTACGATTACTCGACCTGCACAGGCGCCAACCAGGGACAGCCGTGCCAGGCTTACCCCAACAACAAAATCACCGAGGCCGCTGATCCGGTCTTTGCCGCCGCTTCTAAGGTCATGCCCTCCGCCCCCTCCAGCGCCACCGGCCCTTACTTCAACATCGAGGACGTCAGTTCCAACCACGAGCAGGCCGACGAGTGGTCCATACGCATGGACCAGAATATCGGCACGCGCAACAAAATTTCAGGCAGTTACTTGACCGGCAACATGCCTTACGTCAGCACCCAAAGCCTCGGGTCGCTCTACACCGGCGGCAACATCCAGGGCAACAAATATCTGCGTCTGGGCTATGACTACATCGTGACGCCCACCATGCTCAACCACTTCAACGCCGGCTTTACCCGCCGCCATCGCCTTGAAACCTCGGGCGAGGGCGGATTTGGCGGTGACTGGGCGAGTAAATTTGGCCTCAAGGGCGTAGGCGACTCGGTCTTCCCTCGCTTCGACATCAACTATCCGGGCAGTGGGATCAGCGAGCCCAGCGACGGCCAAAGCGTCTTCGACGACAACGTCTTTCAATATGACGACGCGGTCTCGTGGCAGAAGGGCCGTCACAACTTCCGGTTCGGCGGCGAATTTCGCGCGGCGCAATTCAACCTCGGCATCTTGACCGGCAGCGCCGGCCATTTCAACTTCGCGCCGGGCCCCACCAGTACTCCGTCTGACGGCAACTCCGGCTTCGGCTTCGCCAGCTTCTATCGGGGAGCATTCACAAGCGTGAACGGCGATCAGTCCGATATTGTCATCCCCCAGGTCAACGGATTCCGCGCAAAGTATCTTGCTTTCTTTGCCGCCGACGACTGGAAGGTAGACAACAAACTCACCGTCAACCTGGGCCTGCGCTACGACATGCCAATCCCGGTGACCGAGCAGGCAAACCGCATGTCCTATGTGGATCCAACGTTGCCGAACCCGGGTGCGGGCGGGCTTCCCGGCGCTTATGTCTTCGAAGGCACCGGCACGGGACGCCTCGGCGGCAGCTCCCCGCAGTCGATCTTCAAGAAGGCCTTCGGTCCTCGTGTCGGCGCGGCTTATTCGGTCGATCCCAACACCGTCATCCGCGCCGGCTACGGCATTTACTTCTCCACCCAGCGCATCGGAGGCTTCGCCGAGGATGACAGCCAGGGCTTCTCCTCCAGCTACACCTACGCTATCTCGAGCACTCCTCAGACACCGGTTGGTGTGCTCTCACAGATCACGGCCTATCCGGGCAACCTGCCGCCGTTCATTGACCCCACGGTCATGAACAACCAGGGCAACGCGCTCTTCCTCGAGTCGAAGGTCGACCGGCCCGGCACCATCCAAAACTGGACCCTTGATGTGCAGCGCCAACTGCCCTTCAATACCATTGTTGACGTAGCCTACGTCGGCGGTCATGGCGACCACCTGCAGGCATTCCTGCATGATCCCAATCAGGGAAACCCTGCTAACCTGTCGTACGGCGCCTGTTTGCAAGTCAACATTGCCAATCAAGCGACAAGTCCGGCTTGCGCGGGCCAGCCCTTGGTCGCAGCGCCCTATGCCGGGTTCAGCGGCTCTGTCTCTCAGGCCCTGCGTCCCTTCCCGCAGTATGGAACCGTCACGGTGGATTCAGCGACCATGGACGATCCTTTCGGCGATTACACCTACGATGCCCTGCAGGCTCAGGTAACCAAGCGGACCAGCGCCGGGCTGACAGTGTTGGCCAGCTACAGTTGGTCGAAGAACATCACCAATGCCGACTCGGAGTATCCGACCGAGGCCGCGTGGGAAGGTAACGACACTTCCGGCGCGCTGAACACCTACAATCTGAAGGTGGAGAAGGCCCTCAGCCAGTTCGACATCCCGCAGCGCATCGTCCTGGCCTGGACTTACGATCTGCCTTTTGGCAAGGGCAAGCAGATCGCCAATCAAGGCGGTGCCGTCAACGTGCTGGCCGGGGGATGGAAGATTGCCGCCGTCCAGAAGTATCAAAGCGGCACTCCGCTCAGCGTAAATTCACCGGGCTGGACCTCGGGCATCTTCGCCGGTGGCGAGGGCGCAACCGGTTCATCCAGCCGTCCCAACGTCGTTCCGGGGGTGAATCCGAATGGTGTCAGCAGTAACAGTAAATTCGTCTATGGGACAAGCCTCCGATTCAACCCGGCGGCGTTTGCGCCCGCCCCCAACTTCACCTTTGGCGACGCGCCCCGCGCCCTCGGGATACGCGAACTCTTCAACACGAGCGAGGACTTCAACGTCACCAAGGCCATCCCCATGTTTACCGAACGGGTCCACACCGACTTCCGCGTGGAGTTCTTCGATGTGTTCAACCGGCACCGCTTCACCGGCTTTGACACGTCAATCACTTGTAACCCGGTGACTCAAAACTGCGACAGCTCAGGCGAAGGGGAGGGCACGGGCCTTGCCTATGGCCCGAGAAACATCCAGGGCTCCCTGCGGGTCACCTTCTGATGCCACTGGGCGAACCAGCCTTGTTACATCAGACGTTTTGAAAACAACCCAACTCTCCCGGACCTCTTCAGCGAGGTCCGGGAGAGTTGTACTTTTGCGCGACACAATCCAGACAGCAGATGATCGGTCCACGAGGAGCGACATCCTACAGAGCTCTCAATGGCACTCAGCGACGTGAAAATACACTACTATCAAGCCATGTTTCGTATCCACAGCCGGCGATTTCTGGCTTTCGCTTCTGTGATTCCGATTGCATTCCTGCTCTCGCTAGGCGCCACCGCGCAGGTTGTCAGTTCACAAATTCAGGACCAGGTTCAGGAACACTTTCTCGCTGCTCAGCAGGCACAGCAGCGCGGGCAGCTCGATGAGGCGATTGCCGAGTATCAGCAAGTCGTGCGGCTTGAGCCCCAATTGCCCGAGGCGTATGCAAACCTAGGCTTGGTTTACTACGCGCAGGGAGAATTCGAAAGTTCCGCAAAGGCATTAGCCGCGGCTATCAAGCTGCGGCCCGGAATGCGTGGTGTCAGCCTTTGGCTTGGTATTGACAGCGTCAGGTTAAATCGGCCGTCGCAGGGTGTGACGTACTTGCGCGAAGCGATTCGACTCGATCCGAAAGAGAAGTTAGCCCAAAGCTGGCTCGGGACCGCCCTGTGGGATGCAGGACAGATGGATGCGGCTTTGCTTCAATTGCGAAAAGCCGCCACGCAGTTTCCTGACGACCCCGATCTACTCTTCGCACTCGGCGAAGCATACGGCAAGGCCGCCAAGGAGCAGTCGGAGAAGCTTCTCGAAGACTCGGCGGGAACTGCTATCTCCGACCGGATCTACGGTGCAGTCTACGCTGCAGAACACGATTGGACCAAGGCTGAAGGTCATCTTCGTCGCGCTATTGAGCGTGATCCGCGCTCGGTGGATGCAAGTCTGGAACTCGCAGAGATTCTGCTGGAGCGGGCTCACCTTCCCGCCGCCCAAGAGCAGCTTGAGGCGGCTTTCACAATAGCCCCAAAATCGGCAACCGTACTGGCACGCAGTGGAGAATTGCTGATTCTCTCGGGACGCCCCGCAGAGGGACTTTCCCGCATTGACCAAGCACTGGAAGCAAACAGAAGCGAGGCCCTTGACGCATTGGGTCTTCCTTTGGGAGACCACATAGGTAGTAACGAAACAACACCAGACCTTCTCGCGCTCTGTCGCGAAGCAGCGGAAAAGCTGAACGCGAGGGAGACTTCAAGCACAGCAAGAGATGTCGCGTTAGCGGGCTTACACGCGCGATCAGGGGATGACGCCGCCGCTGCCCGAGCCTACCAGCGTCTCACCTTCGCTCCGCAAATCGTGAAGCGGACGCAGAGCGTTCTCGCCCAGGGGATGGATGCATTACACCAACATCGATACGAGACAGCCGAGGCCGCCCTTGTCCGTTGGCTGGCTATTCATCCTGCTGACCTGTCTGCACGCTATGAATTAGTGGTCGTGCGCCGTCAAATCTCCATGGAGCAAATAGCCCGTCTACTCGCAGTTGCGCCAGATTCTTATCATGTGCATCAACTCCTCGGCCAGCTTTATGTCGACCGCGAGGAGGATGACAAAGCATTCGCCGAGTATCTTGCGGTAGCTGCGGCTCGTCCAAATCTTCCCGATGTGCACTTCTGGCTCGGGCACCTCTATTGGAAGCATGGCGATGCCGACCATGCATTCGCGGAACTGACGCGGCAATTGGAGCTCGATCCTGGTCATCCTGAGGCCAATGGTGAACTGGGCGCGGTGTTGGTGGCGGAAGACCGCGGGGCGGAGGCGATTCCGCACCTCGAGTTGGCGATCCGCAGTAAGCCCGATCTTTGGCCGGCTTATTCGCAATTGGGCCACGCCTATGAGATGCAGAAGGACTACGTCCGTGCCGAGGAAGTGTTAAGACGTGGGCTCGCACATGACGATAACGCAGCAACGCACTATCTGCTTGGGCGGGTCCTGCGCGAAGAAGGCAAGACTGTGGAAGCCCGTCAAATGTTTGCCAAGGTTCGCGCCATTAAGAACGAGAAACTCGCCACGCCCCCGGGCGATGACCATGCAGACGACGGGGCAAAGCAATGATTTCGTATCGCGCCTTGAAACTTGCCATTCTTCCCCTTGCGCTTGCCCTCTCGCTGGATGCTCAACCGACCCCGATGGAGGAGGGCGTTGCCTTGATCCGCGAAGGACACTACGACCAGGCGTTGGTCAGGCTGGAGGAGGCGCATCATCTTGCGCCTCGCAACGCAACGATTGAAAACCTACTGGGGATCACAGAGACCAGTCTCGGCCACGCAAGCGCAGCGGAGACTCACTACCGCAACGCAATTCGTCTCGACCCTTTGCAGGCGGCTCCGCACCGCAATCTAGGCTTTGAGCTGCTGAACGAGAAAGACTATGCACGCGCGGAGCCCGAGCTTAGACAGGCATCGCGCCTGATTCCCGAAGATCCTTTTGCCCACTTCTATCTGTTCTTACTAGCGCTTGCCACGGCTCGTGACTCTGAGGCATTGGAGCAAGCTTCGCATGCGGGTCAATTGATTGATAACGATCCAGATGCCGGTGCAGGTTTGATTGAAGCCGAGATTAGGATGGGACGCGCAGACGAAGCCGCCATACGGGTTAGTACCATGGAAACGGCCAACCAACTCCCGCCCGCACGGGAATATCAGATCGCCGTGCTACTCAACCGGCAACGGCTCTATGAGCAAGCGGTGCATTGCTTCCAGCGACTCGCCACGCTCGATCCCTCATGGGAAAATCGCTTCAACCTTGCGTTGGCATTGCTTTACGGTGGCCATCCCGCCGAGGCGTCCACACTTCTTGCAGCGTTGCACACCGAACGACCCACGCACGCAGACACGCTCATGTTTCTTGGGGAAGCTTTCGAGGCGCAGCAAAAGATGCCCGAGGCGGTGGAATCCTATCATGCTGCCGCGGTTGCCGACCCTTCCAATCCGGATCGAACGCTGGATTACACTCGTCTGCTTATGGACATGGACCGCTACGACGAAGCAATTCAGTTCATCCAGTTTGGAATGACTGAGACTGCCGCAACGTCGCCTCTGAAATTGCGTCTGGGCGCGGTAGAAATGATCAAGGGTGACTATTCTGCTGCGCGCGATACCTTCCATGCGGCTCTCGATGAGAACCCCGAACTCGATGCTGCCTACGTTGGCCTGGCTCAGACTTATGCCCGTCAAGGGAACGACACTGAAGCCATCCGGGTTCTTGAAGATGCTCGCGCAAAGCGGCCCGGCCATTACCTGCTGGAGTATTACTTTGGAATGTTGGCGAGTCGCCTGGATCGCGAGCGAGAAGCCATCGACGCTCTACAGCGAGCAGCACAGTTGGACACCAGATCTCCTTATCCCTTCTTCGAACTTGGCAAGCTCTATGAGGCAAATGAGGAGTGGTCGAAGGCGAGACAAGCATTCGAGCACGTCATCGAGTTAAACCCGCAATTCGCTGCAGCGCATTACCAGTTGAGCCGGGTCTATACGCATCTCGGATTCCGCGACAGAGCCGACCAAGAGGCGCAGCAGACACATTTACTCGTAGACAAGCAGCGAGACGAGGCGCTTCGTAGGCAACGAGAGCGCGGTGGAACATTCCAGCCACAGTCCTCGCTTTCACAAACACACTGAGACGGTCTCAAGGGGCAAGATGAGGAATCGAACGTCGGCGTGCATCGTACTGCTCTTCCCTGTCTTCACTCTCAGCGCACAAACCTCCTCAGTGGCCTCGCCCCAGCAGCTCGCGCAACCCTCTGTGCCGCATTTTCGAGACGTTTCTCAGGAGGTCGGACTTCGCACTGTTCCTCATACGAATCTCGACAGGCGCTACGTCATCGAAACGATGGGCGGCGGAGGAGTTGCCTTTCTGGATTGCGATAACAACGGCAACTTGGACATCGCCGTGGTTAACGATTCCTCAATCGACCGCTACCTTGCTGGCGGCGATCCCATGATCACGCTCTACCGGGAGGACGGCAACGGGAAGACGCTGCACTTCACTGACGTCACGGCAGCCGCGGGATTGACAGCCAAGGGCTGGGCCACCGGCATTGCCGTCGCCGACTACGACAACGACGGCCTTCCTGATATTTATGTCACCGGCTACGGCCACAATGTGCTCTACCACAATCTAGGCGGCTGCAAATTCGCCGACGTTACGGCAAAGGCGGGCGTTGGCGGCGGAGGCTTTAGCACCGGAGCCGCCTGGGCTGACTACGACCGTGACGGATTTGTGGATCTTTACGTTGCCCGCTATGTTTCCACCGATCCACGGCATCTTCCCGACCCTCAAAAGACGGTATACAAGAACGCACTCACCGAACTGCCAAATAAGATGCCCGGCGAAACGAACCTCCTCTACCGTAATCGGGGCGACGGAACCTTCGAAGAGGTCGCGGCCAAAGCCGGTGTCCAGAACACCCAGAAGGCGCTCGGCATGGGAATCTGCTGGGGAGATTTCGACGGCGATGGATGGCCCGATCTCTATGTCACCAACGATGGATACAGCAACTTTCTGTTTCACAACAAGAGGGTCGGAACCTTTGAGGAAATCAGCCTCGAATCAGGTACCGCGTACGCAGAAATGGGGCAAACCTATGGCAACATGGCGTGCGATTTTGCCGACCTCGAACACAACGGAAGGTTCGACTTGTTTGTGACTCGTTTTGCTGACCAGCCGGCCAGCCTCTACATGAACAACGGCCACAACGAGTTTCACGATGTCGCCGTTCGCGCCAGAATCGCCGCTCCCACTGCGCCGCTCGTCAAGTGGGGAACAAACTTCGCAGACTTCGACAACAGCGGCTGGCAAGATCTTTTGATGGCCTCGGGTAACTTCTCGACCTTGCTCGATGGGGCTCCCGGTGAACCGCCTTTCGCCGAGCCGATCGAGCTTTTCCTCAATGAGACGAACGGGAAGTTCCGCGAGGTTGCTGCCGCAACCGGCTTAAACGCAGGCGCGTTGAAATCCCGGCGCGGAACAGCCCTGGGAGACGTCAATAACGACGGAAGACTCGACATCCTCGTCTTCAACGTCGGCGCTCCACCCTCACTTTTTCTCAACGAAACCGGGAATGACAACCACTGGATCACGCTGCGCCTGCTGGGCACGAAGAGTAACCGGATGGCGATCGGCGCCCGAGTCACCGTCACCACCGGCAACGTTAAGCAAGTGGAGGAGGTCCGCGCAGGAGGAAGCTATCTCTCCACCAGCGAACCGCGCCTCCACTTTGGACTCGGCTTGGCTGCGTCCTTCGACCGCATCGAAGTCCTTTGGCCCAGCGGGTTGCTCGAACAATTCCCCGGAGGTCCCGGGAATCGATTTGTATCTTTGTTGGAAGGGAGTGGCACCGCGCTGCCCTCAGGCCCGGCTCCTCCAAAGGAGAAGAAAGATCGCCAATAGTTCGCCCCTTGACTTCAACGCCGCATGCTCTGGCGGAAGCAACTCTGGCCTTACGCGAACAGCCAATGCGCGTTTCCAGCTACGGGTCGAACGCGTTTTGTGGTTCCGGATGTTTCGTGGCCTACTCGGACCTTTGACGATCCTTCGCCCCATGCCCTGGCACACCGAATTGGGTTGGTGAAGAGTCGGCAGTGACTCGACCGCGATGATACTCCGATGACTGCGACGTTACCGCTTCTGCCCTATCGAGCGCGAATCCGAGACCATATTCTTTCGATCACGAGAGAAAAGAGAATGTAGCTTGCCCAGAAAAGCAGAAGAACGATTGTTAATACTGTGGCTGTGAAAAACCGACTGGCCCGATCACTCGACTGAAGGAATACCAAAGACCAGACGGTAACAACAGTAAAACAGCGAAGTAATATGCGTCGGCGTCTTTCAAGTTGAGACCAAGATTCACGGCCTCTGTGGCGGGTCCATATCACGGCGATTCCCGCAGGTAAGCCGAAGATGTAGCATGCTAACCAAAACGGCCAGTCAGGGCGGATAGTGCTCCAGAAACACAACACGGTCAGCAGCGGAACGACGATACCGACAACCCACAGAGTCAAGCGTCGGTCACGTAGCCATTCCTTCATGGTCAAGAGCAGGTTCTACCTTGACTAGACTCCATGTCAACCTTCAATCGAATCTCTCGCCTTGCCAAGAGAGATCTCCTTTCGGCGTCCTCACCCTCTGCGCAATAGGCTCGGCTTCGGGTTGGCTCAAGAGAATCTAGACCCGTATGCCCAGTCTTAGAATCTGGATAACACTGATCTTAAGCAAACATGCGAGCATGCGGTAAGTATGATTCCGACTTCTGCGTTCTTCATCCCACCTCCGGCCTTGGCAAATCAAGGTATTCTGCCGCCTCCATAAGAGAAACGCGTCGACCGCCGTGGTGTAATTTCAACATGCAGACTTGGCCGTCTTTCCGCGTTGCGATGATGGTTCCATCTGCCAAAAGATCTGGAAGGAGATCATCGGGGTACCGAAACGTATCCATCTGAGCCTCTGCATTCCAAGATGCGACGTCTGAAGGAAAGCATCGATGGCGCAAGCATTCCATCCGACTCGATGTAGCAGCAAAGAAATCTCCGAGTACGCTATTGAGATTTACGCGCCTGCCATTGCGCTGAAGCAAGGACCATTGCCATTCTGGGTTCCATTGCCCCTTACTAGCGACACTCAGGCGCGCACCGCTGTTGGCGTCCCATAGGCACGCCTCTTCGTTATCGGACCACGAGAGAAGGCGGCCGCCGGCCAACTCCGTCGCACCTCGGATCGAGTCGTCGGTGTGTCCCTCAAGGACCGCCAGACATGCGCCGGAGTAGCTGTCCCAGATTCGCAATGATTTATCCTTTGACTGATATCCTCCAGCCCAAGAAAGAAGCCGGCCATCGGACATCTCCATCGCGTCACTGACCGCTTCGGTATGCCCTTTAAGGACCGCGAGGCACGCGCCGTTCCGGCCATCCCAAAGCCTGAGCGTTTCGTCATGAGACCAAGTGAGAAGCCGCCTGTTGGTCAATTCCAGCGCGCCCCAAACAGAGCCCGAATGCCCTTCGAGAATGGCCAGACATCCACCGGTACGACTGTCCCAGATGCGCAATGACGTTTCTTTCGACTCGAAACCGCCGCACCATGAGAGCAGTCGACCATCGGCCAGTTCCAGCACGCCAGCCACATCGTCTGTATGACCTTCGAGATCAGTCAGGCACTCTCCACTCCCGCTGTCCCACAGTTGCAACTTGTTATCCTCCCACGAAAGCAGTCGACCGTCGGTCAATTGCCGCGCGCCCTCTATTCCCTCGGTGTGCCCTTTGAGGATAGCCAGACACACACCGCTTTTGAGGTCCCATAGCCTTGAGGCACCTTCCGCACTTGACCATGAGAGCAGTCGACCGTCGGCCAATTCTCGGGCGTTCGCAACCGGGAAAGGCGGCTTCGCTTCGAGGCGCACCAGACAAGAACCACTGTGACTGTCCCAAATACGCAAGGTCCCGTCGTCCGACCACGAAAGCAATCGTCCGTCGGTTAACACCAAGGCAGCGTCAACCCACCATGTGTGCCCTTCAAGAACAGCCAGGCATCTACCTCCTTGGACATCCCAAATCCGCAGTGTGTGGTCATGCGACCATGAAAGAAAGCGCCCATCCGTTATCAGCATTGCACCCCTGATCAAGTCGAAATGGCGCGCAAGAGCTTCCGGATTCGCAAGACTTTGGACGTCCCACAATCGCAAATTAACGTCGTAAGACCATGAGACAACTTTCTCGTCCACAAGCTCCAAGGTGCCAACGACCTCGCCTGCGTGTCCTTCGAGAACCGCTTGTTTCGCGCCGGACTGACTTTCCCAGAGACGCAGGGTATGGTCATCTGACCACGAAAGAATGCAACCGCTAGTTAGCACCCGCGCACCTCGGACACCCCCGCTATGCCCTTCAAGAACGGCCTGGCACTTGCCGCTGTCAAGATCCCATAGCCGCAAGGCATGGTCATCTGACCACGAAAGAATGCGACCGGCAGATAACTCCATTGCACCTTTCACGAAGCTGGTATGCCCTTCGAGAACCGACAGACATACTCCGGAAACGATGTCCCACCTTCGGAGGGTATTGTCAAAGGACCATGAGAGTATCCGCCCATCCACTAACTCGATAGCACCATTAACAATGGATGTGTGTCCTTCGAGGACCTTGATACAGGCGCCGTTGATGCTGCTCCAAAGCCAAAGCGTCTTGTCAACAGACCACGAAAGTACTCGTTCGTCTCTCAATTCCAAAGCGTTATCGATGAGATGGTCATGCCCCGCGAGAACTGCCAGGCATTTTCCGTTCAGGCTATCCCACAGTCGAAGTGTCAAATCATCTGACCACGAGATGAGGTGCCCGTTGGCCAACGCCAACGCGCCTCCAATCCCGTCCTTGTGCCCTTCGAGAACCGCCAAACATAGTCCGCTCTGAGAGTCCCAAAGCCTTAAGCATTTATCGCGGGACCACGAAAGGATCCGCCCATCACCCAACTCCGATGCACCTCCTATTCCCTCTGTGTGCCCCTCAAGAACCGCCAAGCAAACCCCGCTTTGGCTGTCCCATAGGCGCAATTCATAACCCGTTGCAATGACTCCCGACGACCACGAAAGCACTCGCCCGTCGGAGAGTTCGAGGGCCCCTCCTACATGGTCTTTGTGCCCGTCGAGAACCGCCAGACAAAAGCCGCTATGGACCTCCCACAGCCGCAGTGTGCGATCATCGGACCACGAAAGCAAGCGACCATTTTTCAACGCGAGCGCACCGCCGACCTGGTCTCGATGCCCTTCCAGAACAGCCAAACAAGGGTTCATCTGAACATGCTGGAGTCTCGGGACCCGGCGCAGCCAGAGCCATTCGCATCTGCCTTCCGCGAGCCATTGCTCAGCTCCAATGGTGAGGGGACTGTCGTCCGCATGCTCGACTGCAAGTTGAAGGAGAATTTTGTGCGCTGGCCACTCGTCGCTTCCGCGCCGAAGAATATGTGCCTTCTCACGGAAGAAGTCACTCCAGATCTCTAGCCGCTTCGCTACCTCCGATATTGCTTCGCTTAGAAGCGTCTCATAGTCCTCAAAGACCCCTTCGAGAAGGCCTACGCGGACCTTGTGCAGTAGGAATGAGAAGTCAGTGAGGAAGTCAGCTGCCGTTGCCTCGTCCCCCGACTTGAATCGGTGAAACACGCATTCCGAGAAACCTCGAACGCCCTCCGATTCCCAATTCCTCTGAGGGTTGGTCCCTTCGGCGCAGATCGTGAAGTAATCTGCCAGTTCTTGGTGAATCTTCTTAGCCGTGACGTGCGGCCCATACTGCTCGAGCGCCGCATTCCGCAGCTGGCCATGGAAGAAGTCCAATTGCGCACCACGGCGTTGGAGGTAGCGCCGCAGCCCTCGCTCGATTCGAAGTGCGCTGGCTGCCGCCGGTGCGCCAAGCTCGCGGGCAAGCAAGTCAGCCAATTCACTGCTCGCCATGCCAACGCGACCATACGCCAAATAGAGACACCACAATCGGACTGATTCGGGTCCGAAAACTTCCAATCGTTGCAGAACCCATCGGAATAGGCTGACGGTGTCGGGGTGGTCCTGCGGCATTGACTCGATGAGTGCGGGAACAATGCGATTCAGATCATTTCCACCGAGGGTGCGCAGTTCGTTCAGCATCACCAGCAGGTAGAGTGGGTTGCCCGCCTGCGGAATCGAGCACAACCTATCTAAGTGTTCGTTGTCGAGTTCGTGGCAGTACTCCGTCAGATACGTAACGATAATTGTTCGTACATCCTCTTTCTCCAGCGGTCCGAACTCCGCGCGGAATGGCGCGGGGTGGCGCGAAAGGAGTGCTTCAAGCACGTGCTTCTCTGACCTGTCTTCTTTCGCGTTGTCACCAACAACGCAGCTGACAATCACCCGCACACTGTTACCAAGCCGGTTGGGCAGCCATTGCAGGTTGTGCCCATCGGTGAGCTGGTTAAGCGCATCGAGCAGAATCAATACGCGACGCTCACCTGCGTATTCGCCGAGCCGTTGCCCCAGTTGCAAACAGACGCTGTTAAAGTCCAGTTTCGGCTCTTGACCATCCTGTTGCTCCTGAGCCCACACAATACCGCTCCGGTCTAGTTCACCTAGTAGCCTCTGGACAAGTGAGTGAGCCGACGTTGAGTGCTCAGTAGCGCCGACGAAATGCGAAATGACAAAGTCTGGGGATGACTTTAGTTGTTCGGCTAGCTTCGCCATAAGCGCAGATTTTCCCTGGCCCGGCTGCGCCGCCACAACGGCAAGACGAGGGGATTCGATGGTACGCGAGTTGAGGAACTCGCCTAGTGTTTGGAGTTCATGAACTCTGCCTTGGAACCAGCGCAACCGCGACGAAGCAAACACATCCATCTGCTCGCGTTCCGCCTCGAGCGGTTCCATTGGAGCTGGTTTTGCAAGGCCGACAATTCTTTCCCAGAGTTCACAGGGCACGGGCCGAGATTCGTCCATGTAGAGCGGGTCGTTGTCGGGGTCCGCGCCGAGGGCCTTTCGCCAGATCTCCTTGCTCACATACCGTTCGTCACGCAAAACACCGGACCAGAGATCCTCCAGAACCATCGGGCCAAACTGTCTGTCCTTTTCAACGCGGTCGAATTCCCCAAATTGCCTTCCAGTCCAGCGGCACGAATAGTTGCGGGCCGGACGACCGCAATGACGTATATCGGCCTTAAGGGCGTTGAGTTTGACCAGCAGTTTTGGCGGATCGACAAAATCGTCATGAACCAGCCGTTGATCGTCCGTCGCATCCGGTAGCAGATCTGGCACCGCCGATTCGCGCAAATAGAAATAGCTTCGGCGCTTTCGACGATTACTGAGCACTCCATGACGCACCTCTAAATCCGTGATGGAGCGTTGCTCCTGTGCCTGTCGAATTCGATCTTCATTACTCTTGAAGTCACTGGCTTCCGGTACCCAGCCGTACCGCTGCCCGAGGATGCAAACGAAGAATGGCTCAACGCGGTCAATCCATTGGCGGCAGTATTCCCAGGAATTGGCGGTTTCACCGCTGACATCCTTAGTTGGCACTCCCCACCGCAAGTCGACGTCAAAGAACTCCAGCCCCAGTCGCTCAACCCGTTCGCGCAATTCAGGAAAGACGACGGTGACCAAATGATCCCGTTCTGCATGCATATCGCGAAACGTGCTGCTGATGAAGACTCGTACGGTTTGGTCGGCGAAAGCCATGCATCATTCTTTGAGCAAGGTTATCTTGATCGGGCGCTGTAGCCACCTAGACTGGCCCGCAGGCATGCCTCCAGAGAACTTCGCAATACTGAACTGGAGAGTCGCGATAAGTCTACCTCAGCAGAGCAATAAGACGAGGGCAATCGACTGTCAACGGTAATAAACATTAGTCTCATGACTACTGTGGCAAACAATGAAACTCATGGAGGCGCAGATGGCTGAGTTTGAAGCGATTCTGTACCGCATCCGTATAGGCGTGACGGGGCATCGGAAGCTGAGCGATCAAACGGCAATACAGGCGCTGGTCAAGAAGGCCATCGACTCAGAGGTCGAGAAGCTGTTTCCGGTAGCATCCCAGCAGAATATCGATCGTATCCGTCGTGCGGGAACAACCGCGATCTCGTTCAGTGTCCTGAGCCCGCTTGCGGAAGGAGCGGATCGCGCGGTCGCACGGGCCGTGCTCACTGAACCAGGCGCGCGTCTCGACGTCGCACTTCCCATGATGCTCGAAGATTACCTCGAAGACTTTGCAACTGAGGAGTCCCGAGAAGAATTCAAAGACCTGTTGGGCCAATGCAGGAAGCCGACCTTGCTGCGGGCAAGACGGATTCAGGATGACCGCCGCGATCCAGGCGACCAGGCTGAATTGCGCCGCGAAGCCTACGCCCACGTAGGCCATTTCGTAGTGGACCATTGCGACGTTCTCGTCGCGGTTTGGAACGGAGAACCGGCGGATTGCCTCCGCGACTGATCCGGAACGGTTTGAGAGCCTGTTGCAGCAGGTAGATGAGATCATGCTGCGCGAAACGCAGGACTGGCTGATGCTGATGCGGTATGTGGAGATCAAGGCGAGCTGAGGGCTACTCCGCCGGCCAGAGTGCATCGAGCGCGATCGTGACGACTGGAGTGCTCATTTGCGATGCCTCGAATTAGAGTCGAAAGGCAACCGTATCGCAAATTTAGCACAAATTGCTAGGGCGAATTTCGACGTTATTGATTTTAAATAACTTTATTATTGGGGCGGCTAGTGGGGATCGAACCCACGACATCCTGAGCCACAGTCAGGCGTTCTGCCACTGAACTATAGCCGCCATCTACCCTGTCGATTGTAGCATCGAACCAGGTTGATCCTCTCCGGCTGAAACGAGGCACCGACATGCGCCATCCTGCTCCTATCACGGAAACTGCACCGTCACCGTCCGCCGCGATGGAGCGCTGGGATCGGGGCGCGTGGCTGTTTCGCGATCGAACGCTGCATGGGCTGGAGATTTTGCTGG
>Ga0302320_10009590_pt1 | contig 20774 bp, 22 predicted proteins | sample Bog_T0_3_FD_202130 | JGI IMG/M metagenome (GOLD analysis project Ga0302320, IMG submission 202130) | Peat permafrost microbial communities from Stordalen Mire near Abisko, Sweden - Bog_T0_3 | ecosystem: Environmental > Terrestrial > Soil > Wetlands > Peat | place: Sweden: Abisko, Stordalen Mire...
CGGTAGCCCAGGGGCGCGATCGTCTCCGCGGTCCTCACGTAGTGCATCTGGACCCTGGTCAGCACGCCGCTGGCCCGGTGGATGTCGGCGATGGCGGTGATGGCGTCGTTGTTGGCCGGGTCCAGCTCCAGGATCTTGTTGAAGCTCTCCAGGGCGCTGTCCATGTGCCGGCTCTGCAGGTACTGCCTGGCGTCGCGCTGCAGCTTCTCGATCCGCATCTGGCGGATGGCGTCCTGCTCGATGTTCTGGGAATCGATGGGGCTCAGCTCGTCCAGCACAGGCGCCGGCGCGAACGGCGCGGCCACGTCTTCCGCCCGGACCCCCATGGCCTGGAGCTTCTGGGAGGTCTGGTCGGCCAGGGCCTGGTCGCCTTCGGCCCCCGCCTCCACCCACGCGTGGCGCAGGGATTCCACCTCGTCGCCGCGGTTGCCGCCCTGGTGGGCGATCTCCGCCAGCTGGAGCCAGGCCTCCGCCGTGAGCGACCCCTGCAGGGCGGTGCGCAGGGTCCTGGCCGCGGCCTCGCCCAGGCCGCGCCTGGCGAACTCCCGGCCGATGGGCCTGAACCGCTCCAGCCCGTCCGCCACCCGCTTGTCCCGGGCCAGGTCGCGCAGGGCCCGCTCACAGAGCAGCAGCGACTTCTCGGGCAGCTGCGGCACCTGGGCCAGGGCTTCCAGGGCCCGGTCCGGCGCGCGGGACTGGAGCTCCACCTCGGCCAGGGCGTCCAGCAGCTCCGGGCTGCGAGGGTTGGAGGCCAGGCCCTCGCGCAGATGCTCGGCCGCCCCGGCCAGGTCTTTCTGGATCACGCAGAGCCTGGACTGGGTGAGGAACACCTGGGGGGTGCTGACCATGGCCCGGGCCCGTTCCAGGATCTGGCCGGCCTCGGCGTGCATCTGGTCCATGGCCAGGGCCTCGGCCACCTCCAGGTAGATGCCGGCGGCGCGGTCCTTCATCCCCTCCTTGTTGTAGAGGTCCGCCAGCTTCACCTTGTTCTTGAGGTTCTTGGGGTCCAGCTCCACGACCTTGGCGAATTCCTCCAGGGCCCGCTTGATCAGGCCCTTGCCGGTGCAGATGTCGGCCACCTCGATGTGGATCTGGATCGCCTCCTTGATCATGTTGGTCTGGCGGTAGAGCACCGCCAGCCGCTCGGAGATGTCCATGTCCTCGGCCGCGATCCGGTGCGCCTTCTTCAGCACCGCGGTGGCCTTGTTGTTGAACCCGCCCCGCTCGAACCCGGAGCCGGCCTTCTTGAACATGTCCATGGCCTCGGACACCTTGCCGGCCTGGAGATAGGCGTCCCCGATCCGGTTCAGGAGGTTGTGGTCGTCCGGCTTGTCCTCGATCAGCTTCAGGAACTCCTCGATGGCCCGGTCCACCCTGCCCATGGCCATGTGGTTCTCAGCCAGTTTGGAGATCTTGTTGCGGTCAATGGCCATCCAGATTCCTCAATCGGTCGGGCGTGCGGTACGGGGTGGTGCTCAGCGGGCGAGATGGCGCCCCGTGAAGGCCTGCGGCAGAAGGTCGCGGAGTTCGCAGAGGGACCGGTCCGTGCGGTTTGCCAGGAGGACGGGCAGTCCTTCGGCGAATTCCGCCAGCACCTGGCGGCAGGCGCCGCAGGGCGGCGAGAGCGTCCCGGCCTCGGTGACCACGGCCAGCGCCAGCAGCCCCCCCGGGGCCATGCCCCGGCTCACCGCCGCGCACACGGCGGTCCGCTCCGCGCATTGGCCGACCGGGTAGGCGGCGTTCTCCACATTGCAGCCGGGAACGATGCTGCCGTCCGCCCGCAGCAGGGCCGCCCCCACCCGGAACCCCGAGTAGGGCGCGTAGGCCCGCGCCCACGCTTCCCAGGCGGCGCCCAGGAGGGGCTCCCAGTCTGCGGAGCGGGGATCGGAAAAAGCCATGGGCGCCTCTGGCAATACTCGTTGTGATCATGTTAGTGCGCTTCCCGAGGCAAGGAAAGCTCCGCCCTCCGCCGCGGCCAAGGCCAGGACCCGCCAGCATGGGGTGTAGCCCTGGTATTCGCGCCTCCCGGACCCCCCGTCCAGGCGCAGGGTGATCTCCCGGCGCTGGAGCCGGGCCCGCAGGATCCCTCCGGAAAGGCACTCCAGCTCCTTCTCGAAGGCCGGCCCCGGAGCCCAGGCCCGCAAGTCCAGGCGCAGGCTCAGCCCCGAAGGCGGGTCGTCCTCGAAGGTGCGCACCCAGGGCGTGCCCCGCTGGGCGGTGCGCTTCCAGTGCACCCGGCTGAGCGGGTCCCGCTCCTTGAACGGCCTGGCCCCGTCGGGGCTCGCGGATCCCGGCCGGGGCCGCACCCGGCCCAGGTCGCCCTCCCACCCCGGGCCCGGGGCCAACGCACGGGGATGGGGCAGCACCAGCATCTCCTGGTCCAGCGCGAAGCTCCAGGCCTTCTCCAGGAAGCCGAACGGGAAGGCGGTGCGCAGGTCCAGCCGCAGCGCCCGGCAGACGCCCCGGCGCTCAGGGCGGGCCTGGAGCACCACCAGGCGCTCCTGCGCCCCGGGCGCGGCCCCGGGGTAGAAGCCCGGATCCACCCGGCCCTGGTCCAGCATCAGATGGACCTCCAGGCCCCGGGCCCGGCCCGGGGCCCGGTCCCGAAGCCGGACCTTGATGCCGCCCTGGACCCGGGCGAACAGGTTGCCTTCCTCGACCCCCTGCAGATCCAGGTCCTGGATGGCCCGCCGGCTCACCCAGCCGGACACCAGGAACAGGCCGAGCATGCCGGAGAACACCAGGTAGAGCAGATTGTTCCCGGTGTTGACGGCGAACAGGCCCATGAGCAGCATGGCGGCCAGATACTCGATGCCCAGGCGCGTGATGGACAGCTTGAGGTGTTTGTCTTTCCACAGATCCATGGGAATCTTTCGCCGGGAGCTCCCTACTACCATAACGGTTTTCAGCTAGTCTGGAAAAAGGAGGTACCTGTGTTCACCGGCCTCATCCGATCCCTCGGGCACCTGGAAGGCCGTCAGGCCCGGCCGTCCGGAGCCCGCCTGCGCATCGCCGCCGCCGCCGATCTGCTGGAGCGGGCCGAGGAGGGCGCCAGCATCTGCGTGAACGGGGCCTGCCTCACCGCGGTGGCCCGGGATGCCCGGGCCTGGGAAGCGGACCTGTCCCAGGAAACCCTCGAGCGCACCACCCTTGGCCGGCTCGCCCCCGGCGCCCTGCTGCACCTGGAGCCCAGCCTGCGGGTGGGCGACCCCCTGGACGGGCACCTGGTGGCGGGCCACGTGGACGCGGTCGGCAGGCTGCTGGAACGGCCCCGGGGCGAAGGCATCTGGCGCTTCGCCATGCCCGCGGCCCTGGCGCCCATGACCGCCGCCAAGGGCTCCGTGGCCGTGGACGGCATCTCCCTGACCGTGGTGGACTGCGGCCCCGACTGGTTCACCGTGGCGCTGATCCCCGAGACGGTCCGGCGCACCCGCCTGGAGGCCATGGCCCTCGGCGAGGAAGTGAACCTGGAGGCCGACCCGGTGGGCCGCTATGTGGCCCGGGCCCTGGAACTGGGCGGTTCGGACGAGAAGCTGCGCAGCTTCGCCAGGAACGGCTGGGGCTGATGGTTCCCTTCCATTTATGTGTTTCTTATTTCACATTTAAATTGAAGACCGAAACTGAAGGCTGAAAAGTTCAGGGGAACTTTCGGTTAATAAGCTGTACATTATTTTAGTGATGCATCAGGTTCCTCGACTCATTTTCGACCTTGCGACAGTGCTCGGCGTGGCCGCCGTCATCACCCTGGTGTTCCGCTGGATGAAGCAGCCTGCGGTGCTGGGCTACATGCTGGCCGGGCTGATCGTCGGGCCGCACGTCCCGATCCCGCTGGTGGCGGATCTGGAGAACGTCCAGACCCTGGCCGAGCTGGGCGTGGTGCTGCTGATGTTCTCGGTGGGGCTGGAATTCGATTTCCGCAAGCTGCTGGCCAAGGGGCCCGCCGCCATGGTCCTGGGCGCGGCCCAGCTGGGCTTCACCACCTGGCTCGGCTTCCTGGCCGGGCGGGCCCTGGGCTGGAGTTTCCTGCAAAGCGCGTTCATGGGGGCGTCCCTGGCCATCTCCAGCACCATGATCATCGCCAAGCTGTTCGAGGAGCACGGCTCCCGGGGCCACCTGCGCGACCGGGTGCTGTCGGTGCTGGTGGTCCAGGACCTGTTCGCCATCCTGCTGCTGGCGGGGCTGGACGCCTCGTCCGCCACCGGCTTCGGCACCGGCGGGCTCTGGCGGACCCTGGGCAAGGTGGCGCTGCTGCTGGCCGGACTGCTGGGGATCGGCGGCATGGTGGTGCCCCGGCTGCTGCGCTGGGCCGCGGACCGGGGCCGGGACGAGACGCTCCTGGTGGCCTCGGTGGGGGTCTGCTTCACCGCCGCGGTGCTGGCGGACCGGGCCGGATGCTCGCTGGCGCTGGGCGCCTTCCTGGCCGGGGTGCTGGCTTCCGCCAGCGGCCGGGCCCCGAAGATCGAGCACCTGGTCCTGCCCCTGCGCGACATCTTCGCGGCCATCTTCTTCGTGGCCGTGGGCATGCTGCTGGAGCCCCGGTCCCTGGCGGCCCAGGCCGGCCCCATCCTGGCGCTCACCGCCGTGGTGCTCCTGGGCCAGACCGTGGGCGCCGCCCTGGGCGGGGCCCTGGCCGGCCTGCCGCTGCGGGCCGGGTTCAGGACCGGCATGGCCCTGGCCCAGCCCGGCGAATTCTCCTTCGTGCTGGTGGGCATCGGCGTGCACGCCCGGTTCCTGGGCCCGGACCTGCTGGCGGTGCCGGTGGGGGTCTGCCTGCTCACCGCGCTGCTGGGGCCCACCCTGTTCCGGCGCGGCGATGCGCTGGCGGCTGGACTGGAGCGCCGGATCCCGGTCCGGATCAACTGGTACCTCAAGATCTACCAGACCTGGGCGGCCCGGCTGGGCCGGTCCTCCCTGGGCCGCGGGCCGGCCCCGCTGCGCCGGCCGCTGATCTTCCTGCTGCTGGACGCGGCCCTCATCGACGCGCTCATCATCGGCACCTCCCTGCTGAAACGGCACCTGCCCTGGTTCCAGGCGCTCAACGTGGCCCTGGGCCTGGTGCTGGGGATGCTGGCCTGGGCCCTGGCCGGCCGTGCCGCCGAGATCGCCGGGCAGATCCTGGCCCCGGTCTCGGCCCGGGAGCTCCCGCCCCTGGCCGGGCACCGGTACCTGCACGCCTCGCTCAGCCTGGCCCTGGTGCTCATGGTGGCGGCGCCGTCCCTGGCCCTGCTCCAGCCGTTCCTGCCCGAAGGACCCATGGTGGCGGTGTTCCTGGGCGGCCTAGCCGGCCTGCTGGCGCTGCTCTGGGCCCACTCCCGCCGGTTCCCCCAGGACCAGGCCACGGGCTCCGAATGGCTGCTGAGCCGGGTGCGGGCCCCCTGGGCCAGGACCGAGCCCGACGGCCCTCCGGTGCTGCTGTCCCTGCGCCTGCCCCCCCAGTGCCCCTTCCTGGACCGGCCCCTGGGCGAGATCGGCCTGGAGCAGCGCACCGGGGCCACCATCCTCAGCCTGGTGCGGGCCGGCAAGCCCCTTCCCCCCGCCTCCGACCCGGTGCTCCAGAGCGGCGACCTGCTCGCCCTCCACGGCAGCCCCGCCGCCCTGGAGGCCGCCAGGCGCCTGCTGGGAAGCGACCTCTAGGCTCTTTCCTGCATCAGGGCTTCCATCTGGCGCAGGGTGCGCTGGGTGTTCCAGAAGCCCCACAGGGCGCCCAGGGCGCCGGTGGCCATGCCGATGCCGGCCAGGCCGGCCATGTTGCGGAGGGAGAAGAAGCCCATCCGGGCCAGTTCCACCAGCAGCGGCGGCAGGTTGCCCACGCCGCGGTCCAGCGGCAGCCAGAGGCCCAGGAGGGCCAGGACCGCGAGGATGCTGGCGAAGAACCCCAGCGCCGCCCCTTCCGCCAGCAGCGGGGTGCGGATGAAGCCTTCGGTGGCCCCCACCAGGCGCATGATCGTGATCTCCTCTTCCCGGTTCAGCACGCTCATGCGGATGACGTTGCCGGTGGAGAAGCCCGCGGCCAGCAGCAGCAGGCCGCCCAGGGCGCCCAGCGCCGAGCGCAGCAGCCTGGCCGAACGCTGCAGGCTGGACAGGCGCTCCTGGTCCACCACCACGTCGCCGACCCCGGGCAGCGAGCGCAGGCTTTCGCCCACCTCGATGGCACGGTGGGCGGTCAGCAGATCCGGCCGCAGGGTCAGTTCCAGCGTCTCCGGAAGGGGCTCGCCAAGGCTCTTCAGCATCAGCCCCGCCTCCCGGGAGGACTCCAGGAAGCGCCTGGTGGCTTCGGCGGAGGCGATCCGGCGCACCTTGGTGAACCGGGGGTCCCGCGCCAGCCTGGCCTCGGTCTCATCCAGGGTGCCGCCCTCCGCGGCGAACACGGTGACCTTGGCCAGGGTCTCCATCCTGGAGACCCAGCGGTTCAGCCCCTGCACCAGCAGCAGGCCGCCGCCGGCCAGGAACAATCCCAGCGCCAGGGTGAGCACCGCCAGGAAGTGCTGGCCCCGGTGGCGCACCAGGTCCTTGCCCACGTCCTTGCAGAGGAGGCCCAGAAGGCGCAGGAAGACCATTCAGTTGGTCCCGCCGATGGCCATTCCGCGGATCTCGGTGGTGCCGGGGATGGAAGCGGTATAGCCGGCGCCCCCGCCGCTGGGCGCGTCCCAGATCGCCAGGTACGTGCTCCCGGTGCCGTCCCCGATGACAGAGGTGGTCGGGGCGAGCGTGAAGTAGGTCCCCAGCAGCCAATCTCCGTCGGCGGGGTGGGAAATGGTCCTGAGGCTGGTCCCGCCATTGAACGGCAGGGCAGGCACCGCCAAGGTCCGGCTGGGCGCCACGTTGAGGCCCGCGGAGAAGGAGCCGGTGGTGAACACCAGGATGGATGAGGACGTGGGCGAGGCGACGCTCGGGGCGAAGGTGTACAAGGCGCTCTTCTGGGAATCATAGGCAAGCGAGCCGTACTGCGGAGAGCCCAGCTCGGTGAGCGCCCCGACCACCACGCCGGAGGAGTAGAGGTTGCCCAGCGAGGACGGGAAACTGCCGCCGCTGCCCTGGCGCAGCCGGGCCCCGGAATAGGCGATGGGGTCCAGGCCGTTGTAGATGGTGCCTCCGCCGCCGAACAGGCCGTACAGGTTGCCTCCCGGAATGGTGGCCACCCCGCAGCCGAAGGTGTCCGTGCTGATCCCGACGGTGTATTGGGCCGCGGGCGTGAGGACCGCGCCATTGCTCATCTGGCTGGCGTTGGTGACCCTCCATACCCGGGTGGCCGAGCCGTCGGCGGCGCTCTCCAGCACGAAAAGGGTATTGCTGGTCCCATCCACGGCCGCCTGCTCGAATACCGAACCGGCGGAATACGGGTCGACCCCGGATTGCCCCAGGTTGAAACTGATGATGTCGGACAGCGCGGAGACGGTTCCGTGCTGGGTGCTGGCCTTGTTGATGACATAGACCTGGCCGATGGTGGTGACCAGGTAGAGGCGGTTGCTGGTGCTGTCCATCGCGAGGCCGCCCCAGGCCAGGTCGTCGCTGGGATTCAAGCCATTGACGATGGTGCGGTCCGCCGCGGGCACGGTGGTGGCTCCCTTGGCGGCGGAGTAGACCTTGTTCACATCGTTCCAGACCAGCACCGAACTGGAGGCGTTGTCGTAGACGTACAGGGTGGTGCCGCCGCCGGTGTCCTTCACACAGCCCAGGGCGGCCAGGAGGGCCGCGGACAGGGCGAGGAGGCGGAGGGTGGCGGTCTTCAGAAAGGGTTTTGGCACGTGGTTCTCCGGAGACTACTTGGCGAAAAGGGCCTTGAGGTGGGAATTGAGGGTCTTCACCAGGTCTCCGTCGCAGCCGGCGTCCACCGCGCCCCGGGACACCGCCAGGGCCAGGTTCTTCACGGCTTCAGGGCCCTCCCCCTGGATCAGCTGGGCGTTGGCCCGGGCCAGCAGGCGGTTCAGCATGTCGTGGTGCTCCTGGGGCAGCACCGCCTTGGCGGTCTGCACGATGCGCTGGGAGAAATGGGTGAGTTTGGCAAGCTTGACCGGATCCTGGGGGTAGGCCGGCGGACGCGGCGGGGGCAGGGGCGCCGCGGGCCGGGGCTCGAGCATCGAGTCCGGCACCGGCATGGGCTCGGGCACGGTGGCCTGGAGCCTTGGCTCGGGCTCGGGAGGGGGGGGCGGGGCTTCCTGGGCCAGCTCCGGCCGCCGGCCGCTGCGCACCCCCTTGAGCACCACGTGGCCGGCCATGACCAGGCCGTAGAGATCCTTGGCCACGCTGAGCACCTGCCGCTTCAGCAGGGCGGCCAGCTCCTCGACGGAGTAGTAGCCGGTGAGGTCGGCGAGCAGCGCGGCCTCCCGGGGATGCACGCCCGAGGCGGTCTCCCCGGGCAGCAGGGTGGAAACCGGGTAGAGTTCCAGGGACTCGATTTTCTGGCTGATCACCCGCCATTCGTCCATGCGTCGATGCATTTCCATCAAAATGGAAGGGTTAGGCTTGGTGATCGTGGCCTCGACCAGGACTTCGCCCTCTTCGAAATGGTAGGCGCCGTCCAGCCAAAGGGCCACCTGGTAGATGGCTTCCAGCCCCTCGCTGTCGTTGGTGACCGCGTGGATGATGCGGCCGCCCTTGAGGTAGATTTTGGCCCTCCTGGGGTCCTCAAGCACATGGAAGCAGCCGGTCTTGCCGCCCTGGCTAACCAGCTGGATGATGTCCGGCAAAGGCGCTTCGCGCATGGAACCCTGGATCAGACCCTGGGACATCGAAATCCCCTCTCCCTCAAGTATAAGGTTGCTGGAAATCCTACCATGCACCCTCGGCCTCCGCTGCGGGTCGGACTTTGGTCTCGGACTTCCTAGGGGTCCTCAGCCATTATGAAATAGAATCAAGATTTCGAGGGACCGCCGTGAGCTCACCTTTCGCTTCCATTGATAAGGCCATCGAGGCCATCCAGCAAGGGCGCATGATCGTCGTGGTGGATGACGAGAACCGGGAGAACGAAGGGGATCTCACCATGGCCGCGGAGCACGTCACCCCCGAGGCCATCGCCTTCATGGCCTCCCACGGGCGGGGCCTGATCTGCGCGGCCCTGGAGGGCGGCCTCCTGGACCGCCTGCACATCCCCCAGATGGTCCAGGACAACACCAGCCCCTTCGAGACGGCCTTCTGCGTCAGCGTGGAGGCCCGTGAGGGGACCTCCACCGGCATCTCCGCCCACGACCGCGCCCGCACCATCCGCGCCCTGGTGGCGCCCGACGCCAAGCCTGCGGACTTCGTCAAGCCGGGCCACGTGTTCCCCCTGCGGGCCAAGGCCGGCGGGGTCCTGGCCCGCACCGGCCAGACCGAGGCGTCGGTGGACCTCGCCCGGCTCGCGGGCCTGCACCCTTCCGGGGTCATCTGCGAGATCATGAAGGACGACGGCACCATGGCCCGGGTGCCCGACCTCACCGGATTCTGCGCCCAGCACGGCCTGCTCATGGTGACCGTGGAGGCCCTGGTGGCCCATCGGCTGCGCAAGGACCCCATCATCCGCCTCCTGGACCGCACCGCCCGGGACACCGCCTGGGGCCACCTGCAGGTGCACCGGTTCGAGAGCCTGCTGGACGGCAGCGCCCACTTCGCCTTCGTCCTGGGCGATGTCACCAGCGGCCCGGCCCCCCTGGTCCGGGTCCACCAGGAGACCCTGCCCGAGGACCTGGACGGGTTCGGCCAGGTCGCCCCCACCCTGTTCCACCGGGCCATGGACGCCATCGCCAAGGAGGGCCGGGGGGTCATGGTCTACATCCGGCGGCCGCGCACGGCGCCGGCGGACCCCGCCTCCCTGAGCGACCGGGAAGTGGGCATAGGCGCTCATATCCTGGTTTCCCTGGGGGTCAAAGAAATGCGGCTCCTCAGCAGACAGGAAAAGAAGTACATTGGTCTCGGCGGCTTCGGCCTGGACATCGTCGGTCAGCTTCATCTGGATTCGCTTTGATAAACAGCACGTCAATAAGCACCTGCCCCCTGTTCAGGAACCTGGACCTGGAGGAGCGTGCCCGGATCCTGACCATCGGCCAGCCCCGCAGCTACATGGCGGAGCAGGCGATCTTCCACGAAGGCGAACCGGGGGACGGCCTGTTCATCCTGGTCTCCGGCTCCATTCGCATTTCCAAGCGCTCGGTCACCGGCGAGGAGGCCCTGGCCATCCTGGAGCCCAACGCCTTCTTCGGGGAGATGGCCCTCATCGACTACCTGCCTCGGGCGGCGGACGCCATCGCCAATGCCGATTCTGATGTTTTTTTCATCCCATTGCCGGCCTTGCGGGTGGTGCTGGAAGAGCATCACCAGCTCGCCATGAAAGTCCTGTTCGCCCTTTGCGAAGTGCTCACCCAGAGGCTGCGGGAGACGAACGACCGTTTCATGAGCGTCTTCACCATCGCCCAGTGGGGGTCGGGTCTGCAGAACGACCTCATCCCCCTTCCCTGACCCCTCGCGGGGTCTTTTCCGAGGAAACCCATGTCAGATCTAGTCGCGCACATCACGGACGCCGAATTCCAGAGCACAGTGGCCGAAGGCATCACCCTGGTGGACTTCTGGGCCCCCTGGTGCGGCCCCTGCCGCATGATCGCCCCGATCCTCGACGAGCTCGCCGGGGAGCTGAAGGACAAGGCCAGGATCGTGAAGATCAACGTGGACGAGAATCCCACGGTGGCCGGACAGTTCGGGGTGATGTCCATCCCCACCCTGCTCCTGTTCAAGAACGGCCAGAAGGTGGACCAGAAAGTGGGCGGTCAGGCCAAGCCCCAGCTGAAGGCCTTCATCGAGCAGGCGTTATAATTTTTTAATATTCAATAGATTGTCCACGGAAGCCAGCAGCTCCGCCAGGGGCTGCAGTTCCGCGCCTTCCAGGGTGAGCCCCCCGTCCTGAAGGGGGCTGAAATGCTCGTCGTCCTCCCGCCAGCGCCACCATTTCAGGGAGACGGAGCCCCCGGCCGAGCGGCAGACCCAGAGCTCGAAGTCATCCCGGCAGAGCTTGCCCAGAATGATGGGGGCATCCAGGTCTTCCCCCCCATGCTGGGCCAGCCGCAAGGGAACCACGTTGGCGGGTGTGGGCATGGGCGGCCTCAGCAACGGGCTTCCTTGCGGTGGAGCGCCAACCGGATCTGATTGCCCTTGGCGTTGTGGCTGACCTCGTCCATGACCAGCTGGATCATGGCCAGGCCTCGGCCGCACTGCTTGCCCAGGCTGTTGTCCAGGAACCGGGAGACCGTGCTGGTGTCGAAACCGGGGCCGCCGTCGGTGATGGTCACTTCGAACTGCTGGGGCGTCACGTGCATCTCCACTTCGATCAGGCGCTCCGCGTAGCGCGGGTCGGCCAGCCGCGCCTACAGGGTGGCGGCGAACGCGTCCTGCTCGGCGAACAGGTCGCCCTTCAGGCTGGAATCCAGCTCCAGGCAGCCGTGCTCCAGGGCGTTCACCAGGGCCTCGTGGAAGGCCATGCCGATGACATCGACGTTGGTGGGCTTGGCCAGCCCCATGGGCACCAGCCGGTCGGTCATGTGCCCGACCATGCTGGGGATATCCAGTTCGTTGGCCTGGAACAGGAAGTGCCTGCGCTCGTCCACCAGGCCGCGCAGCCCCACCGCGGCGCGGCTCAGCTCCCGGTGCAGTTCCACCAGGTGGAAAACGCTGTTCACCAGCTCCCGGATGGTGAGGGGCTTCTGGAACAGGTTCGAGGCCCCCATGCGCATGGCCCGGATGGCGAAATCAAGGGTCGCCTGGCCGGTCATGAGGATCACCGGCAGGCCGGGCTTGGTGGACTTGACCCGGTTGATCACATCGAAGCCGTCCATCCCGTCCATGTTGATGTCGGTGATCACCAGGTCGAACTGGGGTGAATCGGGATCCTCCAGCAGGCGCAGGGCCCGGCGCCCTTCGGAAAAGGGGTGGACCTTCATCCCGAAGTGGGCCAGGGCCTCGCCCACCATGCCCAGCACGCGGGTGTCGTCATCGATGAGGAGGATGTGGGGGGGCTGGGTGGGCATGGCAATCCGGGCACTGCTTAACTTTACCGGGGGGCGGGTATGATTTTTGAAAGAAATTCCCACGTTTTTTCCAAAGCGCCGGACAGACCATCGGGCCACTGGACCGGCCGGCCCTCCCGGGCGGGGCGCAGAGCCGCGCCGGCTAAAGCTTCGGCCACCGCCGGTGCCAGCTGTTCCGCCGGCACCACCCGCACCAGACCGGCCGCGCGCAAGGGCGCCACCAGGTCCTGGAAATTCTCGAAACCCGGGCCCAGCAGGGTCGGCAGGCCCCAGCGCACCGGCTCCAGGGGGTTGTGCCCGCCCGGCCAGGCCCAGCCCCCGCCCACCAGGGCCAGCGTGCCTTCGCCGTAGGCTGCGGCCAGTTCGCCCAGGGTGTCCAGCAGAAGGATCTCGGTGTCCGCCCAGGGCCCGGGCCCTTCCGGCCACTCCCCGGAACCGCGCCGGAAGCGCAGCCCCAGCCCCAGCAGCAGCTCGGCCACCGCCTGGAAGCGCCGGGGCTGGCGCGGCGCCAGCACCAGGCGCAGGCCCGGATGGGCCGCCCGGGCCCGGGCCCACGCGGCCAGCACCAGCGCCTCCTCGGTTTCCACCGTGTTGCCGGCCACCAGGACCGGTAGCCCGTCCCAGGCCGCGCGCAGCGGCGCCCAGCCGGGATGCAGGGGCCGGGGCGGCGCCAGGTCGGCCTTCAGGTTCCCGCCCTGGACCACCATGGGGGCCCCCAGCTCGCGGAAATGCAGCGCTGAATCCGCGTCCCGGGCCGCCACCAGGCTCAGGCGCGACGCCGCCCGGGCCATCCAGGCCCGGCCCCGGCCCAGGCTGCGCCCGGTGAGCCGGCCGTTGACGATGCAGGCGGGGATCCCGCGGGACGCCAGCACCCGCAGCAGGTTGGGCCAGATCTCCGTTTCCAGGGCGATGAAGGCCCCCGGCGGCTGGCGCAGGAAATCCGCCAGCCCGGCAGGGTCGTCCAGCGGGAAGGCGCCGCCGGTGATCCGCCCGGTGCCCTTGTCCCATCCGGGCAGACGCTGCTCCAGCAGCTTCAGGCCGGCGGCGGTGCCGGTGGTCACATGCACCCGGTGGCCGGCGGCCCGCAGCCGGCCCAGGATCCCCTCGGCCAGCATCAGTTCGCCCACGCTCACCGCCTGGACCCAGATCCAGCCCGGCCCCAGTTCCGGCACCGAAGCGCAGAGGCGCAGCCGCCAGCCCTCCGGGAGGCCCCGGACCAGAGCCCGGGCGCAGCAGCCGACCGCGGTCACGGCCGCCAGGTAACTGGCATCCACAAAGTCCATGACCCTAGACTCCCACGAACGCCCGGGGAAGGCATCATGGAAGGTGGGAGTAAGCGGATGCTCGAAGTGCTCATGGTCACCGGCCCGCTGGGCTCAGGCAAGACCACCGTGGTGAACCGGCTGCTCAAGGCCGAGCTGGCCGAGGGCCGCAGGGTCGCGGTGCTCATCAACGAATTCGGCGCGGTGAGCGTGGACGGCCTGCTGGTGGCCTCGGAAGCACTGGCAGATATCCAGAACCTGGTGGACGGCTGCGCCTGCTGCAGCCTGCGCGCCGACGTGGTGGCCACCCTGGCCGGATGGTGCGGCCAGCCCGTGCCGCCCCATCGGGTGGTGCTGGAGACCACCGGCCTGGCCGACCCCACCGACCTGGTGGACCTGGAGCAGGAACCCGAGCTGGCCGGCCGGATGCGGCTGGCGGGCTGCCTCACGGTGGTCTCCGCCCTGACCCCCCTGGGCCACCTGGAGCAGCGCGCCCTGCTCCGGCGCCAGATCGCCGTGGCCAGCCAGGTGTACGTGAGCAAGGCCGACCTCGACCCGAGCCTGGCCATGGCCTGGGAAAGCCAGATCCGCGCGGCCTTCCCGGGCCACGCCATCCAGGCCAGCCGCATGGGCGGGGCGGCCGGCGATCCCTGGTCGGGCGAGCTGCGGCCCGCCCTCCCGGGCCCGGCGCCCACCTTTGCCCAGGCCCGGGCCCTGACCCTTCACTGGGACCACCCGGTGGACCCCGAAGCCCTGGAAGCCCTGTTCCTGCGCCCGCAGAACCGGGGCGAGCTGCTGCGGGCCAAGGGCATCTGCGCCTTCAAGGACTGGCCCGCGCGCCACGACGGCAGCGACCGCTGGGCCTTCCAGTGGGCCGACGGCCGGCTGGAAGTGAGCCCCCTGCCCGCCGCCGGCGCACCCGCCCCGCTGGTGGCCGTGGTCATCGGCCTGGGCCTGGACTGGGACGCCTGGCGGGCCGGCCTGCGGGAACTGGAGCGCCCGCCGGCGGGGGCGCGGCGGAAGGTGGCGCTGCGGGCCGATCAGCCTTAGCTTTCGGTGTCCAGGTTGAAGCTGTCGGACCCAATGGCTTCTTCCTGGCGGTGGACATAGGTCACGCCAATCCTGTCCCCCTGGAATTCGTAGAGGATTCGAAACGGCTTCACCAGGATCTCACGGTAGAACCCGGGGCCGAATTCAGGCACCCACCGGCCCAGGTCTGGAAACCTGGCGATATGACGAAGGCTTGAATCGGCTCGGCGGCGCAGGCGATGGGCGGCATCAGGGCTGAAGCCGCCAATGCAGTCGAGCCGTTCAACGAATTGCCTTGCGGAAACCAGACCGCCGGCACGAAGGCCGGCGGTATCCAAATCATGGAGCCTGCTACCTGGGATCAGCGATTGATCGTCTTCGCCGGGATGCGCAGGACCAGGACCGCGCCGATGAGCAGCGCCCCGGCCAGGATGTAGAGGGCCAGGTCGGTGCTGTGGGTGGCATCCTTGATCCAGCCGATGAGGTACGGGCTCAGGAAGCCGGCGCACTGGCCGATCGAGTTGATCAGGGCCACCCCGCCGGCGGCGGCGGAGGCGGTCAGGAAGGCGCTGGAGACCGGCCAGAACATGGGCATGGCGGTGAAGATGCCCATGGTGGCGAGGGTCAGGCCCAGCATCGCCACGGTGGTGCTGGAGGCGAAGTTGGCGGCGATCATCAGGCCGACGAAGCCCATCAGGACCGGCGCGGCCAGGTGCCAGCGGCGTTCCCGCCGGGCGTCCGCCGAGCGGCCCAGGAACACCATGAAGAGGCTGGCGGCCACATAGGGGATGGCGGACAGCCAGCCGATGGTCATGGGATCCTTGACTCCGCTGGACTTGATGATGGTCGGCAGCCAGAAGCTGATGGCGTAGACCCCGCAGATGATGCAGAAATAGATGGCGCAGAGGAGCCAGACGCTGGGATTCCTCAGCACCCGGGCGAAGGATTCGGACACGCCCGCCGGACGGCTCTTCTCATCATCGATCAGGGCCTGCTTGAGCGCGGTGCGCTCGCCAGGCTCCAGCCATTTCGCCTCATCGATGCCATCGTTGAGCAGGAACAGCATGCAGACGCCCAGCAGGACCGTCGGAATGCCCTGGACCAGGAACAGCCACTGCCATCCGGCCAGTCCGCCCGTGCCGGAGGCGAAGGTGTGCAGCACCCAGCCCGACAGCGGGCCCCCGATCACCCCGGAGATGGGGATGGCGGCCATGAACAGGGAGGTGATCCGGCCGCGCTGGGCCGACGGGAACCAGAGGGTGAAGTAGAGGATGATGCCCGGGAAGAAGCCGGCCTCGGAGGCGCCGGTGAGGAAGCGGAGGACGTAGAAGGCCTTGGCCGAAGTCACGAACATCAGGCTGGTGGAGAAGAGGCCCCACAGGATCATGGTGGCGGTCAGCCAGCGGCGGGCGCCGACCCGGTAGAGGATCAGGTTGCTGGGAACCCCGAACAGCACGTAGCCCAGGAAGAAGATGCCCGCGGCGAGGCCGTAGGCGGTTTCGCTCATGTGCAGGTCGCCCAGCATCTGGAGCTTGGCGAAGCCCACATTCACCCGGTCGAGATAGTTGAACAGATAGCAGATGAACAGGAAGGGCACCAGGTGGAGGGTGATCTTCCTGTAGGTCTTTCCGAGATCCACCTGGCCTCGCGTGCCAGGACTACTGATTTCATTCATCATGACCTCCCCTGACCGTCGGCTGTGCGGACGGCGAATGTGGTGGAAAAACCTGTAAAGCTACACTTTCCAGGGGAAGATGCTGCGGCCGGGATAGGCCTTGCTTCCCAGTGCTTCCTCGATGCGGATGCCCTCGTTCCATTTCACGGTGCGCTCGCTGCGGGCCACCGACCCCACTTTCAACTGTCCGGCGTGGGTGGCGATGGCCAGGTGGACGATGGTGGCGTCCTCGGTCTCGCCCGAGCGGGCCGAGATGACCGGCAGGTAGCCGGCCGCCTGGGTGACGGCGATGGCCTCCAGGGTCTCGGTGAGGGTCCCCACCTGATTGAGCTTGATCAGCACCGAGTTGGCGATGCCTTTGGCGATGCCCTTCTTGATGCGGCCGGTGTTGGTGACGAAGACGTCGTCGCCGATCAGCTGCAGTTTCAACTTCAGCCGCGTGGAAAGGAGCTCCCACCCTTCCCAGTCGTCCTCGGCCATGCCGTCCTCGATGGACAGGATCGGGTAGCGCTCGGCCCACCCGGCCAGCAGGTCGACGAACGCCGCCCGGCTCATCCGCTTCTGCTCCAGGGCGAAGTCGTACTCGCCGTCCTTGTAGAAATGGCTGGCGGCCACATCCAGCGCCAGGGCGATATCCTCGCCCGGACGGTAGCCGGCCTTCTCGATGCCGGCCAACAGGATCTCGATCCCCTCGACGTTGGAGTTGAAGAACGGCCAGAACCCTCCCTCGTCGGCGATGGCCACCGGCTTGCCCATCTTCGCGATCACCTGCCTGGTGCCGTGGTAGACGTTGACGGCCATCTCGATGGCCTGGGTGAAGGACTCGGCTCCCACCGGGATGACCAGGAAGTCCTGGACGTCGATGGCGCCGTTGGCGTGCATGCCGCCGCCGATGATCTGGACCATCGGCACCGGAAGGGTGGGCGCCGCCTTCCCGCCCAGGTAGCGGTAGAGCGGAACCCCCTCCGCGGCGGCGGCGGCCCAGGCGGTCGCCACCGACACCCCGAGGATGGCGTTGGCGCCGAGCCGGCCCTTGTTCGGGGTGCCGTCCAGGGCGATCATGGCGCGGTCGATCTGCGCCTGGTCCCGGGCATCCATGCCCACCACGGCCGGCGCCAGGATGTCCATGACGTTCCGGACCGCCTTCAGCACCGATTTGCCGCCCAGCCTGGCCGGATCGCCATCCCTCAGCTCCACCGCCTCGAAGATGCCGGTGGAGGCCCCGGAAGGCACGGTGGTCCGGCCCATGGCCCCGCCTTCCAGGAACACGTCGACCTCGACGGTCGGGTTGGCGCGGGAATCATAGACTTGGCGCGCCTTGATTGACTTGATTCGGGTGTTCGACATGGCAGTGCCTTTCAGGCGAGGTGGGAGGCGCGGATCGTTTCCCAGGCCAGGGCGGCGACCTGGTCGAAGGTCGACAGGCCGTCGCCCAGGATCTGGTAGGCGAGTTTCCGGATGAGGTTCTTGTCGGTCTCTTCGGTGATGTATTCGGCCGGGGATTTGCCGTCCACCCGGGCCAGGAAGAGCAGGGCCAGGGTGCGCACGGTGTCGGCTTCCATGGGCGCAGGCTCGGTGAAGGTGATCTGGCGCAGGTAGGCGTGGGCGGAGCTGGTCATCAGGGCCAGGTAGGCCGGCGCCCAGTCCTTGTGCTTCACCGCCTTCAGCAGGAAATGGTTGGTGAGGAAGCCCAGGTCGAAGGACGGATCGCCGATGTGGGCGACCTCGAAATCGAGGATGAACAGGCGATCGTTGTCCACCAGGATGTTCTTCGGGCTGAAGTCGCCATGCACCAGGGTCTGGCGGTTTTCCAGGAGCCGCTGGACCTCCTGGTCGATCTGGGCCTTCAGGGCGGGATGGCGGGAGGCCGTGGTGCGCAGATAGGGATCGATCCTCAGTTCCACGAAGAATTTCTGGCTGGCGAAGGTCTTCCAGGCCTCCGGGTCGGAGGCGGCGGCGTTGTGGACCTGGGCGAGCGCGGAGGCGATCCGCAGGGCGATGGAGAAATCGATCGAGCCCTTCATGAGCAGACTCTTCCACATGACCGCGCCCGCCGGAGCAGCCTCCATCCCGAACAGGTAGTTCTCCTCGTCGAAGAACCGGAAGCCGGGAACCAGATCGGGCACCACCTGCTGGTAGTAGCGCAGACAGTCCTGCTCGATCTTGATCCGCGACATGTCCGAGAACCAGTCTTCCTTGACCCGCAGCTTGGGGCAGGCCTGCTTGATCACGAACGTGTCCTGGCTGGTTTCCACCAGAAGCACTTCGCACGAGACCCCGCCCTTCAGGGAGGTGATGCGGGGTTCCTCTCCGGCGGCGGTCAGGTGACGGTCTTTGAGATACCTTCGCAGGACGCTCAGATCGGTGATGTCGATCATGGTTTGCTCCATCGGCTCAGGGGGTTGCTCAATCCTGCACACGTGTGCAACGATTTTCAACTTTTATTTTGGCATCCGCATTGGGGCCCCAAGTTAGTCTGGCCAGGCGGCCCACTCCTATAAAAGGTGCGCCTTTCATACCAGGCCCCAATGACCCCACAGCGCACCCCTTCACCCACCATCAAGCAGCTGGCCACCCTGCTCGGCCTGTCGCACTCGACCGTTTCGCGGGCCTTGAACGGCCGGCCCGGCATCCACCGGGAGACCCGGGCCCGGGTCAAGGCGGAAGCCGCCCGGCTCGGCTATGTGGCCAATGACGCGGCCCGCATGCTGAAGGAACGCCTGAGCTCGGTGATCGGGCTGGTGGTGCCCAACATCCGCAACAGGTTCTACAGCAGCGTGGCCAAGACCATGGCCGATGCCGCGAGCAAGCAGTCGTGCCAGGTGATGCTGTTCACCACCGATGACGACCCGGTCCGCGAAGCCCAGGCCATCCGCAGCCTGGTCGGCGCGCGGGCCCAGGCGATCGTCATCACCGCCACCGCCCGTCCTGAGCCCGAGGCGCTCAAGCTGCTGCAGACCCTGCGGGTGATCCAGCTCATCCGGCGCCACCCGGACATCGCCGCGCCGGTGGTCGCGGTGGACGATGCCCGGGGCATCGAACTGGCGACGGCCCATCTGCTGGCCCACGGTCACCGGGGCATCGCCTATATCGGCGCGCCGATCGAGCTCAGCACCGGACGCTGCCGCCTGGACGGTTTTCTCAGGGCCCTTGCCGCCGCCGGGCAGACACCTGTCCAGGACCGGATCGCGCTCGGACCCCCTTATGCGGACGTGGGCGCCGCCGCCCTGGGCCAGGTCCTGGCAGCGCGGCCGGTCCCGACCGCCCTGGTGGTCGGCAGCCCGGAACAGGCCGAGGGCGTGCTGCAGGAGGCCTCCCGGCGCGGCATCCAAGTGCCCCAGGACCTGTCGGTGGTCTGCTACGGTGACCGCAACTGGTACGAACTGGTCTTCGGAGGGCTCACAGCCGTGCGCCTGCCCGAAGAGGAGATCGCCCGCACCTGCATCGATCTCCTGTTCGCCCAGCCTCCGCGCCTGGAGGATATCGTCCTGCTGCCCGACCTCGTGGAGCGGCGTTCCGTGGCTAATCCACCGGCAGCGCCTCTACCCCGCCGTTCCGGAAATGCCAGATGACATCCTGGGGCAGCGGGTTCGCCTGCGCCTCTTCCCAGGGCAGATCCAGGTAGCGCGCGCGCAGCAGCCGGCCGATCATCCCATGGGCCACGGCGAGCACCGGCTCCGTCTGTTCGGCGAGCCAACTGCCGACCCGGTCGCTGGCGCTTTCGTAGGTCTCCCCGTCGGGCGCCCTGAAATACCATGTATGTATGGTTGTCCCCACCAGCAATTCCGGAAAGTGGGCATCGATCTCCTCGAAGGTCATGCCCTCCCAGGAGCCCAGTGACAGCTCCCTCAACCTGGACTCCACCGTCACCGGGCCCAGGGCCGCTTCCTCGAACAGGATCTCCGCAGTGGCCCTGGTCCGCCCCAACGGGCTCACCGACACCCGCAGGGGGCCCAGCCCCAGCCTGGCCAGCTTCCGGCCCACACGGCGGGCCTGCTCCCGGCCGCGCGGGGTCAGCGGAGAATCAAGCCATCCCTGGATCCGGCCATCCCGGTTCCATTGGGTCTCACCATGACGCACAAGATAGATTTCGGGAGCAGTCATAGGATCTGGATGACCTCCCGGACCTGATGTTTGTCGGCGGCCTGCACGCACACTCCAATGGGGACTCACGGTTCATCATGCCACGGAGGGCGGCTCAGGGACACCGCACGCAGCGGCGACCCAGGTGGCTGCCGGCGCTGTCCGCTTCGCCTCTGCCGCGGGCGCGCCACGCCGCAGGCAGGCATGACGGGAAGGGGATTGTCCCAGCCCGGTGCCGACTATTTGCATTACCCTTTTATTGGGAATAGCTCGCCAGCCGGCGGTCGAACCAGCAGCACCGGGCAGGGTGCGTGATCGAGCACAAAGCGGGCCACATGCCCGACAGAGTGGGGACCCAGTTTCGGCGGTGCTCCATATTCGGCCCGTGGGCAGATGAGAATCACATCTGCCTTCCATTCTGCGGCGGTGTTCACGATCTCGAGTTCAGGATACCCCTGGCGCAACAGGGACTCCGCTTCCGGCAAACGTTCAAGTCCCTCCTTCAGGATGTCTTCGGCAGCCTCCTTTTCCGCCGCCAGCATGTCCTGGATGACCGGCTGACGATGGATCGGCGGCCTCCAGAAGCGTTCCCGGGTCCGGTCGATATCTCTTCGCGGCCCGGCGTCCATCACGGTCAGCAGGCCGATGCAGAGAGGCTGGGCCGCGCCAAACATCCGTGCGGCACGGCTCACCGGTTCGGCATTGGTGCCATCAAGACAGCAAAGAATTTTCAAG
>Ga0302320_10009593_pt1 | contig 20771 bp, 12 predicted proteins | sample Bog_T0_3_FD_202130 | JGI IMG/M metagenome (GOLD analysis project Ga0302320, IMG submission 202130) | Peat permafrost microbial communities from Stordalen Mire near Abisko, Sweden - Bog_T0_3 | ecosystem: Environmental > Terrestrial > Soil > Wetlands > Peat | place: Sweden: Abisko, Stordalen Mire...
CCGGATTCGCACCACTTTGCCGCCGGTGCGGCCGGTGCGATTCCAGGAGCCGTGCAGGGCGACAAAGGCCTCCCCGCGATATTCCGCCGGAAAGGCGGCCGGTCCGGAGGCGTTCGCCGGGTAGAAGGTCATCTGGAGCGAAGCGGAGTGGGCCTGCTCCGGCACATCGGGCGTGATGGTCTGGCCCGCCAGGTCCGGGCGTTCGCCGGCGTGGCGCGGATCCTCATGGTTGCCCATGTACCACCAGGGCCAGCCGTAAAAGCCGCCTTCCCGCACGTGCGTGACATAGTCCGGCACCAAGTCGTCGCCCAGGGCGTCCCGCTCGTTCACCGAAACCCAAAGTTCCCCGGTTCCCGGCTGCACGGCGATGCCGACCGGATTGCGGATGCCGGTCGCGAACGGCCGCAGCGGCTGGTGGGCCTCCGGATCGGTCACCAGCACGTTGGCGCGGTTGGTTTCGTAGCCCCAGGCGGCGCCGCGGGCGTGGGCCGCCTCCCACTCGCGGATCTCCGCGGGCGTCTTCGCGGGCAGCCCCTCGGCCACGTTCGAACCGGAGCCGACGGAGACGAACATCCGCGCGCCATCCAGTGAAAACGCCACGTCCCGGGTGCTGTGGCCCCCGATGCTGTCGGCCAAGAGCGGGATCACGGTCTGGGCGGGGCCCCGGGCGGTCAGGTCCCCATTCTGATAGGGGAAACGGACCAGGGAATTGAGGTTGGCGACATAGACCCACTGCGGACTGTCTCCCAGCGGGTAGAAGGCGATGCCGAACGGTCCCTGCAGGCCGGTGGCAAACACCGAATTTTCCGCCGGCGCCTCCGCGCCATCGGTCGTGCGCAGCACCCGAATCTGCCCCGAACGGGTGTCCGCGATGAAGATGTCGCCATTGGGCGCGGTCCGCAAAAGCCGCGGGGCGTCCGGGTCGGTGGCGAAGAGCTTGACCTGGAAGCCGGCCGGCACCGAAAGGTGCGCGCCCGCCGGCTGGTCGACGATGCGGGGATTGTTGCCCGCCGACTGCGTGGCGAACGGCGCCGGCAGGTCCTCCACCTTGATCCGATGGCGGACGCCGGGTCCGTCATTTTGCCAATCGCCCGGCGTGTCCACCCGGCGGAGCGTGGCGGGGTTGAGCCGCTGTTCGGGCGGAGTGATCGGGCCCAGGGAACCCAGAAAGGCGATCAGGTCGCGGCGATCGGCCGGATTGGCGACCGGAATCGGCATCGCCGTGCCCGGCACCAGGATTCCCGGGCCGCTCAGGAAACGCTCCAAGGTCGGGGCGTTCCAGACCAGATGGGAGGCCTGCAGCGCCTTCGTATAGGTGAAGTTCGGCACCGAGGCGGCGGGCCGCCCGATGACGCCGGCCAAGATCGGCCCCTGGCCGGTGGACACCTGTCCGGGCTGCCCGGTTGAATGGCACAGCGCGCAGCTCTGCTGGAAGAGAATCTTGCCGTGGGCGGCGTTGCCGGCCTCCACGGTCTGGGCCTGCGTCCGGCCGGCGAAGCTGAGAGCGGCCAGGACGAGGAGATTGAAAGTGGGCGGACGGGGTAAGGAGCGCATGGGGAAGGTGACACGGAAACCAATCCCGGGAATATATCAAGCTGCGAGCGCAGCCGCCCCGGAGGACGGCCGGTGGCACGGCCGGAGCACCATCACCGGCCGGCCGCTGCGCCAGCGGCGGCAGGCTACCGATGGAAGCGGGCCTCGGTCGCGGCCTTGGCGAGCACGTGCCCGTCCATCGCCTTCAGCACATCGGCCCGGGTCGCATCCGGGGTCAAGTCCAGCTTGGTGTCGAGGGCGAAGAGCTCCCAGGTATAGTGGTGGTACGGCCCGGCGGCGCCCGCTCCCGGGCCCATGAAGCCAACCGCGCCCCGGAAGCTCTTGGCCTGAATCGTGCCGTCCGGCAGCGCCGCCGTGGGCGGAATGCCCTCGGGCAGCTGCCGCGCCGTGCCGGGAATATTGAACGCCATCCAGTGGAGGATGTCCTCGGAGCCATGCTTCGGGGCCGTGTCCGGATCGTGCATGATCAGCGTGAAGCTCACCGTGCCGGTCGGCACGTTCGTCCAATCCAGCTCCGGCGAAACCGGCACGGGCACCAGCTGGGTGAACTTGGCGGGGATGATCGCGCCGTCCTCGAAGGCGGCCGTCGTGATCGTCAAGCCCGGACCGGCGGGGGGCCTCGCGCCGGGTCCGGGTACCGGCTGCTGCGCGGCGGCGAAGCAGGCCATGAGCATCAATCCGGGGGTCAGGAACATGATCTTCATTGGGCCTGAATGGTTGGGCCCAAGCGACATACCTGACAATTCTATTCCGTGTGTGCAGCGGGGCCGATCCTCCGCGATCTCCGCAATCTTGCCTCCCGGCCGCCCGGGGCCAAGGATCCTCGGCGTGAGGATCATCTTCCCGTCATGTTGGTCTTGGTACCGTTTTCGGCGATGAAATCGGCCATCCCATTCTGCTTTCTTCCTCTCGCTTTCGCCCTCCTGGTCGGCGTTTCTCCCGCCTGCGCCGAGGATGCTGGCGCCCAGTACCGCGTGGCCCAGATCTTCCATCCCGGCGGTGAAGGCGCCTGGGATTACATGACCGTCGACGCCAAGAACCACCTGCTGTTCGTGCCGCGCGTGACCCACACGCAAGTTCTGGATGCCGCCACCGGGACGCAAGTGGCGGACATTCCGGGCCAGAAACATAATCATGGCGTGGCGCTGGCTCCCCACGCCGGTCGGGGTTTCATTTCGGACGGCGACGATGGGACCGTGGTCGTCTTCGACCTGAAGACCTACCAGGTGTTGGGAAAGATCAAGGCCGAGCCGGATGCCGACGGGATCATCTACGATCCGGCGAGCGACAAGGTCCTGCTCGTCTGCGGCGACGCCGGGGTGCTGATCCCGATTTCTCCCGGTGTCGATCCCCAGGGCGGAGCGGCCGATCCGGAGGTCGACCTCGGCGGCAAGCCCGAATTCCTGGCCACCGACGGCGCCGGCCGGGCCTTCGTCAATCTCACCGACAAGAACCTGGTCGCCGTCTTGGACACCAAGACGATGAAGGTCATCGCCAAGTGGCCGACGGCGCCCGGCGGCGCCCCGGTGGGCCTGTCCATTGATCCGGCGCGGGGGCGCCTTTTCATCGGCTGCCGCAAGCCCCAAAAACTCATCGTGATGAGCACCCAGGATGGCAAGATCCTCGGCGATCTGCCGATCGGGGCCGGCGTGGACGCGACGGGATTTGCAGGCGACGCCTTTGCCAGCTGCCGCGACGGCACCCTTACGGTCGCCCGGGAGACGGCGGCGGGCCAGTTCGAGGTGGTGCAGACCGTGCACACTCCGATCGGGGCGCGGACGCTCGGCCTGGACCCGGCGAGCCGGACCCTCTACCTGCCGACCGCCCAATTTGGGGCGGCGGAAGCCAACAAGCGCCCGGCGCCCCTGCCGGGCACCTTCATGGTCGTGGTGGTCGATGCGAGTCCTGGTCATTGAGGATTCGGTCCGGCTCCAGCGGACGCTGGGAACGGCCCTGCGCAAGAGCGGCTACGCCGTGGACCTTTCCGGCGACGGCGAGTCCGGCCTGTGGCTGGCGACCTCAAACCAGTACGATGTGGTCGTGCTCGATCTGATGCTGCCCAAGCTCGACGGCTGGGGCGTGCTTGGCGGCCTCCGGCAGCGCAAGCATGACGTCCATATCCTTTTGCTGACGGCGCGTGACTCGGTGGCAGACCGGGTCCAGGGCCTGGGCAACGGCGCCGACGACTACCTCGTGAAGCCCTTTGCCCTGGAGGAATTCCTCGCCCGGGTGCAGGCCCTGTGCCGGCGCGCCTACGGCGACAAGCGCCGGGTGCTCATGCTGGGGGATCTCGAAATGGACACCCTGCGGCGTACGATTCGGCGCGCGGGCCGCGACATCGAACTGACCTCGCGCGAATACCTGCTGCTCGAGTATCTCGCGCGGCGGACCGGCCAGGTGGTCTCGCGCTCGGAGATCGAGAGCCACATCTACGACGAGCAGGTCGATCCCATGAGCAACGTGGTCGACTCGGCCATCTGCTGCCTGCGCAAGAAGCTCGGCGGCGCGGACCAGGCCCCGCTGATCCGCACCCGGCGCGGCTTCGGGTACGTGCTCGAAGTGGACGGGCCGGTCTGCGCATGACTTCGGTTCGCCGGCACCTCGCGCGGACTCTGCTCGGGACGGTGCTGGCGCTGGGGGGAGCCGGGACGGCGGTACTGCTGTTCGCCGCCCGCGACGCCGCGGTCGACCAGTTCGATGCGGCGCTGCGGGCCAAGGCCCTCGCCATCAGCACCTTGACCGCCCCCACCCCGGACGGGGTGGCGGTGGCCTTCACCGACCACTTCCTGCGCGGTTTCGACGAGCGCAATCCGCGGGACTTTTTCGAGATCTGGGATGCGCAGGGCCGGCCCCTCGCCCGCTCCGAGTCGCTTGGCCAAGGCGACCTGCCGCGGCCGGCCCGGGTCAGGGAACGCCCCTCCTTTTGGCGGCAGCGCCTCCCCACCGGTCGACCGGGCCGGGCAATCGGGCTTTCGTTTAGTCCGAAACCGGCGGGACCAACGCAGGCGGGTGCGCCGGTCTGGCTGGTCGTGGCCTCCGACTCGACCGGGCTCAACGAGGACCTCTGGCAGTTGATCGCCATTGCCGCCGTGTCCGGGGCGGTGCTGCTCGCCGCCACGCTCTGGCTGATTCCCCGCGCGCTGCGCAAGGGGCTGCAGCCCCTCGATCGCCTCGGGGAGCGCACGGCGGCGATCGACTCGCATAGCTTGGGCACCCGCTTTGCGGCGGCCGACCTGCCGGCCGAGCTCCGGCCGATCGCCAACCGCTTGAACGACCTGCTGGGCCGGATCGAGGAATCCTTCGAGCGCGAGCGACGCTTCAGCGCCGATCTGGCGCACGAACTGCGGACCCCGCTGGCCGAGCTGCGCAGCCTGGTGGAGTGTTCCCTCCAGTGGCCCGAGACCCGCGACCCGGCCGAGCCCCAGGAAATCCTGGCCATCACCGACCAGATGGAGGGCATCGTCTCCCATATGCTGGCGCTGGCGCGCGGCGAACAGGGCCAGATCCCCGTGCGCTCCGAGCCGCTATACTTGGACCGCCTGGTCCAGGACCGGTGGGCTCGCCTGGCGCGCGGCGCGGCGGCCCGCGGCCTGACGGCGGATTTGCAACTGGATCCGACCTCCGTCACGGCCGATCCGACTCTCCTCCAGTCGGTCCTGGACAATGTCCTGGAAAATGCGGTCGAGTACTCGGCGGCTCCGGCGGTGCTCCGGATCCGGGTGCAGACAAAAGCGGGACGGGCGGTGTTCTCGGTTGAGAATCCGGCCCCAAATCTGGCGGCGGCCGATGTCCCGCGCCTCTTCGAACGGTTTTGGCGCAAGGAGGCCGCGCGCAGCGGGGGCCGGCATGTCGGCCTCGGCCTGCCGCTGGCGCGCGTCTTTGCCGAGGCGATGGGCTGGCAACTGGCCGCCGCGCTGGACGGGGCGGCCTCGCTCGCCGTCACCCTGGCCCAGGCCCGCGCCGGTCCGGCCCCGGCGGCCGGCTGACCGGGGCGCCGGACCGGCCCGGCGGGGCCCGCCGGGCCCTCCCCAAGCCGTTTGCCGGACGGCCTTCGATCTGGATCGCACCCATTGTCACTCTGAGTCGGTTGACCGCACTGTTAAGGTGGCAGCCGATATCGATCCAAGCACGAGATTTCCCCATCGCCAGGGCCTGGTTCCAACCTCGAGCTCCGACCGCGGCCCTGGGAAGCAAGGATCCTTTGGGCCGTCGCCCGGTCGGAACTCCCCACCCTCACCCATGCCATCCCTGCCCACCATCCTGATCGTCGACGACGATGAGGGCCATACGATCCTCATCCGGCAGAGTTTTGCTGAGATCGAGTTGCCCAATCCGTTCGTGGAGTTTCGCGACGGGCAGGCCGTGCTGGATTTTCTCGGCCGCCTGACGCAGGATGGCGCCCCCTCCCCACACAAGAGTCCCTATCTCCTCCTCCTCGACATCCGCATGCCGAAGGTGACCGGCGTGGAGGTGCTGCGCCGGATCAAGGCCGATCCGAAACTGAAGCTGCTGCCGGTGATCATGCTGTCGACTTCGGATGATCCGCAGGAGATCGAGCGCTGCCACCAACTCGGCTGCAGCGCCTACATCCGCAAGCCCGCCGACTACGATTCCTTCAGCACCGTCGTGCGCAGCCTGGGGGATTTCATGCGGATCGTGACGGTGCCGCAGCTCATCACCGGGTAGAAGCCCCAGGCGGGGCGAGCCAGCGGCGAATCCGTTTTGGCTTGTTTAGTCCGGCGCTTATCGGCTGGGATAAATCATTCCCATCCAATCTCAAGCGGCGGCTGCGCCGCCGGCCGATCGGTGGGTGCCGCTCGCTTTGAACCCCATGCGCTCACGCCATCCCTCGTCGCCCACCCCATGAAGATCACGCTCCTGGGCGCCGCCGGCGGCGAAGTCACCGGCTCCTGCTACCACGTGGAGACCCGGCAGGCGGGTCTCCTCGTCGACTGCGGGCTGTTCCAGGGCGGCCAGACCGAGCGCCTCCTGAACGTCCCGCCCCTGGCCTCGGGTGCCGGCCTCCTCCACGCCGTCGTGCTCACCCATGCCCACCTCGACCATACCGGCCGCCTGCCGCTGCTGGTGCAGGCCGGATTTCGCGGGCCGGTCTATGCCACGCCCGCGACGATCGAGATGACCGGCCTGATCCTCCGCGACGCCGCGAAGATCCAGCTCCAGGACGCCGAGCGGCACGCGCGCCATGCGGCCCCGGGAGCCGAGCCGATGCCGCCGCTGTATTCGCTCGCGCAAGTCGAGCAGATCCTCCGCCAGCTCAAGCCCGTGCCCTACAATGAGCCGGTTCCAGTCGCGCCGGGGATCCGGGCCCGCTGGGTCGAGGCCGGCCACATGCTCGGCTCGGCCAGCATCCAGCTGCTGGCCGACGATGCAGGCACCGCGCGCAAAGTGGTCTTTTCGGGCGATCTGGGTCCGGCGAACCCGCCGATCCTACGCACCGCCGAGCCTTTCACCCAGGCCGACCTGGTCTTTCTGGAATCGACCTACGGCGATCGCGACCACCTGCCGTTCCAGGAAACGGTCGACCAGTTCGTCCACCTGATGCAGGCCGCCGAGAAGACCCGGGGCAAGGTGCTGGTGCCGACCTTCGCCGTCGGCCGCGCCCAGCTTCTGATTGCGCTGCTCGCCTGGAGCTTCCGCACCGGACGCCTGCAGCCCCTGCCGGCCTTTCTGGACAGCCCGATGGCAATCGAGGCCGGGAATATCTACGACCGTCATCCGGAGCTCTATGACGAGGAGATGCTCGCCTTCCTGAAGGAGCGGCCGCTCGCGCGCGATCTGGGCACCCTGAAAATGACCTGCACGCCGGAAGAATCCAGGCAGATCAACTCCGCGCCCGGCCCCTGCCTGGTGATGGCGGGCTCCGGCATGTGCACGGCCGGCCGGATCCTCCACCACTTGCGCCTGAATCTCGGCCGGCCGGAGACGCAGGTCCTGATCGCCGGATTCCAGGGCGCGGGCACGCTCGGCCGCCAGCTGGTCGAGGGGGCCAAGACGGTGATGATCTACGGCGAGAGCGTTCCGGTCCGGGCGCAGATCCACACGCTCAATGGCTTCAGCGCCCACGCCGGGCAGACCGATCTGCTGCGCTGGTTCGCGGCCCTGGCGCCCGCCCGGCCGCGCCTGGTCCTCACCCATGGGGAGAATCCGCAGCGCCGGGCGCTGGCAGAGAAGATCGCGGCCCGGGACCGGATCACCGCGGTGCTGCCCGCCCTCCAGGAAACCCTGACGCTCTGAGTCCGTGGCCGACCCGTGCCGGGCAGTTTGCACTCGGGCCAAGTTGCGCTAATCCTCTGGGATGCAGCTGACCGGCATCCACCACCTCACGGCCGTCACGGCCCACGCGCGGCGCAACCACGACTTCTACACCGCCGCGCTCGGCCTGCGGCTGGTCAAGAAGTCCGTCAACCAAGACGATGTGTCCGCCTATCACTTGTACTACGCCGACGGCCTGGCCAGTCCCGGGACCGACCTGACCTTCTTCGATTGGCCCGTGCCCCCGGAGCGCCGCGGAACCCGCAGCATCGTGCGGACCGGCCTGCGGGTGGCGGGCCCGGCGGCGCTGGCCTGGTGGGCCGACCATCTTGCCCGATCCGGGATTAGCACCGCACCCATCGTTACGCGCGATGGCCGGGCGAGCCTCGACTTCGAGGATCCCGAGGGCCAGCGCCTGAGCCTGATCGACGACGGCGGCCAGGGCGAGAGCCACCCCTGGACCCAGAGCAGCGTGCCGGCGGAGCATCAAATCCGCGGCCTGGGCCCGATCAGCCTCAGCGTGCCCAAGCTGGGGCCCACGGACGCCATCCTGACCGGCGTCCTGGAAATGCGCCCAGTTCGATCCTATCCCGCCGGCACCGGAGCCAGCGCGGCGCAGGTCCACGTCTATGAGATGGGCTCCGGCGGCGCGGGGGCGGAACTGCATGTCGCCGAGGAACCCGGCCTGCCGACCGCCCGGTCCGGAGCCGGCAGCGTGCACCACGTTGCCTTCCGGACCCCGAACGACCGGGAGTATGCGGCCTGGGCCGAGCGGCTGGCCGAAAAGCAGGTGGGCTTCAGCGGACCGGTCGACCGGTATTATTTCCGCAGCCTCTATTTCCGGGAGCCGAGCGGGATTCTCTTCGAGATCGCCACCGACGGGCCCGGCTTCGCCGTCGACGAGCCGCTGGCGAGCCTGGGCAAGCGCCTGTCGCTGCCGCCTTTCCTCGAGGGGCGGCGCGAGGAGATCGAGGCCGGCCTGGAGCCGCTATGAGCGCGGGACCGGCACGGTGAGGACGGCCTCGCGGTCCCATTCCAAACGCACTCGCTGGAGCGCCAGCGCCTCGCCGTTGGCGCCGAACTGCGGCCAGGCTTCTGGCGGCAGGTAGATCGGGGCGTCCCGTCGCAGCGGCAGGATGCGCAGTTCCAAGCCCGCTTGCAGCTGGGCCGGGGTGAGCCGCCAGAGTCCGTACCGGAAGGGCGTGCCCTTGTAGAAATTATCGTCGAGCAGTCTGCCCCCGGCATAGAGCCGGGCAGCATCGCCGACGTAGTCAATCCGCAGGAGCGGCCTGGCGCCGCCCTCGAGGAGCCCCGGCGGCAGGCGGAGCGACCAGACGGCCGCACCGGCGAAGTCCGCCTCCAAGGGCGCGATCGCGACGGGCCGCCGGCTTAGCTTCACGGGCTGGGCCGGGGCAGCCTGGGCAAGCGTGCGCGCCGCCACGGCCGTCGACCTCGCCGGCTGGCCGACGGCGGCCCAGATTTCGAAAACTCCGTTCCGGCCCGCGGGCCGAAAGCCGGCGACCGGTCCGCCGAGGGCCGGAAAGGCTCCGAGCGTCAGCGGGCCGCCCTGCGCGGACTGCAGGTGGACCCGGTCCGAATCAAAGGAAACTCCAGCTTCCGACAGCCAGAGACGCTCCCGCTTTCCGGGGCTGCCCTTCCAAAGATTCAGGGCCTCGGCGCGCGCCAGGACCAGGATCGTCAGGTTCGGGCGGCCCGGGCGCAGGACTTCAAGGATCGCGGCCGTCCCTGGCGTGAAGTCCGTCACATAGGTGACGCCCCCATCCCTGCTCACGCTCGCCGCGGTTTTCAGGAGGAGCGCCTGCGGATCAGCCCGCAAGGCCAGTTCCGCCCGCACGCCCGGCCAGGCGAAGAAGACGAGGGTGTCCGGATTGTCCAGCCGAACGAGCGGCTGCACGGTGGCATAGGCAAGCGTCACTCCGCCCAGATCCAGGTCGACCGGCCAGATCGTGTAGACGCCGCTCGGCACCGTCAGCGGCCGCCGGGGAATTTTCAGGGTCTCGCCCGGAAGTTCGAGCGCGACTTGAAAATCGCGCTGCGTGACCAGCGGGTAGTTGCGCTCGTAGTTATTGAGAAAAACAAACCCATGGTCACCGGCAATCCGCGCAGCCGCACGCGGGGTCGAGCGGTCCGCCAGCCCGGGCGGCTGGCGCGCCGGAAAATACGGCGCGAGCGGCGCCAGGTCCGATCCGAAATCGCGCAGGAACAGGTTGATCGTCTTGATCGGCCGGGCGGCCGAGCCCAACTGCCCGAATTCGCCCAGGGGCGCCTGAAAGTCATAGGACTTCTCTTCCAGGTCGTTGTAGCCGTTCCAGCCGGCCTGGGTTTCCTCGAGGGGGGTGAGGCCGTCCGGGTTGGTGCCGCCATGGAACATATAGTAGCCCAGGCCTGCGATGCCGGCTCCGAGCTTCACCAGCGCGGCTGCCGCCGAGTCGTCCGCGAACATCAGCGGCCGGCGGTGGTAGGCGATCGCCATTCCGCCCCCCATCTCGGCGGTCAGGAAGGGAAAGCCCGTGTACCGCCGGCCGGCGCCGGGATTTTTGGGCTGCAGGTCCCCCATCACGTTGTCCTCGGCCCGGATCGAGGTGAAGAAGAAGTTCTGATTGGGCGGCAGTTCCGTGCGGCTGGCGCTCCAGAATTCTTCGGTGTACCCGCCGAACACCGGCAGAAAGCCGCTCGCCGGCACGGCCGCGTTGTCCCAGCCGGTGACCGTATAGAAGGGCGCGGCGATTCCGGCCGCCTGCGCGAGCGCGAGCAGCCGCTGCAGGTGTTCCACCCCCTCCGTGCGGGGATGGTATTCGTTCTCAATCTGCACTCCGACGATCGGGCCGCCGTCCTTCCAGAACAGGCCCTGGAGCTGCCGGCCGATTTCTCCGTAGAACTGGCGCACCTGCTCCAGGTAGGCTGGGTCGTTGGAGCGCGCCCCCGCCTTGGGGAGCCAATCGGGAAAGCCGCCGTTGCGCACCTCGCCGTGAGCCCAGGGGCCGATCCGCACCCAGGCCTCCAGGCCGCATTGACCGCACAGGGTGACAAACCGCCGCAAGTCGCGCCGGCCGGTCCAGTCGAACTGGCCTGGGGTTTCCTCGTGGTGAATCCAGAAGACATAGGTGGAGACAACCGAGACTCCCTGCGCCTTCATCTTCCTTAGTTCGGCCTCCCATTCGCCCGCCGGATACCGGGAATAGTGAAATTCACCCATCACCGGAAACCAAGGCTGGCCATTGCGGGTGAGGAAACGGCTGTTGGCCCCGAGGCGTTCTCCCTGCGGCGAAATTCCGCCGGCCGCAAAAGGCAGGGCGGCCGGCGGCGGCGGCGCGAGGCGGGCATCGATCAAAAGCGGCGCGGCTCGCAGCTGCTGGCTGGCGGCCGCGGCGGCGAAGGCCCAGGCAAGGAGCGGCAGGAAGTCTAGCCGGCGTGGAAGCGGGAAATGGCGGATTTTCATGAATCAGAGGGCGGGGCCTCAGCCGGACAGCTCGGCCTGGAGTTGCTCGAGCGAGCGCCCCTTGGTCTCGGGCAGGCGCCGCTGGACAAACCAGCAGCCGGCCCCGCAGATGGCGGCATAGAGCCAGAAGGTGCGGTCCGGGCCCAGGAACTTGACCAGCAGCGGAAAGGTGTAGGTCAGGATGAAGCAGGCCACCCACAGCGAAGTCACCGCCACCGACATCGCCAGCCCGCGCAGGCGGTTGGGAAAGATTTCCGAAATCACCACCCAGGTGACCGGCGCCAGCGACATCGCGTAGCAGCCGATGGCGGCCAGGACCAGCAGGAGCGTGGGCAGGCCGAGGACGTGCCAGTGGTAGCAGGCCCCCATCGCCGTGTAGATCAGCATCAGGGCGCCGAAGCCGAACAGCAGCAGCGGCCGCCGCCCGCCGCTGTCGACGATGCGAAAGGAGATGAGGGTGAAGACGAGGTTCACCGAGCCGGTCCAGGCGATGTCCTTGAGCACGCTGGCGATGTCGTAGCCGGCCGCGCTGAAGATTTCCTGGGCGTAGTTGAAGATCACGTTGATCCCGCACCACTGCTGAAAGACGGCCAGGGTGATCCCCAGCACCAGGACCCGCCGCAGCTTCGGATCGAGCAGGTCGCGCCAGCGCGCGCGCGCGCGGCTTTCCAGGGCGAGCGAGGCCTCGATCGCCCCCAGTTCCGCGGCGGCGTAGGCCGGGCCGCCCACCCGCTCCAAGGTGGGCCGCGCGGCCGGACCGCGGCCCCGCTCGACCAGCCAGCGCGGGCTTTCGGGCAGGAACAGCATGCCGGAGAGGAACAGCGCCGAGGGCACCGCGGTCAGGCCGAACATCCAGCGCCACGCGCTCTGGCCGTACCAGCCGGCCCGGATGAACTCCGCGTCCGCCCCGGCCGGCAGATGCCGGACGATGAACCAGTTGACGAACTGGGCGAGCAGGATGCCGATGACGATCGTCAATTGGTTGATCGAAACCAGTCGCCCCCGCAGCCGCGCCGGCGCGATTTCGGCGATGTACATCGGCGAAAGATTCGACGCCAGGCCGATCGCGACGCCCCCCAGAATCCGCCAGGCGATAAAGATCGCGGCGGTCGCGGCGGTGGCGTTGCCCAGGGAGGTGACGCCAAAAAGCAGGGCCGCTCCCACGAGCAGCCGCTTGCGGCCGAGCCGGTCGCTCCAGCATCCGGCGAGGATCGCCCCCGCCAGGCAGCCGATCAGCGCGCAGCTGTTGATCAGCCCGGACAAGGCCGGATCCTGGATTCCGAAATAGGCCTCAAAAAATGGCTTGGCTCCGCCGATCACGACCCAGTCGTAGCCGAACAGCAGGCCGCCCATGGCCGCGACGAAGGCGATCGCGCCCACATAGCCAAGGCGGATGGGAACGGGCTCGGGGACGCTGGCGCTCGGGATGGTCATAGGGAAGCGGATCGGTGAGGCGCGCCGCCGGAGCGCCGAGGCGGCGCGACCCGGATCTCGCGTTCGGCCAGCAGGTCGGCCGCCAGGGCGTGGCTCGGATCCTGCCGCAAGACCTGGCGCAGCAAGCGGCGGCCGGCCGCCTCCTCGCCAAGGCCAAGGCACGCCTGGGCCTCCAGGACCCAGGCGGTGATCCGCTGGCGCCGCGCCGGGTCGTCGTCGAACAAGAGCATCGTGGGCAGCGAAGTGGCGAAGTAATCGATCGTGGCCGGCGCGCTCGCCAGGCGCCGGGCGTGGTCCCGCAGGGCGCGCAGGAGGCGCCGGGCCGCCTGCCCGCGGCCGAGCCGCCGGGCCGCCAGCGCCGAATAGTAGGTCATCTCGGAATAGGCGCGCACCCGCATCGATTGGAAATCGCCCTTGAAGTGCGCGGCCGCCCGCCAGTGGCGCCGGGCCTCGGCGTCCGCTCCCTGCGCCGCCAGCGCCAGCCCGAGCCAGTATTCCAGCCGGCTGCGGTTCACCAGGAGGTGCCAGGCTTCGCCTAGATTGGGCGGAGCCGACAGGGCCGCGCGAAAATGCGCGGCCGCCGATTCCGCATCGCCGCGGCCGTAGGCCCGCCGTCCCAGCGCGAGGTGCGTGCGCGCGTGCTGGCCGAGCGCCTCGCCCTCGCCCCCCTCCCAGGGCTGAAAGCGGCGCCGGCTGACGATCGCGCCGGCCTTGGCCGGCGCCCCCGTCTGGTTGTAGAGGGCGCAAAGCTCCAGCGAGAGGTCGTCGCGCGCGCGGACCAGGGGCAGCGCGCCCTGGAGCGCGCGCAGGCGGGCGCGCGGACTGTCGCCCAGCCGCTTGCGCAATTGGTCCTCTTCATAGAGGAGCCGAGGATCCGCCGGCTCGGCCTGCCGCGCCCGCCGGTAGGCGCGGCGCGCCGCCGCCGGCCGCCGCTCAAGATTGAAATAGCCGATCCCCAGATTGCGCCAGGCGACGGAGTTGCCGGGCTCCCCCCGCACGGCCCGCTCCCACAGGGCCATGGCTTCCGCGTGGCGGCAGCGATCGTACAGCAGGTTGCCAAGAAAGAATGGCGCCCGGACATCCCGGGGATTGGCGGCCATCGCCCACTCCAAGATGGCAATCTCCTCCAGCCGCGCCGGAAAACAGTAATCCGGATTCGCCCGGGCCGCCGCGGCCAGCTGGCGGCGCGCCGCCCCCTTCCGCCCAGCCAGGCCGTGCAGCCAGGCGCGGTAGTAGTGGACCAGCGGCCCGGCGCCCAGCGAACCGTCCTCCAGGCCCTCCCCGGCCCGCCGCGGCGGCTCCGCCAGGATCGCCAGCGCCGCGCCGAAGAGGCCGGCCCGCGCGCAATCGAGCGTCAGGTCGAGCCGCACCTGCGTGTCACAGGCGAGCGGGTCGCCGCGCAGGTGCCGCGCCCACCAGTCCAGGGGGTCCAGCCGCAGCGTTTCGGCCAGCAGCGCGGCGGCCGCTTCGGTCCGGCCGAGCTGGCGCAGGACGATCACGCGCAGGTCGCGCGCGCACAGATTGTCGGCGTTGCCCCGCAGCGCCCGCTCCAGATGTTCGTCGGCGCCCGCCCAGTCCTTTCGCAGCGCGGCGATTTCCGCCAGCGCGTGGTGGCCGGCCGGCTGCCAGGCCTGGTTCCAGGTTGCCTTGTAAAAGGCGGCATAGGCCTGGTCCAAAAGGTCCGGGGCCAATCCGGCCGCCAGCGCCCGCTGCTGCAGGCAGCGGCCGAGTTGGTAGGACGCTTCCCCGTCGTAGGGATTGGCATTGCGGGCCGTGAGGCGGGCCAGGCTCGCGCGCAGGTGGCGCTCCGCCTCGGCCAGCGTGCCGCGCCGCAGGTGCCACCGGCCGAGCGCCAGATGGCACCGCACATCGCCGGAGTCGCGCCGCAGGCCCTCGCGCCAGTAGTCCTCGGCCCGCCGCGTCGCGTGCCGGTACTGCTCCAGATGCAGCCCGATCAGGAACAGGTCGTCGACCGTCTTTACCTGGGAGGGCTCGGGCGGCTCGGTCGCCGGCGGCGCCGCCGGGCCCGGCGGAGGCGGCGGCGCCAGCGCGACCAGTTCGCGGCCGTCCCGCGTATCGGCCCGCAGAGTGAAGTCCGCCGCGCTCGCGCCGCGGGGGGCCGGCCACGCGGCAACGAACGGCCGGTGGGGAGCCAGGCTCGCCGTCCACCGGGCGACCGGGCGGCCCCGGCGCAGCAGCCGCACCTGGGCGCCCCGATGTTCGGCGGTCGCCGCGATCCCGACTTGGATCGTTCGGCCCACCCGGCGCAGGCTCGCGGCCGCCTCGGCGTTGGCCGCCTGGGCCGGGCCGATCCCACGGTAGGGATAGAGCGTCTGCGTCCAGGTCTTGGTTTCGCCGGGCTGCAGAAAGGAAAAATCCGGCTGGTTGTCCGTGTAGACCCCGACCATGAGCTCCACATACGGTCCGCACTCCCCTCCCGGGACCTCCGGGTCGGTGAGATTGCGGTCCCAGGCGTAGCCGAACTCCTGGTTGCCCCAGGTCCATTGCTTCTTGCCCGGGGCGATGTGGTGGTTGTTGACCTGGACCAGGCCCGCGCCGGCCCGGAAATCGTAGCCGCCGGAGAAATCCCCGCTGGAGCCGACGCACATGTAGGAGGTCGGCACCGGGATGTTCGCGTACCAGGACAGGTCGTTGGGCGCATACGCCGGTCCGGAGTCCGCCCGGCCGCGCGGCGGGCGGAAGAGCCGCGGGGCTTCAGCCGGCGGGACGCCGCGGCGGGCGCGGCCGGCATAGTCGACCCCGTAATAGCGCCCGCGGCACAGCGGGAAGGCGCTCATCGCCCGCCGGGCATGATCGGCCACGTGCGCCACGTCCGGCGGAAAGAACGACTGGTAGTGTTCGTGCACGCGGGCGGCGGTGTTGGCCCACCACAGGAAGGTCTGCACGTCCGCCGTCCGGTTGTAGGCCCGCACGGCGATTTCGACTCGCGAACTGCCGGGGTGCAGGCGGACCCCGTGCATGCCCTTCATGCGGGCCATCGGATCGTGCTCGCTCAGCCAGACGGTCGCGGCGCCGCCTGCCCCCCGCTCGATCGCCACATCCGCGGGCCGGAAGGTCGAGGGCCGGTGGTGCTGCGGCCAGTTGAATTCGATCCCGCCGCTGGCCCAGGGGCCGGCCAGGCCGACCAAGGCGGGCTTGATCACCGGCTGGTGGTAGACCGCGTCGTAGCCGTTGGTCAGGTCGAGCACGCGGTGGATCCGGCCCCCGAGTTCCGGCAGGATCATGACCTGGACCAGGCCGTTTTCGAGGAACACGGCATCCCAGGCCCGCGGCACGGGCCGCTCGGCGATCCGGTCCGTGCAGGGCAGCGGGTAGACCCGGCCGCTCGATCCCTGGTAGACGCGCTTCTCCAGGAACATCGGATTGCGATCGGCGGCCAGGGGCAGATAGGTCGGCAGCACGACCGGTTCGCGCCGGACACGGACTGGGGTTGGTTTGGGCATGCGGGGCGGGGCCCCAGCGCGCAGCGCGCGGGGGCGCCAAACGTCGGACACCAAGGAAGCACTTCCCGGCCGCCGGAAGCAAGGGGCGCCTGCGCGCCGCGGAGGATATTATGTTTTACGGTAATGTGGGCCGACGGTTGCCGGGGCCCCGGCCTGGGGACCAACCTCGAATCATGCCCCCCAAACTGTTTCGCCTGCTTCCCCTGCTGTTCCTGGCCGCGGCGGCCCCGGCCCTCGCCCAGGCGCCCGCGGCAGAGCTCACCCTCGACGCGACCAAGCCAGGACCGGTGATCAACCGCAATCTCTATGGGCAGTTCGCCGAGCATCTCGGCCAGGGCATCTACGAGGGCATCTGGGTCGGCGAGGACTCGCCGATCCCCAACACCCGCGGCTACCGCAACGACGTGCTCGCCGCCCTCAAGGACTTGCACATTCCCGTCATCCGGTGGCCGGGAGGCTGCTTTGCCGACGAGTACCATTGGAAGGACGGGATCGGGCCGCGGGAAAAGCGGCCGGCCATGATCAACACCCACTGGGGCGGCGTCGTGGAGACCAATCACTTCGGGACCCATGAGTTCCTCGACCTGTGCGAACTGCTCGGCTGCGATCCCTATGTCTGCCTCAATGTCGGCAGCGGCACCGTGCAGGAGGCGATGGAGTGGGTCGAATACATGACCTCCGACGCCGATTCGCCCCTGCCGAACCTCCGGCGGGCCAATGGGCGCGACAAGCCCTGGCGCGTCCCCTATGTCGCCGTCGGCAATGAGAGCTGGGGCTGCGGCGGCTCGATGCGGCCGGAGTACTATGCCGACGAGTTCCGGCGCTACAACACCTTCGTGAAGAACTACAATCCGGACTACAAGGTCACCCGGATGGCATGCGGGCCGGATTCGGCGAACTACGAGTGGACCGAGACCCTGATGAAGCAGGCCGGCCGCCAGATGGACGGCCTGTCCCTGCACTACTACACCCTACCGACCGGCAACTGGAAGGACAAGGGCTCGGCGACCGACTTTGGCGAGGCGCTCTGGTTCTCGACCCTGCATGCCACGCTCCGGATGGACGAATTGATTTCCCGCCATTCGGCCATCATGGACCGCTACGATCCGGCCAAGCGCGTGGGCTTGGTGGTCGACGAATGGGGAGCCTGGTACAACGTCGAGCCCGGCACGAACCCCGGGTTCCTCCGCCAGCAGAGCACGATGCGCGACGCCATGGTAGCCGCGCTTAATTTCCACATTTTCCAGAAGCATGCCGACCGGGTGACGATGGCGAACATCGCGCAGATGGTGAACGTCCTCCAGTCCATGGTGCTCACCGACCACGGGAAGATGCTGCTGACTCCCACCTACCACGTCTTCGAGATGTTCCGCGTCCATCAGGGAGCCACCTCGCTGCCGCTCGCAGTGACGACGCCGGAGAGCGGATCCGGCGACAACCGGGTCCCCCAGGTCAGCGCCTCCGCCTCGAGGGACGCGGCCGGCAAGATTCATCTTTCACTGGTCAACACCGACCCGAACCAGCCGATCACGGTCACCTGCAAGCTGGTCGGCGTGGTCTCGGACGCGGTGTCTGGCCGGGTGCTGACCGCCCCGGCGCTGAATTCATTCAACACCTTTGCCGCTCCCCATACGGTGGAACCGACGCCGTTCACCGGGGCTACGCTGGCCGGGGATCAGCTGACCGTCGCCCTGCCGGCCCGTGCGGTCGTCGTGCTCGAATTCTAGCCGGGAATACTGCGTACTGCTTGCAGGTCCACCAGTGCGCATGGTGGCTCCAGCCTTTCTAATCCATGGCCACGACAAAAATGGGCATTGCCGCGGTTGCCGCCTCCCGGCGTTGGTGGATGGAGTCTGGAAGGCGTCGGGCCCATTTGCAACGCGCGACTGCGGAGTTTTTTTCCAGTAGGTCGGGTTTGTCCGCATCAGCTCGCACCCGGCGATAGACCATAATGTCTCGACTCAGGAGACGTTGAGCAGGTTTATGGAGATTGTAGCGCTTCGGAACAACACACTTTCTAGACGGAGCCGCCTGAGCCTGGCTGCGAGCAACTGCTGCCTTGAGCCGAAGCCCGAGGCTCATACAAGCAAACCTGATGTTCACACCAGCTTCAGCTTGGCATGCACACCCTCCAAGTGCGGGGAAACAAAGGACTTTGGCATTTGCCAAACGAATCTCAGTCATTGGCCTGCTGCTCTTGGCAGGCTGTGTATCCGACCGCGACATCGCCAACGATCCTAGATACCCGAGCGACTTTCGGGAAAATACGGTCTACTACACCAGGGTCCCGCTCATCTTGGCCGTCTACCACGGCGGCTGGCCAGCGTTCACCGAAATTACCGGCGTAGCCGATTCCGCATCTGCGCCTCCACCTGAGAAACCTCGCTTGATGAGCACCTACCGGACCTACGAGGTGCTTCCGGTCGGCACGCCGATTCGCGTGATCAGGATCCATCGGTTTTACGCCTACCTCGACGTCGGCAGCTCGGCGAACATCGATGCAAAGTTAGCTTCCGGTCCCCATCAGGGGGTAGACGTGATGATTGATTCCATCTGCAAGCATGTCGATTCACCGACGATCGACCGAGGTCTCCTTGTCCGAAATCGCGATATTCTTGGCGACCCGCCGCCCAAATCATAATCTCAGTGCGCGGCGTTATCGGATCGAACGACCCTTCTGCTCGATGAGCCTCAGCGCGTCCAGGCGCAGCCTCGCTTGTTCAATCGCTGAATGGATTCGAATGACGTGCTCCCTGGCGAATTCGATTTCTTCGGGGCGGACGTGATCATTCACTTTCCTGAGGTCGACCAGCCGCTGCCATTCGGCCGAGAGTGCTGCGTCGGCCTTGGCTTGGGCCGCGGTTTTGAGCGCGTGGGATCTTACCGCCGCGCAAGCCGTTGCCCGTTCGATTAGAATTCTCAGACCTTCGGCGTTGAGTTCGGTGCGGCCGCGAGAATCACCCGCTGGGGCATCGGCCACTTCAGCGGCCAGGGTGGCCGCGCCCCACCTTGCCGTCAGATCGTTGCCGCGCAAACCGACTACCACGCGGATCGGCGTTGGAGCGAGAAACTGGTCCACGTGCCAGCGGCGATCGGCCACCGCTTCGAGGACAAAGACCGCTTCGAGGAGGAGGTCGGGCGCGTCAGAACGGAGCAGCCCGAAAGCCGCGGTTCCGGATTTCGAGGCGAGGAGCAGATCGATGGCGTCGAACACGAGCGAATGGTCCGGCGAGAGGAAATGCAGGTCTTCTCGGACGAGCGCACGCGCGCGGTCGAAGGTCGCGAGCATGCCTCCGCGGGGAATCGAAGGGAAGGACTCGACGTAGGCGTTGCTGGGGTCAAAGAACACATCGCCCTTCTCGTGTTCGGTGATGCGAACCCCAAAGTGATCCAGGAGCGCGAACAGGAGACTCCGCAGGAATGGGTCCGCATCGGCGCGGCGAATTCGGTCGATTAGTCCGCCGGCGACCTCGCGGTTGAACGAACTGAGCTCCAGAAGGCGGTCGCGTCCCTGCTGCAGCTTCGCCTTGAGAGCCTTGCGGAACCGCGCGGTTTCGGCGATTAGCTTGGCCCTTTGATCTTTCGGGCCGGTCAGGGCGGCGACGAGGACGCGGGCCTTGAAAGTGCGCTCGTATTCGTCGCCGCTTTGGAGCGGGGTTTCGATGGCGTCGAGACCGGCGTGGTACCAGTCGAGCAGGAATTGGTCGCAGCTTCCCTCCAGATACGGAATGTGGATTCGGATCGTCTGAGCCTGGCCGATCCGGTCGAGGCGGCCGATGCGCTGCTCAAGCAAGCTGGGGTTGAGCGGCAAATCGAAGAGGATCAGATGATGGGCGAACTGGAAATTGCGGCCCTCGCTCCCGATCTCGGAGCAGAGGAGCAATTGCGCGCCGTCCGGCTCGGCGAACCAGGCGGCGTTCCGGTCGCGCTGCACCAGCGGCAGGCCCTCGTTAAACATGCCCGTCTTGACGCTCATCCGTTGCTGCAGGGCGTGATCGATGGCGGCGGCCTTGCGCTGGGACTTGCAGATCAGCAGGACCTTGCTCGCCGGGTGGCCTTTGAGCAAGCGGGCCAGCCAGTCGATGCGAGGATCGTCTTTGTACGAATAGCGGATGCCGGCGGCCTCGCCGGCCTCCTCGGCCCGCAGCTCGCGGGCGGCCCGGACCAGTTGGCCGGGATCATGCGGGGAGACGGGCGCAGGGCAGAGCTTTCGCTGCGGAAACCCGCCCATCGCCGCCCGAGTATTGCGGAATACCACCCGCCCCGTCCCGTACTGGTCGAGCAGCGTCCGGATCAGGGCTTCCCGCGCCCCGGGTTGAGCCTGGGCCAAGGCGTCGAGATGCTGCTGCAGGCGCACCGGGTCCCGGGTAAAGATCTGCTTTAGGATTTGCTCATCCTTGGGCTTGAGGGACTGCGCTTCGGCGAGCCGTTCGGCGATCTCGGCGACCGGCCCGAATTTTTCGGCTTCGGTGACGAATCGATCGTAGTTGGCGTAGCGGTCGGGATCGAGCAGCCGTAGGCGTGCGAAATGGCCCGTGAGTCCCAACTGCGTCGGGGTAGCGGTCAGCAGGAGGAGATTCGGGCAC
>Ga0302320_10009595_pt1 | contig 20769 bp, 19 predicted proteins | sample Bog_T0_3_FD_202130 | JGI IMG/M metagenome (GOLD analysis project Ga0302320, IMG submission 202130) | Peat permafrost microbial communities from Stordalen Mire near Abisko, Sweden - Bog_T0_3 | ecosystem: Environmental > Terrestrial > Soil > Wetlands > Peat | place: Sweden: Abisko, Stordalen Mire...
CCGCGGTTTAACGAGGCGTCGCTGGTGAAGGTGCTGGAGGAGCGGGGCATTGGGCGGCCTTCGACGTATGCGTCGATTATCAATACCATTCAGGATCGCGAGTATGTGACCAAGATCAGCGGGCGGTTTTATCCGACGGAGATCGGGATGGTGGTGTGCGACCTGCTGGTGAAGAATTTTCCGTACATCTTCGATATTGCGTATACGGCCAAGCTGGAAGAGGAGCTGGACGAGATTGAGGAAGGGACGGAGAAGTGGACGACGCTGCTGAACGGGTTCTACGGCTATTTTGAGGAAGAGCTGAAAGTGGCCGGCGAGAACATGGAAAACATCAAGCGGATGGAGCAGAAGACGACAGAGAAGTGCGACTTGTGCGGGTCGCCTTTGCTGTTGAAGTGGGGCAAGTTCGGCAGCTTCTTTGCGTGTTCGGCGTATGACAAGAAGGACAAGACGAGTTGCACGTTTACCAAGGAGAACACGGCGGGCAAGCCGGACCTGAATACGCCGGAGGGTCAGGAGGCTAGCGAGCAGGAGGAGTACTGCGATAACTGCGGACGGGTGATGGTGCTGCGGCGGGGTCCGTTCGGGATGTTCATGTCGTGCCCGGGGTTCAACGAGGACCCGCCGTGCAAGACGTTCCGCAAGCTGAGCAGCAAGCAGCAGCAGAAGGTGGCCGCGCCCAAGCCGACGGGCGAAGCGTGCCCGCAGTGCGGCAAGCCGCTGGTGTTGCGGCAGGGCAGTTATGGGGAGTTTGTTTCGTGCTCGGGATATCCGAAGTGCAAGTATGTGAAGCAGAACCTGATTGAGGGGATGAAGTGCCCGAAGTGCGGGGAGGGCGACCTGGCCGAGCGCAAGGCGCGGCGAGGGAACATCTTCTGGGGTTGCACGAATTATCCGAAGTGCGATTTTACTTCGAATAACAAGCCGGTGGCGCAGGCGTGCCCGAAGTGCAAGAGCCCGTACCTGGTGGAGAAGGTGCTGAAGACGGGCATTTATTTGGAGTGCCCGAACAAGAAGAAGGCGGCCGAGGAAGAGGCTGCGCCGAAGAAGCGGGCGAAGAAGACAACTCCGGCGGCGGCGGAGAGCGCGGTGGTTTGCACGTATTCGAAGCGGATTGGGGACGCGCCGCCGCCGCCGACAGTGGAGACGCACGGGCCTGTGGTGGAGAAGAAGGACGGCGAGAAGGAGTTGCAGCCGGCGTGAGGAAAGGGCGTCTAAAGCACTAGAGGGGGCTGGCCGATATGGTTATAATTGGAAACCGTGGACATTCGCTGGATTGTCGTCCCGGTTGGCCTGATAGTTGTTGCGCTTGCCTACGGACGCTGGTGGCGAAGGATCAACCACGGCTTGGCAGCCGCAGCGAGGTGGCTATTCAGGTTTCTGCTGGACTCGAAAACTTGCAGTGTGGCTGAGACTTTTTGTAACGAAGTTGCGGTCCTGTGGTTCGTCTTTCCTCTGCTGGACACGCTGTATGACCATAAGCACCTCAATGATCCATTCCTCCGTCAGTCGTTCTGGGTCTCGGGTCTGTTCTTTTTGTTCGCGATAGCGCTTTCCCATATAGCTGGGAAGGACAAGGAGGATTAGCAAATGTCACAACTGATTACTTGGACGGTAGCAGGAGGTTCGCTGGTCTTTTTGATTGGCCTTATTTCGGCGATTGGGTCCCGGCGACGGCGGAAACCAAAGCCTCGCGTGCAACTTCTGATGCGGGTGCAAGGAGAGGAATCAACAGGGAAGGGAACGCCGTATGCCGGCGCGATGAGTATGGCTGCCGGCGGCGGAAATAATGGGGAGGAGAATTTTGCGGCAGTCGGCAATCATTCTCGCTAGGGTTCTCGGATTCATAGAGATCGCAGACTTGATTTCGGGCGGAAAGGTATCCATCCCGGACCTTGTGCGGCAATTTGCCGAGCGCTATTCCTTTCAGAAATTCCCAGCGACGTTTCAGGAGTTGGACCCAGGGAAGGGCATCGAGTTCCTCGAAGGAGTTTCGGGCGCGTATCCCATCAAGAAGTTTGTGATTTGGGAGACCCTGCTTGTTCTCGAGACACGGGTGAGTACGAGTGTGTCGAGGTCCGTCTTGGAAGAGATTCTCCTCTGGAGTTCGAAGGAATTGGGAATCAATTACAGGCCAGATTCAATCAGGAGATTTGGCTACATAAGCGATGTGACGTTCTATAGCGACGCCCCCTTGCTGGATCTGCACCCCGCCGTCGCCCGCTTGGCCGCGAGATCAAGTGAGGAGCTAACGAGAATATGGCAGGAACCAGTGAGATACGAGCCGCTCATAGTTCGCGTCGGACACGATCCCAAGGCCCGAAAATACCCCATTGCGCCGTTCTCGATTGAGCATAGAAATGAGGCTCCGTTTTCCGAAAACAAATACTTTTCTGAGGCCCCACTCCCGACCGATGTTCACTTGGAGATGCTTGAGCAGTTCGAGAGCGACATCCTCGCATGTGAGCGGGCTCCTGGCACATGAGTCAACGCGCAAATCCGGCCAATGATGAGGGGCGCGTTGGTGTCCTGTTATCGCAGGGGCGATTGGGGAAATGACATCGCGGCAGAAGCTGGATGCGGTCGACCAGGCCTTAGCTGAGGTTGCGCGGCGGCTGGCTTCGGGCGAACTGGACGGATCGGGGCGGTACTGGACCGACGAGGAGCTGGCCGCTGGTGCGGCTACGGGCAGAGTTCCATCGGATGCCGAGGCGAAGAAGCAAACGGCCGCCTAATACTACAGTTTTGGTTCCTTCGGATGACTTTGGTCCGGGCCTAAAGGCCACTCTATTCAGGCCACTTTTCAGGGGCCTGAAGGCCCCTGGTCCCTCCGGAACCGCTATCTGCAGCTGTAGTACCGAGCGGCGCGCCAGCGCGGCAGAGGCTCAATCCGTTAGGATGAGGCAGCGGAGAAAACCCTGATGGAACGTATGCTTGCAACGCCTGCCGATGCCGAAATCATTCTGAGGCTTTATGAACTGCGCACCGAGGCGGAGATGCGCAAGGCGCGCGCCTGGGTTACGGGCGAGTTCTGGCCCACGACGGCGGAGGAGTTTCTGGCCGTGGCGACCAACCCGGCCGACCCGCACAATGCGTGGTTCCGGCAGGTGACGACCTACTGGGAGATGGCCGCGGCGATGGTGCTGCACGGTGCTGTTTCCGCAGAGCTGTTTGTGGACTGCAACGGCGAGGGGTTCTTTCTGCTGGGCAAGTTTGCGCCGATCATGGACGGCATCCGGACCAAGCTGCCGGGGTTCATGCGCAAGACGAGCGAGCTGGTGAACCGGTTTTCCGCCGCGGCGCAGCGGTATGAAACGGTGGTGAAAAGCCTTGAGGCGCGGCGCCAGAGCCTGGCGGCTCAGTAGCGGGCTCAAGGGCTTTTTGTGGTTCCAGGCCGAACTGAGCAAAGGGCTTGTCGAAGTTGCGATGGCGGGTGCATAATGAGAGCGGTTTTGCAGTTTGCGCGGTAATTCAGGCGCTGAGGGGTGGTATACCTCTCAGCCGAGTGAGCCAGCAAGGTTCGAGAACGACGGTCTGGAGACGTGCACAAGTCCGCAATCGGCGGAATTATAGGCTTCTTAAATCCCTGGAGGTTGTCATGAAACGTGTTTTTGCAGTGTTGTTGGCGATTTGTGCGCTGAGCGCGGTTTCTGCCAGTGCCGCAGATTCAACGAAGGCGAAGGGCTGGATCTCAGACGCGATGTGCGGCGCCAAGCATACCGGGTCGGGTGCGGCTTGCGTAAAGAAGTGCATCGAGGGCGGGGCAGCCCCGGTGTTTGTGGATGACCAGAAGGCCGTCTGGACGATCGAGAACCCGGACGCGGTGAAGATTTACTACGGCGACCGTGTTGCCGTGGAGATCACCGCCAATGACGCGAAGAAGAGCGTCCACATCGATTCGATTGCAAAGTTGATGTAAGGGACGGACTGATGGGGAGTCGCCCCACGGGCTAATTCTTTGTAGAGTCGAATCCGTTCATCTTGCCGGCCTCTCCAAGAGGCCGGCAGGACAATTCTGGGAGCTGCGACGATTTTTGAGAGGGCGCAGACAGGACGGGATTGACTGGAACAAGTTATGGCGCGAGCAATCTGGAACGGCAGGGTGATTGCCGAAAGCGACCGAACGGAGACGGTGGAGGGGGTTGTTTACTTCCCCGAGGCCAGTCTCAAGCGCGAGTATTTTCGCCCCAGCACGACCACCTCGACGGATCCGGCGAAAGGGCAGGCGCGGTTTATGAACCTGCTGATCGACGGGCAGGATAACCCGGACGCGGCGTGGTACTACCCTGCGCCCAAGCCGGTGGCGCGACGGCTGAAGGGGTATGTTGGCTTTTGGCGCGGGGTTGAGGTTGAGCCCTGAGGGCGGGTCTGGCGCGGCATTGGAGCGCGTTGGCGAATCCATGAAGACAATATGAGGCAGTGCTTGCAGGCGCGGGGCGGAGCCTTGCCTGCGGGACCGGATCTATCGCGATGGTATGATGAACGGTTTGAAGGATGGATTGAATCTATGTTGAAAAGCTTTTCAGTTGTCGCTGCGTTGCTCAGCTTGCCCCTGGTCGCCGTGGGCCAGACCGCGGTCGGGTTCGATCCGGCATCCAAGGTGTTCCTGCTGGATGGGGGAGGGGTTTCGTATGTGTTTGGGGTGAACCCCAAGGGCGAGTTGCAACAGCTTTACTGGGGCGGCAGGCTGGGCGCGGCGGATGGGTTTCAGCAGGCGCAGGCGAAGCGGGAGTGGGCGAGCTTTGATAACTCGTATAACAACACGCCGCAGGAGTATGCGGGGTGGGGCGCGGGGCTGTTTGCCGAACCGGCGCTGAAGGTGACGTTTGCGGACGGGAACCGCGACCTGGTGCTGCACTACCAGAGCCACGCCGCTGTTGCAGGCGGATTGGACGTGGTGCTCAAGGATATCCAGCGCGAGATTTATGTGACGCTGCACTACCACATGGATGCGGAGACGGGGATCCTGGCGCGGTCAGCGACGATTGAGAATCGCGAGGCGCAGGCAGTGACGGTGGAGCAGGCGGCTGCAGCGGCGTGGTCGCTGCCGGCGGGGAAGTATACGCTGAACTACCTGACGGGGCGCTGGGCGGGGGAGTGGACGTTGAACCAGGAGCCGGTACTCGGGGGGGCTCGGGTGATCGAGAGCCGGCGCGGCTCGACGGGACACCAGGCGAATTCGTGGTTTGCGTTGCAGGCCGGGGAGAGCGATGAGAATCATGGAGAAGTGTGGTTCGGCGCGCTGGGATGGAGCGGGAGTTGGCGGATCACCGTCGAGAAAGACCAACTGGACGCGGTGCGCGTGACGGGCGGCTTCAATCCGTTCGATTTTGGGTACGTGCTGAAGCCGGGCGAGCGGCTGGAGACGCCGGTTTTTTTTGGCGGGTATGCGCAGGATGGACTGGGCGGGGCTTCGCGGCTGCTGCATGGTTTTGAGCTGAAACAGATTTTGCCGCGCGCTCCGGGGCAGGCGCTGCCACGGCCGCGGCCGGTGATTTACAACTCGTGGGAAGCGACGGAGATGAACGTGACCGAGGCCGGGCAGGAGGTGCTGGCAGAGAAGGCGGCGGCGCTGGGCATCGACCGGTTTGTGATGGACGATGGGTGGTTTGGGCAGCGGAAGACGGACCACGCGGGGTTGGGCGACTGGTATGTGAACCAGGAGAAGTTTCCCCATGGGCTGAAGCCGCTGATCGATAAGGTGCATGCGCTGGGGATGGATTTCGGGGTGTGGGTTGAGCCGGAGATGGTGAATCCGGATTCGGATTTGTATCGCAAGCATCCGGATTGGGTATTAAATTTTCCGGGGCGTCCGCGGACGGAACAGCGGAATCAGATGGTGTTGAACCTGGCGCGGGCGGACGTGCGGGAGTATGTCTTCGGCTTTCTGGACAAGCTGCTGACGGAGAACGATATTGCGTTTTTGAAGTGGGACTACAACCGCAACTGGAGCGAGCCGGGGTGGGACCAGTTGCCGGCGGCGGAGCAGAAGAAGGTGTACGTGGAGTTCACGCGGAACCTGTATGGGATTCTGGCCCAGCTGCGGGAGAAGCATCCCAAGGTGGAGATTGAGTCGTGCTCGGGCGGCGGGGGGCGCGTGGATTTGGGGATTTTGCGGTATGTGGACGAGGTGTGGCCGTCGGATAACACCGATCCGTTTGACCGGCTCGCGATGCAGGATGGATTCACGTACGCCTATACGCCGCAGATCATGATGGCGTGGGTGACGGACTCGCCGCATTGGCTGAATCATCGCGCGACGTCGTTGGAGTACCGGATGCTGGTCTCGATGCAGGGGTCGCTGGGGATTGGGGCGGACATCAGCAAGTGGACGCCGGAGGAGGCAGCGACGGCGAAGCGGCTGATTGCGGCTTACCACCATGTGCAGGCGACGGTGGCGCAGGGGGATCTTTACCGGCTGATTGCGCCGCGCGAGGGGAGCGAGTTTTCAGCGACAGAGACGGTGCGGGCGGATAAGGGCGAGGCGGTGGTTTTCGCGTTTATCCATTCGACACAGGAAGGGCGCGGGTTTCCGATTCTCAAGCTGAAGGGGCTGGACCCGGCGGCGGAGTATGCGTTGACGCCGATTGAGGGCAAGGCGAAGGCGGGGACGCCGGCCGTGGCCAGCGGGGCGTGGTGGATGAACCATGGGCTGGAGATGGACGGGGAGTTTCGCGGGGATTTTCGGGGGGCGGGGTTCCGGTTGGAGCGGAAGTGAGTGCGGGGAGTTTGCGGCGAAGCAGTGCAATCCTATGAAGACTGCCGGCCGCTCGACATTCGTCGAGCGGCCGAATTGCGTGTGGGTATCGGTCAATTGACATTGGCGCGGCAATCAGGCGTATCATTGGCAAAATCAGAAAACAGGTCCCTTATCGGTTGAACGAGGTGGAATGAATGGCTGAGCTGTGGCTTGCCCTGGTGGTGACGTCTGCAATTTGCGGAGCGTTGGGTTACGCGTTTGCGAAGAAGACTGGCCGTAATCCAGCCGTGTGGATTGTGCTGGGGATTGTGTGCAATGTGTTTGTGCTGGTTTTCTTACCCAGAGTCAAACGCCGGCGCCTGAGCGGAGAGTGAACGATTGCGGCCGTGAAGGGAATGAGCACGGCAGACAGCTATTGAAGAGGAGTTGGCGATGTTTCCGATTTTTCTGTTGGTGATGGCGCTCGGGGTAGGTATCGCAACGGGTTTCGCGATCAACCGGGCTATCCGCGGAGAGGGCTTTCTGGATCATGCAGCCGGATTTGGAGGCGTGATTTTTGGCCTCTACGCGCTGCTGATTCTGGGCAACATCTATACGCTTTATCAACTGTTTGATTATTTCCGCATTCAGGTGATCGGGACCGGCTGGATTGGGTCGCCGTATCTAGTGAGAGCGATTGTGGGGGTGCTCGCTTTTGGCGGTTATGCGCTGATTCCGACGCTGACAGTTTCTTTTTTGACATTCAGGAACCGGAGGTTTGCGTTGTGGGCGGCGGGCGGGTATGTGGGGATTTGTCTTCTTCTTTATCTTCTGGCGCCGCATGACCGGATGGTTTGCCGCGATCCCTCGACGGGTGAGTTTCTTTGTACGTACGAGGTGGATCCGCACACGAAGCAAATTGTGCTCTATCCGAAGGACATCAAGTTTGACCAGTTTGGCCAGCCGCTGAAGCCGGTGGACGAGCAGGTGCTGGCGGAATATCGGGAGCAGCGAGAGAGTCCGCCGCCCACGCCACCGGTGATCCCGACGCCGGCGCCGATTGCGGCTCCGCAGGCCCCATCTTCACCCGCAGTGCCAGGCGTGAATCGGCAGGCCGTTCCGCCGCCCATTGCCGATGTATCGCAGCCTCAAGGGGAGCGCTCTGGCACGCTGCACTACCAGGGACCGCCGGTGGCTTATCGGGGCACAGTGGTCTTTGACAATCTGCCCAAAAAGCGGCTGAAGTTTGGATTTGATTCTTCCTCGTGGAGCTTGAGTATCAAACCGAATGCGGACGGCACGAAGAAGGTGACATTGACATCGCTGGAGCAGGGGTACCAAACCAACTGCGACGTGCATTGGGAGATTATTGAGTAGCTGTTTCTTGTGAGCTGCGCGCAAAGCGCAGAGAACGGGAAACGGCCCCGCAAGGTAAGACTTGCGGGGCCGCTCTCTTTCGGCGCCTTGGGTCTACCGGTTCTTGGAGACTTCTTCTACGGTGACGGGGTCGAGGAAGGGCATGGCGGCGCGGAGCTTTTTGCCGACGATCTCGACCGGGTGCTCGGCTTCGGCTTCGCGGAAGGCGAGGAACTCCTTGCGGCCGGAGTTCTGGTCGGCGAGGAAGCGCTTGGCGAAACTGCCGTCCTGGATTTCGGTGAGGATCTGCTTCATGGCTTTGCGGCTTTCGGCGTTGATGACGCGGGGGCCGGAGACGTAGTCGCCCCACTCGGCGGTGTCGGAGATGGAGTAGCGCATGTACGCGAGGCCGCCGCGATAGATGAGATCGACGATGAGCTTGAGTTCATGCATGCACTCGAAGTAGGCGCTCTCGGGCTGATAGCCGGCTTCGACGAGCGTCTCAAAGCCCGCCTTGATGAGGGCGCTGACGCCGCCGCAGAGCACGGACTGCTCGCCGAAGAGATCGGTTTCGGTCTCCTCTTTGAAGGTGGTTTCGAGGACGCCGGCGCGGGTGCAGCCGATGCCCTTGAGGTAGCTGAGATTGAGGGCGTGAGCTTTGCCGGTGGCGTCCTGATGGATGGCGATGAGGCCGGGGATCCCGCCGCCCTCAATGAACAACTCGCGCACGCGGTGGCCGGGCCCCTTGGGCGCGGCCATGCCTACGTCGATGCCTGGCGCGGGGACGATGGTCTTGTAGTGAATGTTGAAGCCGTGGGCGAAGAGAAGCATCTTGCCGGCGGTGAGGTTGGGGCCGATTTCCGCGGCGTAAAGTGCGGCGGCGGTCTGGTCGGGGACCAGGACCATGACCACGTCAGCCCACTTGGTTGCTTCAGCGACAGTGGCGGCTTCAAGGCCGGCCTTTTGTGCCTTGGCGATGGACTTGGAGTTGGGGGCGAGGCCGACTTTGACGTGGACGCCGGAATCCTTGAGGTTGAGGGCATGGGCATGGCCCTGGGAGCCGTAGCCGATGATGGCTACCTTCTTGGCTTGAATGAGGGAGAGGTCGGCATCGTGATCGTAATAGGTGGTAGCCATGATTTTCTCGATTTCCTTTGTGGTGAGTGATTCGAGTTAGTGTGATCGGGGCCTGTGTTCTGAATGTTTGAAAAATCAACCGCAGGTCCTTCGACTTCGGTCGCCGCGGCGACTTCCGCTCAGGATGACAGCATTGGAGGGTGAGCAGCGTGGCAGTACCCTGCTATTGCGGGTCGACGGCGGCGCTTTCGTCCGCGGATTCGGCGGGCTCGTCGGCGGAGTCGGCTTTGGCGCCCATGGCTTTCAGGACGCTGGAGACATGGTGGCCGCGGCGCATGGTCATTTTACCGCTGCGGCAGATTTCGAGGATGCGGCCCTCGTCTTCGCGAAGGACCTCAATGAGGCCTTCGATCTTGCTTTCGACGCCGGTCATCTCGATCATTAATGATTCGGATGTCAGATCGACGATGCGGGCCCTGAAGACTTCGACGAGGTCAAAGATCTGGGCGCGGTTGCGGGGCGAGGCGGCCACCTTGATGAGGGCGAGTTCGCGGGTGACCGAAGGGTCCTTGGCGATGTCGTCCACATCGACGACGTTTTCGAGTTTGTAGAGGCTGGCGCGGATGCGGTGGCCTGCCTCGGCGGAGGCCTCACAGACCAGGGTCAGGCGCGACAGGCCTGCTTTCTCGCTGCGGCCGACGGTGAGCGAGTTGATGTTGATGTTGAGGCGGCGAAACAACGACGCTACCCGTGTGAGAACTCCGGGTAGATCTTCGACATAAGCAACGAATGTGTGCAGCATGAATTTGCCTCTTACGATTCAAAGTTGTCAGTGAACAGTTGTCAGTGAACAGTGAACAGTGGTCAGTGATCTGTGGCTAGCGTTCGATCATGCGCTGTCGTTTACGTGTTTCACATGCAACTGACAACTGGCCACTGTTCACTGACAACCGTTTTTCTACTTGTCGTCGGGCGATTCTTCGAGCGGGTCTTTGCCGGGACGGCGGATCATTTCGTGGAGCGATGCGCCGACGGGAATCATGGGGTAGACCGACTCTTCTTTTTCGACCATGAAGTTGAGAAGGAAGGCACCCTTGGCGGAGCGGGCTTGAGCGACGGCGCTCTCGACCTCAGCGCGGGTGCGGACGGCGCGGCCGCCAATGCCGTGCGCGTCGGCGAGCTTGACGAAGTCGGGGCTGACGAGCGGCGTGGACTCGTAGTTCTTCTCGTAGAAGAACTCCTGCCACTGGCGAACCATGCCGAGGTAGCCGTTGTTGATGATGGCGATGTTGATCTTGATGCCTTCCTGGGCGATGGTGGAGAGCTCGGCGGCGGTCATCTGGAAGCCGCCGTCGCCGGCGACGACCCAGACTTCGCAGTCGGGGCAGGCGGTTTTTGCGCCGATGGCGGCGGGCAGAGCAAAGCCCATTGTCCCGAGGCCGCCGGAGGTGATCAGCGTGCGTGGCTTCTCGTGGTGGTAGTACTGCGCCTCCCACATCTGGTGCTGGCCGACGTCGGTGACGACGATGGCGTCGCCCCGAGTGATGCGCCAGATGTCGTGGATGACGTGCGCGGCGTAGAGGTGGCCGGAGTCGGGAAGGTTCTTGATGTCTTTGACGGCGGACTCGCCTTTGCTGGCGGCGATGGATTTGAGCCAGGCAGAGCCGTCGCGGGTGCTGACGCGCGGGAGCAGTTTCTCGAGAACTTCGCGGAGATCGCCGACGAGGGCGACATCGACCTTGATGTTCTTGTTGATTTCGGCGGGATCGACTTCAATGTGAATCTTTTTGGCCTTGGTGGCGTAGGTGGCGGTGGTGCCGGTGACGCGATCGTCAAAGCGCATGCCGCAGGCGATGAGCAGGTCGGCATCCTGGATGGCGTGGTTGACCCACGACTCGCCGTGCATGCCCATCATGCCGAGGTTGAGGGGATGCGAGGCTGGGAAACCGCCGAGGCCGAGGAGGGTGAGGGCGACGGGGGTCTGGGTGCGCTCGGCGAGGGTGCGGATCTGCTCCATGGCGCCGGAGTCGATGACGCCGTGGCCGGCGAGGATGACGGGGCGCTTGGCGTTGCGGATGAGCTCGGCGGCCTGCGCGAGGCCGTGTTCTTCAACGCTCAGCATGGGATGAGGACGACGAGGGCGTGGCGCGGCGGCGGCAAAGTCAAAGATGGCCGTGCCCTGCTGCGCGTCTTTGGTGATATCGACGAGCACCGGGCCGGGGCGCGAGGACTTGGCGATCTGGAAGGCGTAGCGAATGGCGGGCGCGATGTCCTCGGTTTTGTTGATGAGGAAGTTGTGTTTGGTGACGGGCAGGGTGATGCCGGTGATGTCCACTTCCTGGAAGGCGTCGGTGCCGAGGATCTTGCTGGAGACGTTGCCGGTGATGCAGACAATCGGAATTGAATCGAGCATGGCCGTGGCGATGCCGGTGACCAGGTTGGTTGCGCCGGGACCGCTGGTGGCGATCGCAACGCCGACCTTGCCCGAGGCGCGGGCGTAGCCGTCGGCCATGTGCGCGGCGCCCTGCTCGTGGCGGACGAGGGTGTGGTGAATGGGGAACTTGCGCAGCGCGTCATAGACCGGCAGGATGGCTCCGCCGGGATAGCCGAAGACGTCCGTGACGCCCTCGCCCACCAGCGTGGCCCACACGATTTCAGCACCGGTGAGGCGGGTGGGGGTGGTGAGGTGGGCGTTGGCGGCTTGCGTGGTGTCGGTGGTTCCCATGGGTGACTCCTTTTTCAGATGACAGATGACAGATGACAGATGACAGTTTCGTTTCGTTCGCTCGATCGTAGTGCTGCCTGGGTAGAACTGCGTTTTGTCCGGCGACTGACAACTGTCTACTGTCAGCTGTCAACTGCTTTTACGTGGTTGCGCCTTCGGAGGCGGAGTTGACGCGGTCGACGTATTTGCGGAAGACGCCGCGGGGCCAGCGCAAGGCGGGCGGCGCGAAGTTCTTGAGGCGCGAGGCAATTTCCTCGTCGCTGATTTCGACGGTGAGCTTGCGGTTGGCAATGTCGATGTGGACGATGTCGCCTTCGCGGACGGCGGCGATGGGTCCGCCGACAAAGGCTTCCGGGGCGACGTGGCCGACAGTGAAGCCGCGGGTCGCGCCGGAGAAACGGCCGTCGGTGAGCAGGGCCACCGTAGAGCTGAGTTCGGGGTTGCCGCTGACGGCGGCGGTGACCTGGAGCATCTCGCGCATACCGGGACCGCCCTTGGGGCCTTCATAGCGGATGACGAGGACGTCGTTGGGCTTGATCTTTCCGGTCTGCACGGCGGCGAAGCAGGCTTCCTCCGTATCAAAGACACGCGCGGGGCCGCGATGGTCGTAGCGGTTGGAGGCGGCGATCTTCATCACCGAGCCCTCGGGGGCTAGGTTGCCTTTGAGAATGACGAGTCCGCCGTTGGGCTTGAGGGGATTCTCGAACGTGCCGATGACCTGCTGGCCGGGTGTCTCGTGGGCGAGGGCGGCTTCTTCAGCGAGCGTCTTGCCGCTGATGGTCAGGGTGCTGCCGTCGGCGAAGCCGGCGTCGATCATGCGCTGGGCGAGCAGGCGCGAACCGCCGGCGGCTTGATAATCCGAGGCTACGTATTTGCCGGCGGGGGTGAGCGAGCAGATGTAGGGCGTGCGCTTGCTGATCTCGTCAAAATCGTCGATCGACAGCGGGATGTTCATCTCGCGGGCGATGGCGATCAGATGCAGAACCGCGTTGGTGGAACCACCGCTGGCGGCGACGCTGGCGATGGTGTTCTCCAAAGATTTGCGCGTGATGATCTGCGAAGGGCGGCGATTGGCGCGGACGGCGTCCATGAGGATGCGGCCGGCTTCGCGCGTGGCGGCGTGCTTGTCGGGCGAAGTTGCGGGAACGCCGGAGAGATAGATGGGCGAGATGCCGAGGATTTCGGCGCTCATGGCCATGGTGTTGGCGGTGAACTGGCCGCCGCATGCGCCTGCGCCGGGACAGGCGTTGGCTTCGAGGGCTTCGAGTTGGGCTTCGTCGATTCTTCCGGCGGCGTAAGAGCCGATGCCTTCGAAGACATCCTGAATGGTGATGTCAATGATCGCGCCGTTGGGGCCGTTGAGTTTGCCGGGCGCGATGGAGCCGCCGTAGAGCATGAGGCCGGGGATGTCGAGGCGGCAGAGGGCCATGATGATGCCGGGCATGTTTTTGTCGCAGCCGCCGATGCCGACGAGGCCGTCGAACAGGTTGCCGCGGGCGACGAGTTCGATGCTGTCGGCGATGACTTCGCGCGAGACCAGCGAGGCCTTCATGCCCTGGGTGCCCATGGTGATGCCGTCGGAGATGGTGATGGTGTTGAACTCCATCGGCGTGCCGCCGGCTTCGCGGATGCCTTCCTTGAGGGCCTCGGCGATTTCGCGCAGGTGGACGTTGCAGGTGCCGATCTCGGTCCATGTATTCGCGATGCCAATGATGGGCTTGTGCAGATCGTCCTTCGAGTAGCCGACACCGCGCAGGTAAGAGCGCGCGGCGGCGCGGCTGGGGCCTTCAGTCAACGGGATGCTTTGGCGCTTGCCTTCGATGGTCATATGCTCACTTCGTTCGCCAGTGGTTAGTGATTAGTGGTTAGTGGTTAGTGGTTAGTCCGTTACTTCGCTTTCAGCCAGGTTGCTTGGTCGTGCTGCTTTTCAAATGCGTCGAGGGCGGCGGCGTGGCGTAACGTGAGGCCGATGTCGTCGAGGCCTTCGATGAGGCAGAACTTGCGGAACGGGTCTACCTCGAAGGTGGCCTTGAAGCCGTGCGCGTCTGTGACCGTTTGCTCTTCGAGCGAGACGGTGAGTTTGTAGTTCGGAATGGTTTTGGCGTTGTGGAGGAGTGTCGCGACTTCTTCTTCCGTGAGGCGGGCGAGGACGATGCCGTTTTTGCCGGCGTTGGAGAAGAAGATGTCAGCGAAGGTGGGGGCGATGACGACGCGGAAGCCGTAGTCGGACAGCGCCCAGGCGGCGTGCTCACGGCTGGAGCCGCAGGCGAAGTTCTTGCCGGCGACGAGGATTTGCGCGCCCTGGTAGCGCGGATCGTTGAGTTCGAACTCCGGGTTGGGCTCGCCCGAGGGCTTGACGCGCCAGTCGAAGAAGAGGAATTCGCCGTAGCCGGTGCGCTCAATGCGCTTGAGGAATTGCTTGGGGATGATTTGGTCCGTGTCGACGTTGGTGCGGTCGAGGGGCGCGGCCAGGGACGTTAGTGTGCGAAAGGGTTCCATCTTAAGTATTACCTCCCCACGAACGGGGCTGGTTGAGAGTTGAGGTTTCCCACCCATTCGCCGAGAAGATGCCGAATGGATGGGGCAAGGAGATCGATCAGGCCTTGACCGTTTCATGGACGGGCCAGGTGCGGATGTCGACGAAGTGTCCGGCGATGGCTGCGCCGGCGGCCATCTCAGGCGAGACGAGGTGGGTGCGTCCGCCGCGGCCCTGGCGGCCCTCGAAGTTGCGGTTGCTGGTGGAGGCGCAGCGCTCGCCGGGGGCGAGGATGTCAGGGTTCATGGCCAGACACATACTGCAGCCGGGCTCGCGCCAGTCGAATCCCGCTTCGATGAAGATGCGGTCAAGGCCTTCGGCTTCGGCTTGCGCTTTGACGGCCTGCGAGCCGGGAACGACCATTGCGCCGACGTGCGAGGAGACCTTGTGGCCTTTGGCGATGCGGGCCGCGGCGCGGAGATCTTCAAGGCGGCCGTTGGTGCAGGAGCCGATGAAGACGCGGTCGATGCTGACTTCGGTGAGCGGGGTTTTGGCCGAGAGCCCCATGTACTCCAAGGCGCGCTCCAGGCTCTTGCGGTCTTTTTCATTGGAGAGAGCGGCGGGGTCGGGAACGGAAGCGGTGATGGGGGCGACCATGCCGGGGCTGGTGCCCCAGGTGATGTAGGGGACGAGGGTGGCGGCGTCAATGAGGAGTTCGCGATCGAACTTTGCGCAGGGGTCGGTGGGGAGCTTGGACCACTGTTGGACTGCTTCGTCCCAGGCCGCGCCTTGCGGCGAGAAGCGGCGGCCTTTCAGATACGCGAAGGTGGTTGCGTCAGGAGCGATGAGGCCGGCACGGGCGCCGGCTTCGATGCTCATATTGCAGACGGTCATGCGGCCTTCCATGGAGAGGGCGCGGATGGCGGAGCCGGCGTACTCGATCACACATCCAGTCGCGCCGTCGGTGCCGATCTTGCCGATGATGGCGAGGATGATGTCCTTCGCCGTGACGCCGGTGGGGAGCGTGCCCTCGACGGAGATGCGGAAGGTGGTGGGCTTGGATTGCGGGAGGGTTTGCGTGGCGAGGACGTGCTCGACTTCGCTGGTGCCGATGCCGAAAGCAAGTGCCCCGAATGCGCCGTGGGTGCTGGTGTGCGAGTCGCCGCAGACGATGGTCATGCCGGGCTTGGTGATGCCAAGCTCGGGGCCGATGACGTGGACGATGCCCTGGTCGCGCGAGTCGACGTCGTAAAGTTCGATGCCGAAGTCGGCGCAGTTTTTGCGCAGGGTGGAAATCTGTTTGGCCGCGATCTGGTCGACGATGTTGAGGCGGCCCTCTTTGGTGGTGGGCACGTTGTGATCGACGGTGGCGATGCTGCGGTCGGGGCGGCGAACCTTGCGTCCGGCGAGGCGGAGGCCTTCAAATGCCTGCGGCGAGGTGACCTCATGGAGCAACTGGAGGTCGATGTAGAGCACAGTGGGCTCGCCCTTGGGCTCGACGACGATGTGCTGCTGCCAGACCTTTTCGAATAATGTTTTTGGTTCGGAACTCATTTGACTCCCTTAGCTGCTAGCTTTTAGCTCTTAGCTGTTAGCTTGTCCATGGTGAAGCTGGGTCTCTCGCTTCTCTCTCGTCATTTCGATTTTGTCACCGAATCGTTCTCTAACGGCAACACGGGCTGAAAGCTAAGAGCTAACGGCTGATAGCTTTTGCTTGACGGTTTCGCGGATTTTTGCGCCCATCTCGGTGGTGGAGAGGACGGTTAAGCCATCCAGGTTGCCGCGGGCTAGGTCGGTGGTGCGGAAGCCTTGCTCGAGGACTTTGCGGACGGAGGAATCGATGGCGGCGGCTTCGGTTTCGAGGCCTGCGGTGTGGCGGAGGATCAATGCGCCGGTGAGGATAGCGCCGATGGGGTTGGCAACGCCTTTACCGGCGATGTCGGGCGCGGAGCCGTGGATGGGTTCGTACAAATTAACCTTGCCGCCGATGGTGGCCGAGGGCAGCATGCCGAGGGAACCGGTGATGACGCCGGATTCGTCGGAGAGGATGTCGCCAAAGAGATTTTCCGTCAGCACGACGTCGAAGCCCCTCGGGCGGTTCATGAGGTGCATGGCCATGGCGTCGACGTACTGGTGTTCGAGCGAGACATCGGGGAACTCTGCGGCGACTTCAATGACGGCGGCGCGCCAGAGTTGGGAGACTTCAAGGACGTTGGCCTTGTCGACGCTACAGAGTTTCTTGCGGCGCTTCTGGGCGAGTTGGAAGGCGATGCGGGCGACGCGGACGACTTCGGCCTTGGTGTAGCGCATGGTGTTCCAGGCTTCGTTGGCGGCGCGGTCCCACTGGCGGGGCTGGCCGAAGTAGAGACCGCCGAGCAACTCGCGAACAAAAAGTATGTCTGCGCCGTCGATGATTTCTGGACGGAGGGGCGAGTTGACGGCCAGCTCTTTGAAGGCGAAGGCGGGACGGAGGTTGGCGAAGCCGCCGAGGGCGGAGCGGATTTGCAACAGGCCGGCTTCGGGGCGCTTGTCGGGGGCGAGGGCGTTGAACTCGTTGCCGCCGACTGCGCCGAGGAGGACGGCGTCGGAGGCGAGGGCGGCGGCGAGAGTGTCGGCCGGGAGCGGCGTGCCGTCATTGACGATGGCGGTGCCGCCGATGCGCTTGAAGTCGAACTCGAAGGTGTGGCCGCCGATCTGGGCGACTTCTTTCAGGACGGCGACGGCTTCGTTGGTGACTTCGGGGCCGATGCCGTCGCCGGCGGTGACTAGAATGTTGAGCTTCATGCGTCGCTTTCCAGTGGACAGTTGTCAGTGGTCAGTTGTCAGTGCGCGGTTTGAACGCCGAGGGAGGGCAGAATGTCTAGGTGCATCCCTCAGGGGCTAAAGCCCCCTTCACAATTGTGCTGCTTTCGGCACGCGACCCAGAGGGTACCCCGAGCCGTGCCCTGTTACAAAGCTCATTCTTGATTCATCGTGGGACCATCAAAGCAACCGCAGGTCCTTCGACGTCGCTGCGCTCCGCTCAGGATGACAGCATTTGTGGTGGATCAATCAAGTTCCGAGACGGGTTCGCGGCGTTTTTCGCGGATCGCGTCGGGGAGGATGCCGACCAGGTCCTGGTCGTAGATGTTCTTTTTGCGGTCGGCCATGGCGACGAAGCGGTAGTAGGTCTGCTGGAGTTCTTCGCGGGTGAGCGTGAAGCCGAGCTGTTCCAATCTGTGGCGCAGGGCGGCGCGGCCCGAGTGCTTGCCGAGGACGAGATGGGTTTTGGCCACGCCGACGAGGGCGGGGGTCATGATCTCGTAGCAGAGCGGGTTGGCCAACATGCCGTGCTGGTGGATGCCGGACTCGTGAGCGAAGGCGTTGTCACCGACGATGGCCTTGTTGGGCGAGGGGCGGAAGGTGATGATCTGGCCCAGGACCTGGCTGGTGGGGTAGAGGTTTTCAAGCTTGATGCTGCTGGAGACGCCGTAATGGTCGCTGCGGACATAAAGAGCGGCGGCGATCTCTTCAAGGGCGGCGTTGCCGGCGCGCTCGCCGATGCCGTTGATGGTGCACTCGACCTGGCGCGCGCCGTTCTGGATGGCGGCCAGGGAGTTGGCGACGGCGAGGCCGAGGTCGTCGTGGCAATGCGAGGAGAGGATGACGCCTTCGGCGTCGATGGCGGGGACGCGCTCGCGGACTTCGGCGAACATGCGGCCGTACTCCTCGGGAGTCGTATAGCCGACGGTGTCCGGCATGTTGATGGTGGTGGCGCCGGCTTCAACGGCGATGCGGACCATCTCGATGAGGAAGTCGCGGTCGGAGCGGGTGGCATCTTCCGGCGAGAACTCGACGTCGTCGACGAAGGAGCGGGCGAGGCGAACGGACTCGGCGGTGAGGTCGAGGGCTTCGGCGCGGCTGATCTTGAGCTTGTACTCGAGATGGAGGTCGCTCGAAGCGAGGAAGACGTGGATGCGGGCGCGATCGGCGAACTGGACCGAGCGGGCGGCCATCTCGATGTCTTCGGCCTTGGCGCGGGCGAGCGAAGCGATGCGCGGCTTGCGCACGGCCTGGGTGATGGTGGCGATGGCCGCGAAGTCGCCCTCCGAGGCCATGGCGAAGCCGGCCTCAATGATGTCCACGCCAAGGTCTTCAAGGGCGTGGGCCATGGTGAGCTTTTCCTGCGTGGTCATGGAGCATCCGGGAGACTGTTCGCCGTCGCGGAGGGTGGTGTCGAAGAAGGCTACGTGATTTGTGGTCATGAACTCGCCTATTGGGGAACTTCGTGTTGCTGACTATTCTAGTTTCTCGTATCGATGGGGTATAAGGCAAAGTTATAATTGTTGGGGAAGCGATTAGGAATTCTTATACTTCAGTGGTCAGTGGTCAGGGAACAGGGAAGGTGAGGACTGATCTGTGGTCGGCGGCAACAGCATTCCCTCCCGGCGCAACCCGGACAACGGTGGATACCGTTTATTGGCGCACGAAAACTGATCTCTGATCTCTGACCCCTGATCTCTGCATTCCGGAGGAGTGGCGATGGAACTGACGCAACTGGAGACGTTTCTGGCGGTGGCGGAGGAGCGGAGCTTTTCGCGGGCGGCGGTGCGGCTGCACCGGACGCAGCCGGCGGTGAGCCAGGTGATTCGCAAACTGGAAGCTTCAGTGGGCGAGACGCTGTTTGACCGGGCGGCGCGGGATGGATCGCTGACCGCGGCCGGGGTGCTGCTGCGCGACTATGCGCTGCGTCTGCTGGCGCTCAGGCGGGAGGCCGCGAGCGCGCTGGGGGAGCTGAAGAGCCTGGAGCGGGGGCGGCTGCAACTGGCGGCCAACGAGTACACGTGCATGTACCTGCTGCCGGCCATCGATGCGTTCCGGCGGGAGTTTCCGCAGATCAGCGTGACGGTGAACCGGACGCTGGCCAGCCGCGTGCCGGAGGAGCTGAACCTGCGGACGTTCGAGCTGGGGGTGATCTCGTTCCGGCCGGACCCGGCGCAGTTCCGGACCATTGCCGTGTATGGCGACAGCCTGGCGCTGATTGTGAGCCCGAGCCATGCGCTGGCGCGGGCGGGACGGGTTTCCATTACAGATTTGGGGGAAGAGCTTTTTGTGGCGCACAACGTGACCTCGCCGCTGCGGCGAAAGGTGATTGAGGCGTTTCAGCGGTACCGGACGCCGCTGAACATGGGGATTGAGCTGCCGACGATTGAGGCGATCAAGCGCTTTGTGGCGCTGGGCAACGGGATGGCGCTGGTGCCGCACCTGACGGTGGCGCAGGAGCTGGAGGCCGGGGAACTGGTGCGGGTGCCAGTGGACGAACTGGATGTGAAGCGCGTGCTGCGGCTGGTGCATCGGAGGCAGGCGACGCTTTCCTATGCGGCCAGGGCGTTTCTGGGCACGGTGAAGGCGATGGCGCGGGAGCAGGGGCCGCCGTTTTATTACCAGGTGGAGCGGGCGGGCTGAGCACCTGCGGTGCGGCCACCCGCGGTGGGGCTGGTGTTTCCCGGATTTGTGGGATCTCACCCTTGCGCAAAGGGCGGACAAGGATGGGGCGCCCGGCTCCGGTCTCAAATGCGATTGGGCTGGTTCCGGAAGCGGCTGTTTCGCAAGGACGGGGTCCGGGCAGTTACAATGCTGAGAGCGGGGCCCGGACAAGAGCCGGCGCGCCGAAATCGACAAGTTTGGTTGCCCGCCGGACGGCGAGCGCAGTCGCGAGGTTCAGGACCGAATGAAGAAGATCGCCATTATTGCATTCCTGCTGGCCGTAAGCGTGGCAGCAGGCAGGGCTCAGGAGAGCCGCCAGGACGTGAGTGTGAGCGGAATGGGCATGGTTGAGCCGTTTATCGCGTCGTCCACCAACGTTCAGGTACACTCGAACGCCGGTTACGGAGTGCTGGCCAGTTACCGCTTCATGCTCACGCCATCGAGCGCGCTGGAAGCCAACTATGCCACGACGTACCAGAACAAGATCCACTACTATGTGAATCCCAACAACTACCAGGTGCTGACGCGGACGCAGGAAGTCTCAGCCGCGTACGTGCGGACCTTTACGTTCAAGAAGTTCAATCCGTTTGTGGAAGCCGGACCGGGGGCATTCATTTTTCTGCCGATCGTCAATTCCGGCACCACGTCGCTCGACGTGAAGCAGCAGATTAGCCTGGGCGCGGTGTATGGCGCGGGCGTTGCGTATGAGATCAGCCCCAGCTTCGACGTGCGCGCCGAGTTCCGGGGCATGGTGACGAAGGTGCCCAACTTCGCGTGGGCGCAGTTCACGACCAACAAGTGGTACAACATCTACAATCCCGCCATTGGCGTGGCCTACCACTTCTAGAGCGCAGAGTCTCCATAGGATCGGCATAGGGGGAGCGGTCACCCGCTCTCCCCTGCCACACCACCGGACATGCGGGTCCGCATCCGGCGGTTCGAGAAGTTGAGGTCAGCAGAGACGTGGTATTCCCAGCCTGTCGGCCCATG
>Ga0302320_10009596_pt1 | contig 20768 bp, 17 predicted proteins | sample Bog_T0_3_FD_202130 | JGI IMG/M metagenome (GOLD analysis project Ga0302320, IMG submission 202130) | Peat permafrost microbial communities from Stordalen Mire near Abisko, Sweden - Bog_T0_3 | ecosystem: Environmental > Terrestrial > Soil > Wetlands > Peat | place: Sweden: Abisko, Stordalen Mire...
GTTCTCCTCGTTGTTTCCGTCAAAAACGTCCTGGAAACAAGGCCCCCGCGCGCCCGCATTACAGGCAGGCGATCTGGAGCGCGAAAAATGTTCGGTTTGGTGTGTTCGGCCAAGGCCCGATGACCGCGCAGAGCCGAATCATATGAAGCAGCGCGGGATTGAGCGGACTCCGGATTGATTGGCCGATTCCCCAAGCGCTGCGGGCCAAGCCAGTATGGGGATTGGATGCGGTGATACGGATACGGTGGATACGTTGACAGTGTACTTACTCTCGCCGGGCGCCATTGAGCCCGTCGAACGGCATTCCTTCGACCGCGGGCGTCGCGTCCGCCGCGCGCTTCCGCCATATGAATCCGAGTGCGCGAACAGCGTCGGTCCTGCGCCGACTCGAATCTCGTCCTACCCGAGATCGGCGTCGAATCGTCGCTGGCCGAATTGTACGAGGGCGTCGACTTCGGCGAGTGAGTTTCCGTCGCTTGCGCCCACTCCCCGGGCGGGTAATCTCGCGCAGCGGCTGAGGCCGCGCGAGGGGAGTGAAAAATGATCAAAACATCTAAGATTCAAGGGCCCTTCGGGTCGGTAAATGTGCGTGAGACGGGAGGCGTCGGCCACCCCATCGTTTACATTCACGGCAATTCGTCGAGTTCTCGCGCCTTCCAGCGCCAGCTCGAAGGCCGGCTCGCCATCCGCCGCCGGCTCATCGCCATCGACATGTTGGGATTTGGCGAGTCCGATCGCGCCAGCGACCCGAAGGCCTATCTGCTGTCGGGACAGGCGAAAACGCTGGCCGCCGTCGCCGCCGCGCTGAGCGCCAGCGACGCGGTGTTCGTCGGCTGGAGTCTCGGCGGCCATGTGCTGCTGGAGGCGGCGCCCGATTTGCCCAAGGCGCGCGGCTTCGCCATCTACGGCACGCCGCCGATCGCGTTCCCGCCGGCGATGGACAAAGCGTTTCTGCCCAATCCGGCGATGGGCGTCGGCTTCTCGGCCGAAATCACCCGGGAGCAGGCGGAGGCCTATGTGGCTGCGTTCTTCGCGCCGGGTTTCATGGGTATTCCGCCCTTTTTCGTCGAAGACGTGTTGAAGGCCGACGGCTTGGCGCGCGCAATGGTCGGCGCCAGCATCGACCCCGCCGTGTCGCGCGACGAGATCAAGGTGGTCGAGGAGCTGAAGGTTCCGCTGGCGATCCTGCACGGGGCTAAGGACACGTTGATCAACGGCGACTATTTCGGCTTGTTGAAGATCCCGACGCTGTGGCGCGGCGCGGTGCAGCGCATCGACAGCGCCGGCCACGCCCCGCAATGGGAAACGCCGGCCGTGTTCGATGCGCTGATCGAGTCGTTTGTGAGGGATTGCGTGGGCTGAACGGAGCGGCGGCCTCCCGGCCGCCGAAGAGGGGTTATCGGCGGCCTGGAGGCCGCCGCTCCAGCATCGCCCGCAGCATGGCGCGGCTCTTTTCTTCTGCGCCGCTCGCGCGCATGAAATCGCGCGCCTTGTGTTGCGCGCCTTCGCGCCATAGCGCGCGCCCGGCCTCGGGCAGCGCGGCGTAAGCGTCGAGCGCTCGCGCGAAAGTCTCGGGCGCCTCGAGCGGCAGGTCCCAGCCGGCGCGCGCGGCTTCCAACCCGCGCCAGGGCGTGCGGTCGCTGATGAGCGCGGGAACGCCGGTGGAGAGGGCTTCGAAGATCGCGTGGCCGAAGTTTTCGCCAGCCGTAGGCAGGAAGAACACATCGGTCCGTGCGAGCGTCGCCAATACGCCCGCGCTGTCGCATTCGCCCACGGCGCGTACTTCGATATGCGCAGGCAGGTCTCCGATCGCCGCTTGGCAACGCCGCCAATAGGCCGCGTCTTCCTCCGGCCCGACGATCTCGAAGCGCACGCGGGCGCGAACGAGCGCGAGGGCTCGCAGCGCGAAATCCAGTTGTTTGATAGGCACGATGCGGCCGACGAAGGTCACCCGCAGAACGCCGTCCTCGGCGGGTGCGAAAACCGCGTCGACGGCCGCGCGCAAGTTCGGCGCGACGAGAATTTCGTGGCGGCCCTTGTCCCCGCGCGCGATGTCGGCCGCTTCCGCCTCGCTGGTCGCATGCAGCACGGCGCCGCGCCACAGATCGATCCGCGGCGCCACCGCGAAATAGACCCGCTTGCGCTGCGGCTTCACGCCCAGCGCGCCGTCGGCGAACTCGCCGCGCGGAGACATCAGCAGCGGCGGGCGCGGAATGAGGCCGAGGCGGCGCAACGCCAGCGCCGGCAGCGTGAACTGCCGGTCGAGCACCGAGTTCAACCACAGCAGATCGTGCGGCGTCTCGAGGAGCGCGCGCCGCAACCCTCTGGCGCCGAAACGCCCGGCTTCGAAATAGCGGGCGCGCGCAAAACCGGTCTCGATCCATCCATGCGGGATGTCGCCGAGCGACCCGGGGGGACGCCCGAGCGAGAACATCGCAAATTCGAACTCGTCGCCGAGGGCGGTCGCCAGCGCGCGAAAACTCTGGTTGGGGCCGTTGGCGTCGTTGTTCGGCCAGAAGCCGAGGAGCAGCGCCAGCACCCTGGGACGCGACGGGACTGTCACATCTCGATCCCGTAGCGAAACTGGCCAGAAAAGCTGCGATACGGAGGACGCAGGAGGTCAAGGCCACAGGCGCGCGCGATCTCCTCGCCGTAAGCGAGGCGCGCCGCAATTATCGGCAGTCGCTCGCCGTCACCTGCCAATTTTCCGTTCCCCAGCGATCACAATGCGAGCCGGATTATGCGCGCAGAGAGCGCCGGTCAAGTTTGCCGGTTCCGCTGCGGGCGGGAAACGTGTAACGGCAGTCGCAATTGCAGGCGCAAGACATCGGAGACGCGGCTTGGATTTCGTTTCGTGGTTGGCGACGGCGCCTGCGGTCCGACGTCTCGTCTGGCGCGCCGGCCGGCGCCTCTGCTGCGCCGCGCGCGGCGAGGCGATTGGCAACTCTATCGCGATCAACGGCGAAGCTTATGTGCAGCGCTGCGCGGTTCGCGCCTTGGGTGCCCAAGGGAAACGGGTCGCCTTCGACGTCGCCGCCCCCTACGTGACCGCGCGAATCTGGCCCGATCGAGTCGAGTTGCCGCCGAACTGGCATCTCGAGTTGGAGCGCCTCTTCGAGGCCAATTATCTGATCGTACGCCGCATGGCGCTCGCCTGGCTCGATGGCTATGCGGGCGATTTCGATGTGAGCAACACCTATGCCTGACGCGCGCCCGTCCGATCCCTACGAAAACTATGTGGCCTGGAAGGATTGGCGCGAGCTGTTTGTTTGTTCGCCCGACGCCGCCGACTATTACTCCGGCGAAACGCGCGACCTGCGCATCGCGGACGCCGACGTGCTGGAAATCGGCTTCGGTTCGGGGACGTTCCTCGCCTTTGCGCGCGCGCGAGGCGCCCGCGCTGTCGGGGCGGAAATCATCGCCGATCTCATCGAAGCGGCGCGCGCGCAAGGCTTCGCCTTGCTCGACGGGACATTGGAGGCGGCCGCCAGGACGACGCCGGCGCGCTTCGATACGATCGTCGCCTTCGACGTGTTCGAACATTTCGAGGAAGCGGACCTGTTGCGCAATCTCGACGCGGCGGCCGGACTGTTGAAGCCGGGAGGACGGCTGTTGCTGCGCTTTCCCAACGGCCAGAGCCCGTTCGGGCTGGCGCCGCAGAACGGCGATCCGACCCACCGCGCTGCGCTCAGCGGCGAGAAATTCGCTTACTTCCTGAGGGGGCGGCCGTTCGAAATCCTGCGCTACGGCGACGCCTTCGCGGCGCCGGGGCGCAATTGGAAACAGTGGCTCGGCCGTGCAGCGCGCGCGGCGCTGCGCGGGGGAATCGCGTGCGCCCTCAATGCGATCTACGGTATGACGATTCCCTGGGGTCCGGTGGTGACCCTGGTGCTGACGCGCAAGGCCTGAGGCGCGGGCGTTAAACCTGCGCCGCGCGTCCCGCCTCGACGCGGACGACGACGCCGCTCGGCGCCTCGTCGCCGTGGGCGATGGACAGCCGGGCGGCGGCCGCGGCCCAGCTCTGCAAATTGGCGAGAATTCGCGCGCGCGTCGGGCTGTCGATGGCGTTGAGCGCTTCGTCGAGCGCCAGCAGATCGGGTTTGCGCAGCAGGGCGCGGGCGAGCGCGATGCGCTGGCGCTCGCCGCCCGAGAGCCGGGTTCCGCGTTCGCCGACGATCGTGTCGAGCCCGTCGGGCAGGGCGAATACGAATTCGGCCGCGGCGGCTTCGAGCGCGGCGCCAAGCGTCGCCTCGTCGGCTTGCGGGTCGGCAAGACTCAGATTGACGCGGATCGTATCGTGGAACAGATAGGCTTCCTGCGGCGCATAGCCGACGCGATGGCGCCAGGCGACGCGCGCGGGCTCGTCGAGTTCGCGCCCGTCGAGCAAGATGCGACCGCGCGTCGGCGCGATGAGGCCGAGTGCGAGATCGGCGAGGGTCGACTTGCCGGCGCCGCTGGGGCCGGAGAGCGAGACTTCCTCGCCGGCCACAATTTCCAGGTTCGCCTCGACGATGGTCGGCGCCGCGGCGCCCGGATGTGTGTAGGACACGTTCTCGAACAGCAGCCGGTCGCGCAGCCGCGGCGCCAGCGGGAGCGCTTCGCTCTCTCGCGCGGCCGCGAAAGCGGCGTAGCGTTCGACGAGGCTCGTGTAGACCGGCGTGAGCCGCGAAAACTGCCGGGCCTGATCCTGCAGCCGCGCGCCGTTCGCCATGACACGCGCGAAAACCGCGACGAGGGCGATCAGCGCCAGCGGGTTCATCCGCATCTCGATCAGCGCATAAACCGCGGCGCTTGCGGTGGCGGCGGACAGCAGCACCTTCTGCGCCGCCTGGGCGACGGCGCCGGCGCTGGTTTGCACGGATTGCGCCGCGTCCAGTTCGTCGATCGCGTCGGCGAACGCGCGCTCGCGCGCGGACTCGGCGGCCAGGATCTTGATGAGGCGCCGGCCGGACAGATTTTCGCTGGCGACCGCGTGCAGCGCCCGATTGGCGCCGATCATCGCCGCGCCGGCGCGATGGGCGCGCCGTTGCATAGGCGCGAGCGTGAGCGCGCTGGCGGCGCCGATCGCCAGGGCCAGCAGGGTGAATTGAGGAGCAATCCAGAAGCCGGCGGCGAGCGCGAACAGCGCCTGAACCAGGCTGGCGAAGCCGCCGATCGCAATCTGCGTGGCGTAGCCGCACTGCCCGCATTCGCCGCTCAGCGCATGCGCGGTTTCCGTGGGTCGGTCGAGCTCCGGCGTGTCCAGACGCGCGCGCAGGGCGCCGCTGTGCAGCCGCAACCGCCACTGCCGCGTATAATCGCGGCTGAGTTGCGCCGCGCCGATTCCACCGAGCAACCCGAGCGCCGCCGAGACCGCCGCGAGCGCGACGAAACCGAGCACGGCGGCCAACGGCGCCGTCGCTTGCAGCAATTTCGGCAGCACGGCCAGCAGCGCGCCCTCGGCGAGGCCGGCGCCGACCATGGCCGCCGCGAGCGCGACGATGCGTCGTCCGCGTCCCGCCGCCACATCGCCGAACAACGCCCAGGCCTGCCCCGCTATGCTCGATTTCATTCGTCGCTCCCGCGCCTGGCGCGCTTTGTACGGCGTGGGAGACGATTTGTCCGCTCGGTTGCACGCTTTCCTCGCTTGGCCGGGCGCGCCAAATCGTCTAACGCGGGACGTCGCCCTCCGCTGGCGAGGGGCAACGGCAGGCTGTGGCGACAAGTCGAACATGTATTCTCTCGGACGGCGAGCCTCGACGATGACGAGCGATCCCGCGCAAAGGGACGCGGCGCCATATCTGAGCCCCGGCAACGGCGGCGTCGCCTTGGTCGGCAGACTGAGCCCCGGCTCGTTCGCCGCTGCGGTCGGTCGGCAGGTTTGCTCGAGCGCCAATCAGCGAACTCGCGTATAGCCGGGAACGTCGATGGGGTGGCGTCGACACGGTGAGTCGTTATAACATGGCTGTGTAAGATCGCGGCGCCAATTGGAGGACTAGGAATGCAATTTGGGACCAAGCGCGCCGACGACCTTAAGCTTGAAGATGTCCAGCAAGGCAATAAATCATGGTGGACATCGCAAACTATGAGCTATGACTGGCACGATAAAGTTACGTATCCGAAATTCAGTCTAGATTGGTTTAACGAAATAGACGCTCGATTTCTATATGGCGCTCGATTGATCTCGAGCGAGGCTAATCCGTTTCATAAATTGATGGAAGACGGTGCGTTGGCTGGCAAACGGGTGTTGGAAATCGGCTGTGGCATGGGATTCCATGCCGAAATGCTCGCTAAATCCGGGGCTATCCTAACGACAATCGATATTTCGCCAACTTCGGTCGATGCGACCAGGAATCGATTTGCACTCAAGGGATTGTCGGGCGACGTTGTTCAAATGGACGCCGAGAAGATTGATTTTCCGGATAACACTTTCGACATGGTCTGGTCCTGGGGCGTCATCCATCACTCGTCGCGGACGGGTCGGATCATCCGCGAAATCGAACGCGTTCTCAAACCTGGCGGCGTCGCGAAACTGATGGTCTATAATGTCGGCGGTACTTTAGCTTATCTGACCTTGATGACAAAATATAGTTACAAATTCTGGATGAATAAATCAATTGACGAAGTGCTTTGGGAATGTAGCGACGGTTTTACGGCGCGATTCTATACAAAGGACATTTTCGCTGATCAGTTGTTTACATTCTTTCCGGAGGTAACCATTGAAATAATGGGTCAGGAGGCCGACGCCATCCCGCTCCCGATGTTCATTCGCCGACACGTTCGACGGCTGTTTTCTGACAAAATTCAATCCGAGTGGGCGCGCCGTCGCGGTTTCTTTCTATACGCTACCGCAAGGAAGTCGGTGTGATCGATCGGACGTCGAGCAACTCAGTTTTGCTGTGCGCCCAATATTTGCGTGAAGGGGCCGGCGGGATTGCCGAAGTCGCCCGCTTGACGGCGGCGGCGCTGGGACAGCGTCACGCCATGACCGCCCTGTCGTGCATGGACAGAGGCGAATTTGCCGTGGGAGACGTCGCCGTGCGCGGGTTCGCCGGCAGTCGTCTGCGGTTCGTCGCCCAATTGGCGTTTGCGGCCGGACGTTCGACGCACATCATATACGACTTTGCCGGAACCGCGCGCGCCCACAGCGTTTTGAAATTTCGGGATCGACCGTCCGCGATATGGGCGCACGGCTGGGAAGTCTGGGGAAAGCCGCGAGCCGATTATGTGCGCGCGCTCGAAAGAGCGGATCTCGTTTTGGTGAACAGCCATTACAATTTGGAGCGTGCTGCGGGCGCGCTCGGGAGGGCAAAAGCTGTCCGCGTTTGCCCTTTGGCGACGTGGCGTGACGATCTTCCGGAGCCAACCGTCGGGATCGACGGACCGCCCACCGTTCTGTTGCTGGGCAGGATCGACTCCCTCCTCGCGAAAGGCCATGAAATCCTGATTTCCATTTGGCCGAAAGTCGTGTCGGCCTTGCCCGACGCACGCCTTGTTCTTGCGGGCGGCGGAGACGCGGTCGCCCACGTCGAAGTCTTGGCGAGGGCGTCGGCGGCGGCGGCGAATATCGACGTTCTCGGCTTCGTGCCAAGTGATAGGCTCGTGGAAGTCTGGCGAAGAACCTGTGTATTTGCGATGCCTGGATTCGCGGAAGGTTTCGGGCTGGTTTACATAGAAGCCATGCGGCAGGGAAAGCCGATCATTGCTTCACGCGACGACGCCGGCCAGGAAATCAATTTGGACGGCGTCACGGGATTCAATATTTCGAGAAACAAGCCGGACGAAATTGCCCAGGCGCTCATCGTTCTGCTGCGAGACGGCGATATGCGTCGGCGTTTCGGCGAAGCCGGACGCGAACACTGGAAGGCCAATTATACGTTTTCCTGTTTCGAGCGGCGACTTTTCGGCGCCACCGGAGAATTCCTGGCGCTGTAGCGCAAGTCCATCGATCTGCGCTGCGTCGGCGGATCGCCCTCATCGCCCGCTCCACGGCCGCCCCTCCAGCTGTAGAAGATCGGTCAGGACGCGTGTCGCGGCGCGGTCATGTCGACGAGCATGACAACCCAAGGCTCGGCAACTTTCACGGCTGCGAGCCCCACGAACCAGAACGCCGTGGGGCCGATGATATCCGAAACGAAGCCGCCGTCGACCCGCAGGCCCATTTTCATGGCGAGCAGCACCAGGGGAAAGTACAAATGCCGTCCCGCCGACAACACCCGCACGGTGAAACGGCTGTATAAGGTGAGGAGCGCCCCCAATATCGGCATCCAGACGAGATCGCCGATCCATCCCTGCGCCCAATACACGTCGGCAAAATAGCCCGGCTCGGACGTGGAATTGGGGTTTCCGGTCGCCATTATGTTGAACTGGACGCCGATATCCGTGATGATCGGCTTGTCGGGCCAGAGAAAGCGGGGAACCAACACCGTGAACGCGTAATCCAGCGCCGGGCCGGGCTTGCCGTTGTCGAACAGCGAAATCGCGAAACAACCGGCGTTGACGTAGGACAGGCGCAGCAAGCCGTTCTGAGACTCGTCGCGGGGATCGTTCGCATCCTCGCGCGTGAAATAGTCTCTGGCGATCTGAAAACGATCCTCCAGCGAGCCGGCGCCGAGCACATGGAACTGGTCGATCACGCTCTTTCGGCCGTATTCGATGAACGGTTGCGACTGCGCGTAGAACACGACGACGAGGCTGGCGGAGGCCAAGGCCCGCAGGATCGAATTGTTCGCCGAGATCCACCCCAGCAGGAACATGACCAGCGGCAGCAGCATCGCCAATTTTGAGAATTGCATCGCCCCGATCAGGATATCGGCCGCCAACAACGCGAAGCTTGTGGGAATCCACCGCCTGTTGGCGCGAAACGCATACGAGCTCATCAAGTAGAGCCCGACCGACGACAGTTCCGCGATTTGCAGGACGGCGCCAGGAATAGCGGCTTCGCCATAGCCGCCGATCATCATCGGGACTTCGACCAGCAGCTTCACGCCGTAGCCGATGCCGCAAAAAAGCAGCGCGTAAACGATTCGGGTCTCTTCGGACCGCGATGTCTCGGTGTGAGTCTCGCGCCAGGAGAAAATGAGTTCGATCGCCCAGGAGGCGCCGATCACGCAAAGGCTCGCGCTCGCCACGAGGAGGTTGAGCCTATAGAATTCGTCCGGTTGGGCTGCGTAAAACTGATCGAGATACGACCGGCTCATCGGGCTGACGAACAGCGGCACCAGCGAGCCGAAGCCGAAATAGACCGAAGTCGCCAGACGAAACCAGAACAGCGACGTCCATATCGACGCCGCGTTGAGCAGCACCATGCGCAGCGCCCCGGCGCTCAAAGCGATCATCAGCCAGATCGGGGCGATCCAGTTCATCGCATCGATGACGAATTCGCTGTCCAACAATTGGCCGCCGAGCAGGGTGAAGACCAGAAGCGCGAGCGCCATCGGCTCCAGTGGCGAGGGAGCGATCGGATCGGACACGCGCGCTACCGGCAGTTCCCGCGTTGCGGACGCCGTGAAACTCCCTGGCAGAGACGAGTTCGTGTTCGCCGTCCCCATTCCGCCCAAAAAGCCTCCTGGCGCGTCGAGCGGAGCGGCCTGGGGGCCATCATCGGCCCTGTGCGCTCCCGTGTGACGGCTCCGATCCCTTACCGCCGAATCCGCGTGAAGGCTATCCTCCGCCGCCCGCGGGCCGGCAAGCGAGGGGTTGTCACGGCGCGGTCGGGAACCTACACGGATCTTGCGCGACGGGGCGCTTTTCCCGCGACGACGGGTCCGACAAGAACGCCATGACTGACATCGATCTGCCGCTGGTCTCCGTGCTGTTCGTCACCTACAATCGGCCGCATACTCTGGTCGCAACTTACGAGACCTTTCTCGTGACGACCGATTATCCGCGCGATCGCCTCGAACTGGTCGTGACCGACGACGGGAGCGATCCCGACGTCCAGGCGCTGATCCGACGGCTCGATTTCGACGTCTATTGCTTTTCCGACGTCAATCAGGGCCTCGGCGCCAATTTCAACAAGGGACTTCGCGCCTGTCGCGGAGACTATGTGTTGACGTTGCAGGATGATTGGATGTGCATGCGCGACGGGCGCTATTTGCGCCAGGCTGTCGCCGTACTCGGCGCCTTCGACGATATCGGAATGGTCATATTGCGGGACTGGGGCGAAGCGGTCGTCGCCGAGACGCGAGAGATCGACGGCGCGCAGGTCCGCGTGCTGACCTCCCAGCGCCCGGAAGGCGGCAGATTGGCCCGGACCTATTCCGACAACCCGCATCTCAAGCGCCGCGACTTTCACGACTTCGTTGGTCCTTACCTGGAAGGCGTGGCGATGACCGTGATGGAAAACGAAATGACCGAGCGGGTCGCCCGGCAAACGCGTTTCAAATCCGCGTTGCTTTCCGGGTTCGACCCGTTCGTCATCATTGGCGGACGCTACAGCTTCAATCCGGGGCGGCGGAGGACGCGGTTGGAAACGATGATCGCGGCCGCGCCGTTCGGCTCCGCCGCTTTACGAGGCGTGCGGGCTTTGCGTCGCGGTTGGCGTCAATGGGTCGGCAAGGAAGGCATGTGAGATGATCCTTTCTTTCGCGTCGCGCCGCCGCCGATGTTGAGGGCCGCCCTCCGCAACTTCGTCGTTCAGGGGTTGTCCCTCGGTCAGAGCTTTTTCGACCGGATTTTCGTCGTTGCGCTGCTCCTGCGCAGCCTCGGCGTCGACGTTTACGCGGATTGGGTGGCAATAACCTCCGTCGCAGGCCTGTTCGGTCTGGCGGAGACGGGACTGAACTTTTATTTCGGCAACGTGATGATGCGCAGGTTCGCCGAAGGCGACGTTGCCGGATTCCAGAGAATACTGAGCGTTGCGATCACGGTGGCGGTCGGCCTCGCGGCGTTTCTCGTTTTGCTGGGCGTCGCTCTTATTGCGCCGATCGACATCGTCCGATCGCTGTCGCTCGGCGGCATTGCGCGGTTCGATGCGAAAATCGCGCTCGCCCTGCTGTCGATCGTGTCGATCTCACGCATCTTTCGCGGCTGCTTGTTCCAGATTTATCGGGGACGTCGGGAGTTCGCGCGCGGCCTGATTGTCGACCTGATGTTCGCCATGTCGGTTTCGCTGGCGTCGGCCGGCGTTGCGCTCGTGGGCGGGGGCGTCGTGGATCTCGCGCTGGCGACATTCGGCTGCGAAGCCATTTTCGGCTGGGGCGTTCTGCTCGTCGATCTCACACGACGCTATCCGAGCCTGCGCCTGCGCCCGGCGTTTCCGAGGGCGGCGGAAATTGCCGACCTATGGGCACGCATCAAATGGTCGGCGCTCGCCCAGGCGGGATCGAGCCTCGTCGTGTGGGCGCCGCCACTTTTGCTGGGCGCGATGCGAATCGGCGCTTCGGCGGTGGTCTCGTTCGTCGTGCTCAGAATCCTGGTGAGTCTGGGGCGTCAGGCGACGGGAATGTTATTGACGGCGTTCAACGTGGAACTGGCCGCGCTCGCTCCGGAAACGCAAGGCGATTCGCGCGCCGCCGCCATCGCCGGTCTCGGCGCGTTCAGCAGCGCGGCCACAGCTGTATTGGCCGTCGCCTCGGTCGCCTTTGCCGGCGAGGCGATTTCCCTCTGGACCGGCAAGGCGGCGCTGTTCGATCCGGCTGTACTCGCGTCGCTTTTCGCCGGGTCGCTGGCGGGCGGGTTCGCCGCCCCGTTTCAAATGTTCTTGTCCTTCGCCAACGAACCCAAACTCGTCGCTATCGCGGCGGTGATAAACGCCTGCGTCGGACTGACCCTCGGCGCCCTCGGGGCCTCGATGTTCGGCCTGTTGGGACTGACTGTCGGCTTGGCGATGGGGGAAATCGCGGGCAGCGCATATTTTCTCACCAGCGGCGCGCTGTCGGCGCTGCGCCTCGATACGGCGCACTATCTTCGGCGCAGCTTCGCGATCACTTCCCTGGTTGTGGTTTCGACGGCCGCGTTGGCGGTTGCGCTGCGGTTGCTCCCGCTGCCCGGCGGCTTAGCGGGGCTCACAGTGCGCGTGATCCTGTTTGTCGTTTTGGGCGCGACGCCGGCGCTGGTGTTTTCCGCGCCGCGGCCGCTGCGGTTGCAAATTTTGTCGCGCCTGCGCAGGTCGGCGGATATGCGCGTCTCTCAGAAGTGAGCGTTCAACCGGCGCCTGCCAACGCTCGGCTGAGAACGACGGCCCTCGCGTCATAGGAATAGGCGGGGACGCAGCGGGCATAGGCGCGCTCGATCATCTGCGCGCGCTGCTCCGGCCGCGCCAGATAATGAATGACCTTCTCGACGAGTTCGTCCTCGCTGGCGAACGCGCCGATTTCCTCGCCCGGGGCGAACAGCGAGCGCGTCTCCGAATTGTCGATATGCAGCATGAAGCCCCGGCAAGCCGGGATTTCGAAAGTCCGCGTCGAAACGAGGTCCTGCCAGCCCTGCGGTCCCGAGGGACCGGAATGGAACGCGAGATTGATCCGCGCCGTTTGAGCCGCGCGCGCGTAGGCGTCGCCAAACAGCGGGTAGCCGAGGTAGCACGGCTCGAGCGGCGTGCCGCGCAACAGGTTCCGCCAATTGGCGCCGACGATCTTCAGCGAAACGTTGGGCGCGCGGCGTTGTAAGGCGTGAAGCCACTTGGCCTTGTAGGGGGAGCCGATGCCGACATAGAGGCAATCGACTTCGAAATCCGCTTCGCTCACCTCAGCGAGCCGAGGATAATGCACGGCGCTGCTGTAGCCGTGATGCAGGAAATGCGGTTCGCGAACCCCGAACTGCTCACGCAGCGCGTCAAGTTGAAACGACTTGGTTGTAAACACGAAATCGTATTGCGCGAACGTGTTGACGTCGAAGCCGCCATGCCTGAAATGGAAATCCGGAAAATAGTTGGCGCTGCGCACGCCCATGCGCCCGAGCGCTCGCAACGTCGCCGGCTCGATATTGAGGCCCTTCACGGTCAGCAAGGCGTGCGGCTCGACTTGTCGCGCCGCGCGCAGGATCGCGTCGTTGTAAGACCTCACCAGGAGCGGGCGCATGGCGCGGGCGGCCAGACGCAGCGGCAGCGTGGGCGACGCCAGAAAGTGGTCGCGGATATCGACGAAATGGTTTTCCCAGCCCAGCTTGCGAAACCCCGCCGCGACGCCTTCGCCCGAGGCCCCGTAGCTGAATTCGCCGGCGTGGAGCACGCGGCGGACGCTCATGCTCAGGCTCCCTCGCGGGCGCAGAACCGCAGCGCGGCGAGCAGCCCATCGAGGCTGCGCCGCATGTCCAGTTCGTCGTAGATGCGTTGCGACGCCTCCGACATGGCGGCGCAGGCGGTGGGATCGTCGATGAGCTTCGCCAATTCGTCGCCGAGCGCCGTCGCGTCGCCGCAGGGAAACGCGCGCGCGTTGACTCCGGGGCGGGCGACATCGGTCGCGCCCAGAGCGCCGACGCGATCCGACAGCAGCAGCGGCAGGCCGACGCAGGCGCCCTCGGAGCAGATGAGCGGATGCGGATCGGCCTCGGAGGGGTGCGCCAGCACGTCGGCCGCGGCATAGACGGCGGGCAGGGCGTCGACATTGACGAAGCCGAGGAAGGTCGCTGAGACGCCGCTCTGGCGCGCTTCGGCTTCCAGCGCCGCGCGCAACTCGCCGTCGCCGGCGAACAGCAGCCGCAGCCGCGAATTGTCGATGCGCGGCGCCGCCCGCAGCAAGTCGGCGGGGCGTTTGCGAGGAACCAGCTTACCGACGAACAGCACGACGAAATCGTCGGGCCGTAAGTCGTGGGCGGCGCGGAACTCGTCGCGCAACCGGGCGCGCTCGGCGCGCGCTTTTCGGTACGCCGTCTCGTCGATCGTCAGCGGCGCGCGAAACAGCCGGGAAGCCGGGACGCCGTAATGGCGGAAATACGCTTCGTTGTTGTCGCCAATGGTGAGGAAAGCGCGGAACTGTCGCAGCACGAGCGGCAGGATCGCGGCCTTCAGCGCCGCCCTTGCCGGGGACCGCTCCGAGCGCAATTCGCTGTCGGAGGTCATGATCGCGGGAATGCCTCGCCTCCGCGCCCACACCAGGGCTTTGAGCGTGGTCAGCAGATTGTAGCCATAGAGCAGCACGGCGTCGGGAGCGAAACGGTCGAGCGCCGCGCCGACTCCGTCGTTGTTCACCGCGAGCGGCGCTATGTTTTTGATGCGCTCGGCGCCGGGAAGGAACTCGTGATCGTAACCGGCCGTCAGATCCATCGACCAGGCGATGTCGGTTTTCATTTCCCCGTCGTGGTAACTCTCCAGTCCGATTCGCGAGGCGAAGAACACTCGGCTCGCCACGCCTCCTTCCTGGGCCAGCGCACGATAGAAGGGCGTGAAGTGTTGGATGGGATGCGAGACGACGATCCCCAATCGAGGCGCCCGCGCCGAGGTTTCGAAGCTCGGGTTCATGAGGCCAGTTCCATTTCCTCGTCATCGAAAGGTTCGGCTTCGTCGCGATGCGCGCGTCCCGGCGGATACGACAGCGCCGCGCAGAGCGCGAAAATGACCGCCCCCGCCTCGGTGCGCAGCGGATAATCCACGAATGAATGTAAGGCCAACAGGACGACGCCGAAATAGGCCGAGCGCGTCAGGGTCATGTCGAGCGTTGTCGTCTTGGCGGGGCGGGGGCGAGTCAGCGCGGCGCCGCGCGCGACCAGCCAGACCGCGAACAGCGCCAGCCCGAGAGCGCCGAAGACTCCTGTCTCGACGAGGATTTGCAGCCAGTCGTCATGGGCCGCATTGACGAACGTATTGGCGAAGACCTGTTGCGGACGTTCGAACGCCGCATACAGGGTCTCGAACGATCCCAGGCCCGAGCCGGTGGGAAACACCGCCTTCGCCATCGCGACCGAGCGCTCGGCGATGACGACGCGGGCGTCGTCCGCCATGCTTTCGTTGAAGCGGTCGGTCAGGTGCAATACGCCCGACGACGAGGCGAAGCCGAACGCCGCGAAGACGGCGACTCCGATCGCGATCAGACTTTGCCGGCGCCACCGGTTGCGTTCGTCGCTCAGCAGCAGCGTGGCGACCATCGCCAGCCCGACGAGGCCCAACAATACTCCGGCCCGGGAGCGCGCGAGGATCAGCGCGACGAGCAGCAGGAAAATCAGGGTCAGCCCGACGAACGAAAGCGCGATGCGCGCCGCGGCGAGATTGTTGGCCTTGTTGGATTGCAGGAACCCGAGCACGAGATCGCCGACGAACGGCGCGGTCATCAGGATCGAGACATACAGCAGCGCCGCGAAATGGTTGCGGTTGGCGAAGAAGCCGACGGCTTCGGTCGGATTGGTGAAGTGAAAGAATCGCAGCGCGCTCGTCGGGCCGCCGGCGAGTTGCGCAAAGCCGAGAAATACGCTGACGACGGCAAAGGCGAGAAAGCACAACAGAACGGCGCGCTTCTGCGCGCCGGCCAATTGGCGCACGCCCACGAAGATCGCTATAGCGGGCACGATCGACAGCGCCGCTTCCGCCGTGGCCGAAGGCGTTAGGCTCAGCGCACTCCAGCCGGACGTTTCGCCCGTCGCACCCAAGGCTTCCCGCCGCCATACCGCTGTCGGCAACGCCTGCCACAGCGCGGGAGGGGTCGGGAGCGCAAGCGCCACGGGGAGCACAAAAGCAAATCCCGCTAACGCCCACTCGAGGACGGTTATGTCGGACAGCCTTCGATCGAGGCCCCGGGCCACGCAACAGAGGATCAGCGGCAGCGCGCAAAGTTGCACAACCACATCGCCGGGCGACCCGGCGCGGGTGCCCCCACCGAACGCCAGCGCACACAGCAGGCAGATGACGCTGGCGGCGGTGATGCTTTCTACTCCGGGGCGTTTCGCCGCGGTTTATGGGCTGGAAGGCGACTTATTGGTCACCGCGATCACGATCGCCGCGCCGCCGACGGCGACCACGACGACACTTCCGGTAATCAGGGTCGGCGACAGCCCGGCGCCCGCCGTGCCGACGTTGCCGCCGTTCGCCGCCAACTTGCAGGGGGAAATATCCCCGATCGTGACCGACGAGGCGCCCGCGAGGGTGACCGAGCAGCCGTCCGCGAAGACGATGGTGGCCGACCCGCCGATCGGGGCCGAAACCACGTCGCCGACTTTGAGACCGCCGCCGGCGCCGGGAGCTCCGTCTACGGTCACGCCGCCCTGTACGTTGGTGAGCTGCACTCCCGTTGCGGCAAACGCAATACCGCTCCATACTGTGGTCGCCGCAATGGCCAAGGCGACGCGCTTGCTGAAAAATCCGCGGGTCTGCATATCACCCCTCCTGCTGCTGATTTGCTGATACCAGACGCCACAGATGGCGTAAAGGGTTGTCAAAGCCGGCCGAGGCGGAAGTCTTGGCTGTAAACTACGCCGCGGCGCGCCGAATTGACAGGGTCTATGCCGATCTTTACGCAGTGGATCGTAGGTTCCGGGAGGCGGATCGGCTTGTCGACGCGCCCGGCGCAGATCCATTTGTAACAATTGCGCCGACGTTTTGGCGCGGGCTGGGAAGAGGGTATGCGCGATCTTCGAAGCGTGAAGCTGTGCGTCGTCGGGCTAGGCTATGTAGGTTGTCCGTTGGCGGTCGAGTTCGGCAAGCAATTTCCGGTTGTCGGTTTCGATATCGATCCCCACCGGATCGCGGAACTGCGCGCCGGGAGGGATTCGACGCTGGAACTGACGGAAGCCGAGCTCGCCGAGGCCCATCTGCTGCGGTTCTCCAGCAGTCCCGACGACATTCGCGACGCCAATGTGTTCATCGTCACGGTGCCGACGCCGGTGGACGAGGTGAAGAATCCCGACCTGCGCCCGCTCATCAGCGCCTCGACGACCGTGGGCAAGGCTCTCGAGCGCGGCGACGTGGTCATCTACGAATCGACAGTTTATCCCGGCGCTACCGAGGAGGTGTGCGTCCCCGTTCTCGAACAGACCTCCGGGCTGAAGTTCAATGTCGACTTCTTCGTCGGCTACAGCCCCGAACGGATCAATCCCGGCGACAAGGTTCATCGCCTCACCAACATTTTGAAGATCACCTCGGGCTCGACCCCGGAAACCGCGGATTTTGTCGATTCGCTGTATCGCGCCATCGTCGCCGCCGGCACCCATCGCGCGCCGAGCCTCAAAGTCGCCGAGGCCGCCAAAGCGGTCGAGAACACGCAACGTGATCTCAATATCGCCATCGTCAACGAATTCGCGCGCATTCTAAATCTCCTCAACGTGGACACCGAGGCCGTGCTGGTTGCGGCGGGCACCAAATGGAATTTTCTGCCGTTCCGGCCCGGGCTCGTAGGCGGCCATTGCACCGGCGTCGATCCATTTTATCTGAGCTATCGCTCGCAGCGCGCCGGTTATCATCCCGAACTCATCCTCGCCGCGCGCCGCATCAACGACGGCATGGGGGCCTACGCCGCCGCGCAACTCGTCAAGGCGATGGTCAAGCGGCGCTTGCAGGTGGTCGGAGCGCGGGTGCTGGTGATGGGGTTGTCGTTCAAGGAGAACTGTCCGGACCTGCGCAACACGCGGGTGGTCGACATCGTCAAGGAATTGCGCGGCTACGAAGCGCAAGTGGACGTTTACGATCCCTGGGCGGATCCAGCCGACGCTCGCAAGTCTTGCGGGATCGATCTCATCGAAGCGCCGCAGAAGGGCGACTATGACGGGATCATCATCGCCGTTGCGCACAGTCAATTCCGTGATCTCGGAGTCGAGGGCGTGCGCGCCCTGGGCAAGCCCGAGCATGTGCTCTACGATCTCAAATATGTGTTTGCCGCCGAAGCGGCGGACCTGCGTCTTTGATCGAAGGGGCAGGAAGCGGGGGCGACCCCATGGCGCGATATGACATCGGCCGGAAAATTGCCCTCTGCCTGGGCGGCGCCTGGCGCGCGGCGCCTGCGCGGATCGATATCGACCGCGAGACTCTCGCCCACATCGCGCCGATGCTGATCGGGTCGGGAGCAGCGAACCTGGTGTGGCGCCGACTCGCCAAAACTCCGGTCGGCGCGACGCCCATCGGCAACATCCTGCGAGACGCCGCACGAAGGCAGGCGTTCGTCGCCGCCGCGCGATTGGCGCTGCTGCGCCGGGTTGCGCGGGCGTTCGCCGGCGACGGGTTGTCGCCCGTGCTGTTCAAGGGTTGGGCGTTGTCGTCGGCTTACGCCGATCCCTTCCTGCGCCCGCTCGGGGATCTCGATTTCTTCGCGCCGCCCGCCCAATACCTGCGCGCCTGCGACGTCCTGGCCACCCTGGGGTCCTGCGTCGCCGCGTCCGACAAGGAACGGACCTACCACATTCCCGGCCCCGGCCCGGGCGGCGGCGTCCATGTCGACATGCACTCGACGCTCCCGAGCTATTATTGGATCGATCCCGAGGCCTTTGCCGCGACGGCGGCGGCGTCGACCCTGTCCGACGGGACGCCGATCCGCACCCCCGCGCCCGAACTGCATTTGCGTCTCGTCGTCATGCATTTTCTCAAGCACGGGGGTTGGCGGCCGCTCTGGCTGTGCGACATCGCCGCGCTCACGGAAACGGTCGGGAGCGGCTTCGATTGGCAGGCCTGCCTGACCACTGACTCTTGCGCGCGCGAGTGGATGGGGGCCGCGTTGGGCGTCGCGCACGAACTCGTCGGCTGTCGCATTCCCGAACCCGGCCTCGCGGCCAAGCCGCCGAGCTGGTTGACGAACTCGATCCTGAACGAGTGGCGCGCGCCCTACGCTCGGCGATTTCGGGCGCCCGAATTCGAAGCCAGCGCGAAATTCCTGCTCAAGAAGGCCGCCTCATACTGGCCGAACCCGATCGAGGGGGCGCTGAAACGCGGGGCGGCGCCGACAGCGGCGCGGCCGTGGCGCAGTCAGGCGGCCTATTTTGTCGACAACGCGAGCCGCGGGCTCGGCAAATCGATGCGGAAAATATTCTTGCAGGCTTGAACGGAGATGCTTAGTTCCCCGGGGAGGATCGAGGTCGTCGAATGTTCATGAGGAACGAATCCTCTATGCGGGGAGCGCCGACCGCCGAGCTCCCGGAGAGCGAAGCCGCGCCCAAGCGATCCTCGCACGCGCCGGCTCTGATCACGCGGATGCGTTTCCAATATCCGCTCGGCTTGGCGTTGTGCCTGCTGGCGCCGCTCGTCGCCCAGGTATTGCTGCTCGAGACCCCGTCCGCTCCCAATGTGGTCAACACCGCCATCGGCGTGATGGCCGCTGTGACGATCGGATATTACGCGTTCCGCCGAATCGCCGCCTATCCGACGCTCTGGCCTCCCGCCGCCTCGGTGACGCCGGTGTTCTCGATTTCGTTCCTGCTGATCGTCGCCTGGTTCTTTCTGTTGCGCATCGAGTACAGCCGGTTTCAGTTCGTGTTCGGCTACGTCCTGGTCGTGGCGTGGTTCATGGGCTTGAGTTTGGCGACTTCGCGGCTGTCGCGTCCGCGATTCGCTCTGGTGCCGCTCGGCGACGCGCCGACGATCCGCGGCCTCGCCAAGGCGGACTGGTTGGAGTTTGAAGCGCCGGGGCCGTTGCCGCAGGGCGTGAGTGGGGTGGTCGTCGACACCAAAGCGGATTTCGGCGCGGGATGGGAGGCCTGTCTGGCGGCGAGCGCGCTGGCGGGGACTCCGATATACGATTTCCGCGCCGTGCGCGAGGCGATGACGGGGCGGCTCGAAGTGCTCAGCTTTGCCGACAACGTCCTGGCCGCGCACGATCCGAACGGCGCCTATCTCGCCTTCAAACGCTTCGTCGATTTCGTCACCGCCTTCGTCGCGCTGGTGCTGCTCTCACCCTTGCTGCTCGCGGTCGGCGTGCTCGTTCGCCGGGATTCTCCGGGGCCGGCGCTGTTTAGGCAGACGCGGGTGAAGCGGGGCGGGGAGACCTTCACGGTCTACAAGTTCCGCACGATGACCGAGGGGTCGGCCGATCCGACGCGGGTGGAAGACGCCATCACCCGTCCAGGCGATCAGCGCATCACCCACCTGGGGCATTTCCTGCGCCGCAGCCGCATCGACGAACTGCCGCAGATCTACAACGTGCTGATCGGCGATATGAGCTGGATCGGGCCGCGGCCCGAGGCGCTGCCGCTGGTGGCCTGGTATCGCCAGCAACTGCCGATGTACGCCTATCGGCACATCGTGCCGCCGGGGATCACCGGATGGGCGCAAGTCTATCAGGGCCATGTGACCGACCCCAGCGACGTGCTGGAAAAGCTCCATTACGATTTCTACTACATCAAGCACTTCTCGCTGTGGCTGGATCTGCTCATCGTCTTCCGCACCCTGCATGTCGTCTGGACCGGCTTTGGCGCCCGCTGAGGTTTCCGGCCATCGTGTTTTTGGCGCGTTTCGGGATCACGAAGCGCTGGCCTGTCCACGCCGATCCGATTAGGACGACGGCGGATTGTCGGCGACCCTCGTGAGGAGTGACGATTGACGTTTCGCTATCGCGCGTTGGGGTTGGACATCCTCGCTCCTTTCGCCTGCTCTGGCTTCTGGCCGGTCGAGCGGGCGACGACGGGGCGGGAAATCGTGTTGGAGCTGGGCTCGGCTCCGCTCGCGCTGGAGGCGCCGATCTGCGTTCGGCCGCTGACCATGATCGATGCGCAGGGCACGGCGCTCCACCGCGTTCCCGGCGTCGCGCGCTACCTCATCAGCGAGCGGCGGCGGATCGTGATCGATCTCGCGCCCGGTGGGCCGTTGACGCGGGCGATCGATTATTTGCGCGGGACGCCGCTGGCCATTCTCTGCCTTCAGCACGGATTGACGCCGCTGGCCGCGGCGTCCGTTCGGGTCGGCGACAAAGCCTTGCTGCTCGGCGGCGCGGTGAACGCCG
>Ga0302320_10009597_pt1 | contig 20767 bp, 16 predicted proteins | sample Bog_T0_3_FD_202130 | JGI IMG/M metagenome (GOLD analysis project Ga0302320, IMG submission 202130) | Peat permafrost microbial communities from Stordalen Mire near Abisko, Sweden - Bog_T0_3 | ecosystem: Environmental > Terrestrial > Soil > Wetlands > Peat | place: Sweden: Abisko, Stordalen Mire...
GCGGATATTGCCCATCGTCGCCTCCGATAGACGGCGGGCCGTCACGATGCCCTGGAGATCCCCGCTGAGCAACGCAATGCCAGCGCTTTGGATGGCGACATCGGCGCCCGTCCCCATTGCGATCCCCACATCGGCGGCGGCGAGCGCCGGCGCGTCGTTGACGCCGTCGCCGGCCATCGCCACGATTCGCCCCTGCTTGCGCAGGCGCTCGACGACCTTGGCCTTGTCTTCCGGCAGAACCTCGGCCTCGACCTCATCGATTTCGAGTTTTCGCCCGACGGCCTCGGCCGTGGTCTCGTTGTCGCCGGTCAGCATCACGACCCGGACGCCTTCGGCGCGCAGCGCGCGGATCGCTTCAGCGGTCGTCGCCTTGATCGGATCGGTTATCGCCAGAACGCCCGCCGGCTTTCCGTCGATGGCGACGAAGATCGCCGTCGCGCCTTCTCCACGCAACGCTTTGGCCGCCTTCTCGATCGGCGAGACGTCGATGGAAGCGGCCTGCATCATCATTTGGTTTCCGACGACGATGCGACGTCCGTCGATCGTACCCGTTACGCCCTTGCCCGACGGCGCGTCGAAATCCCGCGCCGGCGACAAAGTGAGATGGCGTCCAGACGCTGCCGCGACGATCGCCGCCGCGAGCGGATGTTCGCTGTTCTTTTCAAGGCTCGCGGTCAGCCGCAGCAGATCGTCTTCGCTGAAGCCGCCCACCGGCCGCATATCGACGACTTTCGGCTTGCCCTCCGTGAGTGTGCCGGTCTTGTCGATCACCAACGTGTCGATCTTCTCGAACCGCTCCAGCGCCTCGGCGTTCTTGATGAGTACACCGAGTTGAGCGCCGCGCCCGACGCCCACCATGATCGACATCGGCGTCGCCAGCCCCAGCGCGCACGGGCAAGCGATGATCAGCACGGAGACGGCGGCCACGAGGCCAAAGGCGGACCGCGGCTCTGGCCCCCAAATCGACCAAGTCACGAAGGCGGCGAGGGCGACCGCGATGACCGTGGGGACGAACCATCCCGCGACCTGATCCGCGAGGCGTTGTATCGGTGCGCGGCTGCGTTGCGCCTGTCCAACCAACTGGACGATTTGCCCCAGCATCGTATCACGCCCCACCTTGTCGGCGCGCATCACGAAACCGCCGCTGCCGTTCATCGTGCCGCCGATCAGCTTGGCGCCGACGACCTTCGTGACCGGCATCGACTCGCCTGTAACCATGGATTCGTCGAGCGAACTCCGCCCTTCCAGCAGTTCGCCATCCACTGGGACCTTTTCGCCAGGGCGGACGCGCAGTCGATCGCCAACCGCGACCTGATCGAGGCCAACCTCTTCGTCGATCGCATCGCGAATGCGTCGCGCGGTCTTCGGCGCGAGATCAAGCAGGGCTCGGATCGCGCCCCCCGTCTGCTCGCGCGCGCGAAGTTCGAGAACCTGCCCGAGGAGCACAAGCACGGTGATCGCCGCCGCCGCCTCGAAGTAGATCGCGACCGCGCCGTCCGTGCCGCGGAAGGCCGGCGGGAACAGCCAAGGCGCGACGGTCGCGACGACGCTGTAGGTCCACGCGACGCCGGTCCCCATCGCGACCAGCGTGAACATGTTGAGGTTGCGGCTGATGAGCGAAGCCCATCCACGCGTGAAGAAAGGCCAGCCGGCCCAAAGCACGACGGGCGTCGCGAGCAGCAATTGGATCCAGTTGGAAAGCTGAGCCGGGATTGGCAGGCCGTGGCCCATGAGATGGCCGCCCATTGCGAGGCCCATCACCGAAGCCGCGAAGACCAATCCGATCCAGAATCGCCGCGTCATGTCCGCGAGTTCGGCGTTGGGGGCCGCGTCCGCGGTGACTTCCTCAGGTTCCAGCGCCATACCACAGATCGGACAGGCTCCCGGGCCGACCTGACGGATCTCGGGATGCATCGGGCAGATGTATATCGCCTCGGACGGAGCGGGCTTCGGCGCCGCCTCCGCCTTCGGCGCGAGATATCGCGCCGGGTCTGTCGCGAACTTCTCTCGGCACCCGCCGGAGCAGAAAAAGTAGGTCTTACCGGCGTGGTCAGTCTTGTGTTTGGCCGTCGCGTCATCGACCTTCATGCCGCAGACGGGATCGCGGGTGTCGGCCTCGGAGGTCGGCGCCGGGATCTTGGGCGCGAGGAATTGCTTGGGATCGGCGGCGAATTTCGCGCGGCAACCGTCGCAACAGAAATAGTAGCTTGAACCCGCGTGCTCGGCCGTATGTCGGGTCTTCGCCGGATCGACCGCCATACCGCAAACAGGATCGCGCGCCTGGCCCGCCGTCAACGGCGGCCCGAATAGAACCATGACGGGATGGTTCGCGGCATTGGGACTGGAAGCGTGGGACGGCATGATTTTGCACCCTCTGGCGCCTCGCGCCCGGACACTTGAAGAGCTTCGCCGATGTCGCTACACCTTCCCATCATGGCAAGGTCAAGGGAATTGCGAGCATGAATATCGGCGCCGCGTCCGCCGCCTCCGGCGTAAGCGCGAAAATGATCCGCCACTACGAAATGATTGGGCTGCTGCATCCGGCGCCGCGAAGGGAAAACAGCTATCGCGATTACGGGTGCCCCGATGTGCGCGAACTTCAGTTCATCGGTCGCGCCCGCAAGCTTGGTTTTTCCATACCGGAAATCGCCGCGTTGCTCGCGCTCTGGCGCGACAAGCGGCGTCCGAGCCGCGAAGTGAAGCAGGTAGCCTTACGACACCTCGCCGATCTTGAAGCGCGGATTGAGGACATGCGGACCATGGCCGCGACACTTCACCACTTGGTGCGCTCGTGCCGTGGCGACGACCGCGCGGATTGCCCAATTCTGGCTGACCTCGGCGGCCATGCACATTGATGCGAAACGGAGTGCGCTCGCGTGATATCTCGTCAGCTTCCAGTGAGGCTTGCAAAAGCGAGCCCGATTGGCGTTCGTGCGCATTCATCTATAAGATAGATGAAGTTGCAGGCGCGTATGCCGCTCGGGCCGGCGCTTGATGGCGCCGTCCGCGGCAAAAAGGTCAGCGGACCCATTTCTCGTGGGCGAAAACAGTGAAGCTGACGAGCTATTCCAATTACACGCTCCGCGTCCTGATGATCGCCGCGGCGCGTTTCCCGGCGCTGACCACGATCGGCGAAGTCGCCGACTGTTTTGCGATCGCCAAAACCCACCTCGTAAAATGCGTGCATCAACTCGGTTCATGGGGCTACATTCAGACGGTTCGTGGTAACAAAGGCGGTTTCAGGCTGGCACGCCCGGCCGCCTCGATCTCGATCGGCGAAATCGTTCGCCGGACCGAGGAAGGTTTCGCCCTCGTCGAATGTTTTCAGCTTGAAACAAATACGTGTCCGTTGATCAACCGCTGTCGGCTGCGTCCGGCGCTTCAGAGGGCGACCGACGCATTTCTCGACACGCTCGACGACATAAGTCTGGCGGAGATAACGGAAAACGGCGACGACCTACTCGAAATTCTCCACATGGAGCGGCCGCCTGGACCTTCTTGCGCCGCGTTCGCCATCTCGTCCTGACAGCGCCTGTCCAAAGGCCGACTGGTTGTCCATAGCATCAAGCGTGAGATCAGTCAGCGTCAGCTTGGCCAACTCGGCGCGAAACGCGGCATGAGCTTTTTCGCAGGCGCGGCGCAGCCCGCACACAGTGACGATCTGGCATTCCCTTGCGTCATTCAGCCGACAGGGAAACAGGTTTTGCTCCGGTTCAAACAGATCGACGACCGCGGTGACGGTGATTTCGTCCGAGGGGCGCGCCAAGCGATAGCCGCCGCCGCGTCCGCGCTGACCCAGCAGAAAGCCCGCCTGCATCAACTCGTTGCAGGTTTTGAGCACCAAGGCTTGCGTCATGCCGAGATCGCGAGTCATTTGCGGCATGGTGAGCGGCTTGTCGCCCCGACACGCCATCAAGATTCGCATCGCACCATTGGTGGCGGCATTCAATCGCATCGGACCTCCGCCGAAAAGAACCGGCTCATATAACGGCTTACGCTGATCGGCGGCTACAGTATCGAAAGTTGGGCCGCGCCGCTTAACATCGTCCGCGAAAGGATGGCGCCCGCCGCGAGCGTCACGATTTCGTCCATCCGCTCCAGCCCCGCCGTCTGGTGGGTAAGCAGCAGAACCGTCTTTCCGACGGCGTGTTGGAAAACGCCGTTGAGAACGCATTGCGCCGTCTCGGCGTCGAGCCCCTCCGTCGGCTCGTCGAGCACAAGGATCTTCGCCTCGGTGAGCAGCGCCCGCGCCAGCGCGAGCCGCCGCGCTTCTCCCCCCGACAAGCGCGCGCCAGCGACGCCGATGTGCGTCTCCAGCCCATGGGGAAACGCGCGAACCGTCTCCTCCAATTGAGCCGTCGCCAACGCCGCCCAAAGCTCCGGCTCCGTCGCGTCGGATCGCGCCAGACGCAAATTTTCCGCGACCGTCGCCGAGAACAGATGCGGTGATTGCGTGACGACGCAGATGCGCGAGCGGATGTCGTCCATCGCCAGGTCGGGCAAAGGCGCGCCGCCGAGGCGGATCTCGCCATGGGTCGGGTCGCGGAAGCGCAGTAGCAGGTCGGCGAGGCTTGACTTTCCAGCGCCGCTCGCCCCCATGAGCGCGATCCGCGCGCCCTCGGCGATATATAGATCGACGTCGTCCAACGCGGCGCGCCCGGCGCCAGGATAGACCAGGCCGACGCGATCCAGCCGGAGGTCGAATTTTCGCGGAAGCAGGGCTGGCGCGGACGGGTCGATGACGACCGGCTTGCGATCCAGCAATGTGAACAGACGGTCCGCCGAGGCCAACACGCCAAAAAGGCCTGCAAAGGCTGCGGGAACGCCGCCAAACGCCTCGAAACTCGTCAAGGCCGTCAAGGCGGCGAGCGTCAACTCCGGGCTCGACAGAACGCCGGAACGCAACAGCGGAACGCCCAGGACGAGAACCGCGACGAGCGCGAAATCGCCGGCGACGGCGCCGCCGATCTGACCGAACGTCCCGATGCCAGCCAGACGCGCTTCGGCGTTCAGCCATTCGTCCATCCGAGATTCAAGCGCATCGAAGTGGGTCTCGTCGGCGCCGGTCAGCATCAACGGGGAGAGGCCTTCGAGATCGTCGACCAGACGCGTTCTGATATCCGCCGATAGCCTCGCGGCGGTGCGACTCGGGGCGCGGCCGGCGAGCGAGGCAAGCGCGGGCGCGAAAAAGCCCGCGACGACGATCGCGAGCCCCGCCGCGACGGCCAAGCGGCCGTTCCAGCACGCCAAGGCCCCGACGACGGCGGTCGAGGCGAGTAGCGCGACGGTGAGAGGCGAAATCAGTCGCAGGAACACCAGTTCTAGCCTATCGACGTCGCCGCGCAGCCTTTCGGCGACATCGCCGGAGCGCAGGTCTCCGAGCGCCGCCGGGACAAGCGGTTCGAGCCGCGCGAAGACGAAGACCCGCAGTCCGCCGATCAGGCGGAAGGTCGCCTCATGGCCGACGATGCGGTCGATATAACGGCCGCCGCTGCGCAGGATCGCCAGCGCCCTGATGATCGCGGCGGGCGTGAAATAGTTCATGGTCGCGCCGGCCAGCCCCGCGGCGGCCATCGCGGTGATGAACCAGCCGGAAGTCGCCATCAGGCCGATATTGGCCAGAGCGCTGACGAGCGAGACGAGTATCGACGCCGCCATCCAGCCGGAATAGGGGCGAAAGAGCGCCAGCAGCCGGGCCAGATTGTTCATCGCGCCGCCTCGCGCTCACCCATGCGCGCATTGGCGATCAGGCGCGCGTAGAGGCCCCCGGCCGCCAGCAAGCTTTCGTGCCGCCCGGTTTCCACGATCCGGCCGCGATCGAGCACGACGATGCGGTCGGCGCGGCGCACCGTCGACAAACGATGGGCGATGCTGATCGTCGTTCGCCCAACCGTCAGCTCGGCGATGGCGCGCGCGAGATCCCGTTCGGTCGCGGGGTCGAGATGCGCGGTCGGTTCGTCGAGCAGGACCAGCGGGCCGGGGCGGTAAAAGGCCCGCGCCAGGGCCAACCGTTGCGCCTCGCCGCCAGAGAGGCCGAAGCCGTTTTCGCCGAGCCGTGTGTGAACGCCTTCGGGTAGCCGCGCGACGAGTCCGTCGGCGCTAGCGGCGGCCAGCGCGCGTTCGACGGCGGTTTCCACGTCGCCCATTTCGGGCCGGCGGCCCATCGCGACATTGGCGACGACATCGCCGTCGAACAGATGCGGGCGCTGGGGCGCATGGACGATGTGGCGGCGCCAGAAGGCGATGTCGAGCGTGTCCAGCGGAACATCATCGACGCACACGCGGCCGGCGCTGGCCTCGACAAAGCCGAGCAACAACGCGAACAGCGTGCTCTTTCCGCCGCCGCTCGGACCGACGAGCGCGATACGTGCCCCCGGCGCGATTTCGAGATTGATATTGTCGAGCGCCCGGGGACCCTCGCCATAGACGACGCTGACGTTCTCAAACCGCAGCGCGACCGCTTCGTTCGGCGGCAGCCGGCGCGTGCGCGCCGCCCGCGCGGGCGCGGACCGATCCAGAAAGGCGACAATGCGCTCAGCCGCCGCCGCTGCCTCCATCTTGGCGTGGCGTTCGACGCCGAGGACCCGAATGGGCGCATAAAATTCCGGCGCCAGCAGCAGGAGAAAAAGCCCGACGTGGAAGTCGATCTCGCCCCACAGCAGGCGAAAGGCGACCAGCACCGCCGTCATGGCGATGGCGAGCGCCGTGAAGAACTCGAGCGCCAGCGCGGAGAGGAAGGCGATGCGCAACACGGCCATGGTGTCGCGGCGATAGGCCTCGGCCATTTCCGCGACAATGACGATTGCGCGTTTCGCCGCGCGAAAAATCTTCAAGTCGGGCAATCCTTGCACCGCATCGAGCAGATGCCCGCCAAGCCGCGCCAGCGTCGCCCAGGCCTTGGCGTTCGCCCTCTCCGCGCCTTGACCGACCAGGATCAGGAAAGCCACCGCCAGCGGCAGCGTGCCGGCGAAGACCGCGCCGGTGATCCAGTCGAGCGGCGCGACGACGACCAGGATGGCGAAGGGCAAGATGGCGCTGGCCGCGAGCGCCGGAAGATAGCGCCGCCAATAGGGCTCGATCGCGGTCACCGCGTCGGAGAGGATCGTCACCAGTTCGCCGGTCGGGGTATCGACGAGACGCGCCGGGCCGAGCGCGCGGACGTGATCGAGCAGATCGCGGAAGAGGACTTTGCGCACGCGAGCAGAAGCGACGAAGCCGGCGCGATCGGCGATCCAGCCGAGTACGGCGCGCAGCAGCGTTAGCGCGATGAGTTCCTCGATGCGCCGCGCGAGCGCGTCGAGGTCGGCGCCGTGGAACGCCGCGTCGTCAAGGATTCCCGACAATATCCAGGCGGAAACGACGACCGACAAACCGCGCGCCACGCTTGCCGCGAGCGCGACGGGAAGCGCGGGTCCCGCCGCGGGTCGAAAGGATTTGAGAAAAGCCGTCGCGTCGCGCATCGCGACTCCAAGTTCAGAAATTGACGCGTCCGAATAAGCGAGGGGGCGCCTATCCGGACGCGGGCGCGTTCGTAGTCAGCGGTGAACTTCGTCGGCGCCGTTCCGGTCCAGATTGTCCTGGAATTCGTACCACATGACATTGATGACGCCGATGGCGGCGGCGGCCGTCACGCCGAGTATCCATGCGAAATACCACATCGAACGCTTCCCTTTTCAATAGGCCGAATGTGATTGGGTTTCGATGTCCTTGGCCGTGACGCGCCCCCACATGTTGGCGTAGCACCAGACCGTGTAGCCGAGCACTATCGGCAGGAGGACGACCACGGCCCAGAACATCACCGTCAGCGTCAACTGGCTGGAGGAGGCGTCCCAAACCGTCAGGCTGGACTTGAGATCGAGGCTTGACGGCATGACGAAGGGGAACAATGAGAGGCCCGCCGTGCCGATGATCCCAACCAAGCCGAGCGCGCTGGAGACGAAGGCGAGACCGGGTCGGCGAACGGCCGCCAGCAGCGCCGCGCCGAGCGGGCCGAGGAGGCCGATCGCGGGCGCGAGCATGGCGACCGGTACGCGCCCATAAATGGCGAACCACGCATGAGCCTCGCGCACGACCTGTTTGGCCAGCGGATCAGGCAAATCGCCATGCGCCGGTTCTGACACGATGCGGTAGCCGTCAATACCGAACCAGAGCCAGGCGCCGGCCAAAGCGAAGGCGACGGCCACGAGCGGCGCGAGGCGCATGACGATGCGTCGGGCGCGACCAGAGACCGGATCGTCGGCGCGCAATTGCAGCCAGACGCCGCCATGGACGGTCAGCATTCCTAGGCTGATAAGGCCGGCCAGAAGCGCGAAAGGATTGAGCAGCGGCAGCAGCGCGCCGAGCAGGCTGCCCTGGTAATGGGAACGCAGCAGATCGTCGAGTTGGAACGGCACGCCCTGAAGGAGATTGCCGAAGGCGACGCCGAAAATCAGCGCCGGAATCGCGCCGCCGAGGAATAGTCCCCAATCCCAGGCGCTGCGCCACCGGGTGTCGTCGATCTTCGAGCGATAGTCGAAGCCGACGGGCCGGAAGAACAAGGCGAACAGCACGAGCATCATCGCCATGTAGAAGCCGGAGAAGGCCGCGGCGTAGACGGCCGGCCAGGCGGCGAACAGCGCGCCGCCAGCGGTGATGAACCATACCTGATTACCGTCCCAATGTGGGCCCACGGTGTTGATGGCGATGCGTCGTTCGGTATCGGTGCGGGCGACGAAGGGCAACAGGCTGCCGACGCCCATGTCCATGCCGTCGGTGATGGCGAAGCCCATCAGTAGCGCTCCGACGAGAATCCACCACATGAATTTCAAGGTTTCGTAGTCGAACATGGTCGGTCCTTTCCTGGCTTATTCGGCCGGAACTGCGTGGGGCCGCGCCGCGCGTTCGAAATGGTAACGTCCCAGCCCAAGCGAACTCGGTCCGAGCCGCGCGTATTTCTGCATCAGGAAGACCTCGATGATCAGCAGCGCGGTGTAAAAGGCCAGGAAGCCGCAGAGCGAGAAGATCAGGTCGCCGGAAGTCAGGCTCGAGGTCGCGAGGAAGGTCGGCAAGACCTCGCCGATCGCCCAGGGCTGGCGACCGAATTCGGCGACGAACCAGCCGAACTCGCACGCGAGCCAAGGCGCCGGCATGGCGAGGACCGCCAGCCACAGCAACCAGCGATGGCGTTCGAGCTTCTTCGTCGCGTTCAACCAGAAGCCCGCGGCGAACACGAAAAGCATCAGGAAGCCGAGGCCGACCATGATCCGAAAGCCCCAGAACAACGGCCAGACTCTCGGAATGGCGCTTTGCGCGGCGGCCTTGATGTCGACCTCTGTCGCGCTGGCGGGATCGGCGGTGAATTGTTTCAGCAGTAGTCCGTAGCCGATGTCCTTGGCGTGAACGTCGAAGGCGGCTTGCGTCGCCGGCGATTTGTCGCCGCCGCGAATTTTCATCAGATCGCCGTAAGCGATCATGCCGGAGCGGATGCGCGTCTCATGCTCGGCGGTGAGTTCGGCCAACCCCATGATCGGCTTGTCGAGCGACCGCGTGGCGATCAACCCCATCAACCACGGAATTTGAATCTTGTCCCTCGTTTCCTGCGTTTCCTGCGACGGCAGGCCGAACAGGGTGAAGGCGGCGGGAGCCGGCTCCGTATGCCATTCGGCCTCGATGGCGGCGAGCTTCACCTTCTGCACGTCGCCCAGTTCGTAACCGCTTTCGTCGCCGAGCACGATCACGGACAGACTGGCGGCGAGCCCGAATCCGACGGCGACGGCGAAGGAGCGCCGCGCGAAGGGCAGATCGCGGCCCTTCAAGATATACCAGGCCGAAATGCCGAGCACGAACATCGACGCCGTGACGTAGCCGGCCGCGACCGTATGGACGAATTTGACCTGCGCCACCGGGTTGAGGAACACCTCGGTGAAGCTTTGCATCTCCATGCGCATGGTGCGCGGGGAAAACACCGCGCCGACGGGATTTTGCATCCATCCGTTGGCGATGAGGATCCACAAAGCGGAAAGATTGGAGCCCAGCGCGGTGAAGAAAGTCACCGCCAGATGCTTTCGCTTCGACAGCTTCTCCCAGCCGAGAAAGAACAAGCCGATAAACGTCGATTCGAGGAAAAAGGCCATCAGGCCTTCGATCGCCAGCGGTGCGCCGAACACGTCGCCGACGTAGTGCGAATAATAGGACCAGTTGGTCCCGAATTCGAACTCCATGGTGAGGCCGGTGGTGACGCCGAGGGCGAAGTTGATCCCGAAAAGCTTGCCCCAGAACCGCGTCATGTCCTTATAAATCTCTTTGCCGGTCATGACGTAGACCGTCTCCATGATGACCAACAGCCAAGAGAGACCCAATGTCAGCGGCACGAACAGGAAATGGTAGAGCGCCGTCGAGGCGAACTGCCATCGCGACAGCTCAATGAATGTCGGGTCGATCATGACGATAAGCCTTTTGCGAGACGCGCGGACGCCGGGAAGCGAGGAGGGCGACGATCAAACATAGAAGCCGAATATAAGAATAAACATATATATGCAATCCAACTTTTGTGACGAAGAGCCTTGCGCCGCCGGCCGAAGAGGCCGCTCACCGCGGGAGGGCGGCATTTCCCCGCACTTATGCGACAATGCGTCGCACAATGAACGGCCGGGGCGGCGGCCTCGTGAGCCCGATTGCGGGTTCGCCAGCCGCGGCAAAACGTCCGCACGCCAGCGGACGCCCATGCCGCTGCGTCGAGGCGTCTCGGTTCCCGAGAACGACGGCGTCGTCCAGAGTCCGGATGAAGTCGCCATCCGCCAGGGACTCCAACCCTCGCCCGTTTTCATTCAGAGGGCCGGTGGCGCCGCGCGCGGGATTGACGCGCGATTTCGCAACTCACCACTAATTCATTAGAAATTGCTTATATTCGGATACGAGAATATACAGCCAAAAAAACTGAATAGGAAAACAAATGAAAATCGTCATAGTCGGGGGCGTCGCTGGCGGCGCCACCGCGGCCGCGCGGCTGCGTCGTGTCAGTGAAACGGCGGAAATCGTGCTCGTCGAGCGCGGTCCCTACATCAGCTTCGCCAATTGCGGCCTACCCTACCACATCTCCGGCGTCATAGCTGATCGCGAGCAACTCCTCGTCACCTCGGAATCTTTGTTCGAGGCGCGCTATCACGTCGACGTGCGTTCGCGCACCGAGGCGCTGTCGATCGATCGCGCCGCCAAGACGGTGCGTTTACGCAATCTCGAAACCGGCGCAGAGACGGACGAGCGTTACGATCGGCTGCTTCTCTCCCCGGGCGCCGAAGTGGTGCGGCCGCCGATCCCCGGCATCGGCTCGAAGCGCATCTTCACCTTGCGCAACATTCCCGATCTCGATCGCATCATGGCGGCTCTCGGCGAGAACCAGCCGCGCCGCGCGGTGGTGATCGGCGGCGGCTACATCGGGCTCGAAGTCGCGGAGAATTTTCACGAACGCGGCCTGTTTACGACGGTCGTGGAAGGCGCGGAGCACATCCTCGCGCCGTTCGACGAGGAGATGGCCGCGATCGTCCATTCGCACCTGCGCGACAAGGCGATCGAACTGTACCTCAACGACAAGATCGAGCATTTCGAGGATCGGCCCGACCACACCGTCGTCTTCCTGGCCAGCGGCAAACGCATCCAGGCCGATATCGTCGTGGTGTCCATCGGTGTCCTGCCGGAGGTGAAGCTCGCCCGCGAGGCCGGGCTCGCCTTGGGCGTGACCGGCGGGATCAAGGTGGACGCGACACTCGCCACTTCCGATCCGGACATTTACGCCGTGGGCGACGCCATCGAAGTCACGCATCGCGTCTCGGGCAAGGCGACGCTGATTCCGCTCGCAGGACCGGCGAACCGGCAGGCCCGCATCGTCGCCGACAACATGTTGTCGAACGATCCCGCCGTTCGCGAGACTTACGGCGGCACGATGGGCACCGCCGTCCTCAAGGCGTTCGACCTCGCCGCCGCCTGCACCGGCCTCAACGAAACGCAAGCCAAAGCGCTCGAAATCCCGCATCGCGCCATCATCATTCATGCCGGGTCGCATGCCTCCTACTACCCCGGCAGCCGGCAGCTCAGCCTGAAACTCGTGTTCGGGCTCGATGGCCGCATTCTTGGCGCGCAGGGGATCGGGGCCGACGGCGCCGATAAGCGCATCGACGTCATCGCCACCGCGATCACGGCCGGCCAGACAGTTCAGGATCTGGCCGAGCTTGAACTCGCCTATGCTCCGCCCTTCGGCTCGGCGAAGGATCCGGTCAATGTCGTCGGCTATGTGGCGTCCAATGTGCTGTCGGGATTCCAGGAAATCATCGACTGGCGCGAATTGCGCGACATTCTGAAAGCCGCAGCCGCCTCGATCCAACTCATCGACGTGCGCACGCCTGACGAGTTCTCGATCCAGACGCTGCCGGGGGCGCGCAACATCGAACTCGATCATCTGCGCGAACGGATTGGCGAACTCGACCCGAGCCGGCCGGTGGTGGTGTTCTGCCAAGTCGGCCTGCGTGGGTATCTCGCCTATCGCATCATCAAGCAGGCGGGGTTCGAGGGCGCGCGCAATCTGACGGGCGGCTTCAAGACCTACGCCTGGGCGACCGAGAAACAGGCCAATCCCGACCTGTTCGATTACGAGAGCATCAAGCGGCGCAGCCCGGCGGAAATAGCAGCGGACAGCGCCTCTTGCCTTGTCACTGTCGCCGCGGTCCGAGGCGAAGTCCACAAAGTCAACGCCGTCGGATTGCAGTGCCCCGGCCCGATCATGAAGGCCTTCAAGGCCATGGCCGCGATGGAGGTGGGCGAAACGCTCGAAGTCGTCGCCTCCGATCCCGCTTTCGGCCGGGACATCCGCGCCTGGACGGCGCGGACGGGTCACGAGCTATTGAGCGTCGGCTCATCGAAAGGCCTCATAACCGCCCGCATGCGCAAGGCGCAACCGCCGGCCACAGCGGCGACGGACGCCGCCGCGCCGGCGAGGGACGGCGTTTCGCTGGTCGTGTTCTCCGGTGACCTCGACAAAGCGATGGCGACGCTGATCATCGCCAACGGCGCCATGGCGATGGGCTCGAAGGTGACGCTGTTCTTCACCTTCTGGGGCCTCAGCCTGTTGCGCAAACCCGATGCGCCCAGTCCGGCCAAATCGCTGATCGACGCCGCGTTCGGCTTCATGCTGCCCAAGGGCGTGCTTAGGGCCAATCGGCTCTCCAACATGAGCTTCGCAGGTATCGGCGGCCGGTTGATGCGCAAGGTGATGCGCGACAAGCACGTCGACGACCCCGCCGATCTACTCGCCTCGCTGGTCTCTGGCGGTGCGACGCTGGTGGCTTGTCAGATGTCGATGGACGTCATGGGCCTGCGGCGCGAGGAACTGATCGACGGCATCAAGATCGGCGGCGTCGCCTCCTTCCTCGGCGAGGCCCGGCAATCGGCGACGACGCTGTTCATCTGAGCCCAACACTCGCGCGCGCTATAGCCGCGCGAGTGGCGAGGGCCAGCAGGCGGCTAATCACGCAACCATCGGTCGGGCGCGGTCAGCGCCAGCTTGCCTGATCCGGATTCGGCTCGCGCAAAAGCTTGGTCAGGTTGGCTTCGATAGCCGACGCCGCGGTCGTCGCCTTCCGCGCCGCGACACTCGTTACCAGGCGGGCGCTACCCCTTTTCTGGGCCGGACTTGCACCGGCTGGAACTCGCCAGCTTTGCCTGGCGCACCCCATCCAGATTGTCCCGCCACGCCGCCTCGAACCAGCGGGTCGCGAGCGTCAAGCCTCGAAACCTATGACTCTGGAGGAAAGCGATACCCGAAAATGCGCGAGCCGATCCGTCGCGCCGGAGGCGTCAGTCAAGGCCGCGGTCATGTATTGAGATCCGGCGATCAGTTCAGTTGTTTGCTCGAGGTGAAGACGCCGCGCATTTCGCCGAGCTTGAACCCGGTGGCCCGGTCGTTCGGATAGAGCGCGTCCATCTTTCGCTTCAGGTAGGGGTCGATGTCGGAGCCGTGGCAGGTCAGGCAGAGTTCGCCGGTCGGGATCGCCTTGATGAAGCGGAACGACTTCACGAAGCCAGACGACTTGCCGTCATTGCGGTAGACGATTTCAGCGCTCGCAATTTTCGCCGCGTCCTCGCCCTGCGCGATCCGAGCCGCGAAGGTTTCCATGGTCGCGCGTTCGTACTCGTCGGGAGCAGACGCCGAATTGCGCGGCTTCAGGCTTGTGCGGGCGATCGTCCAGCCGCTCTGACGCGACAGATCGGCGGCGATCCGCGGCGCCTCGTCATGGCAGACCTCCACCGCGCCGAGCGGGCCGTTCTTCTCGATGGCGCCTTGCAGCGCCGACATTAGATTGGTCCCATATTGATTTGTAAGGTCGGCCGCTTCGACCTTCAGCGTCGCGGTCTCGTCCTGCGCCAGAACCGCGCCGCATGCGAGTGCTCCGACGATGAGCGACGCCACGCCGGCAAGGATGAATTTGGACAACGAGACCCCCTCTTGTTCAACGCGCCCGTTCGGCTCCGAAATCTTCCGGCATCCGCACGGCGACCACCCTGCCGCGCGCCGTGACGACGCCGGCGGTGAGAACTTCGGTTTCGACGATGACCTTGCGGCCCTGGATATCCGCGATGCGGCCGCGCAGCTCCAGTTCGCCCATCGGCGTCGGCTTCAGGAAGTCGACATGCAGCGACCCGGTGACGAAGCGAAACGCCGGAGCCGAATCGAAATCGCGCCCCGCGGCGCGATACATCGCCGCGGCGGCGGCGCCGGTGGAATGGCAATCGACCAAGGAGGCGATCAGCCCGCCGTAGACGAAGCCGGGAACAGCGGTATGATAGGGCTCGGGCGTGAAGCGCGTCACCGCCTCGTCGCCCTCCCAGCACGTTTTTATCCGGTGGCCATGCTCGTTGAGACGGCCGCAGCCGTAACAGTGCGCGACATTGTCGGCATAGTGATCCTGAAAGGCGTCCATTTGGTTCCTGTTGCGAGACTGCGTGCGTCTTGACGCATTGAATGAAAAATCAATTTGGCGCGCTTGCGGCCAGGGAGCGGAGCTAGTCTGGCGTCCGCTCGCGGGTCTGTGACGAAGTCACGCGCCGGCGTTGCTTCGTTCAGCCGAAGCTCACCGTATCGCCATTGCCAACGTAGAGATCGCTTTTCGAGCCGTCGCGCCCCGTCCCACGCACGACGGGGAGCCCGAGTTCGACCATCAACTCCACGGCGGACAGGCCCGTGCAATGGTTGCAGCCGATGCGTCTGAAACCGTAGCCGCTCATCTTGCGCACGCGGTCCGCTTGATCCGGCGCCAGCGCGCCAAACGGCGCCATGTGCAGGCCGCCATAAAGACCGTAGAGGTTGTCGCCACGCGCGAGCCGTTCGCGGGCGAATTCGACGATGTGTTCGAGCGTGTGATGGCCGCAGCCGGTCACCGCGACGAGCCCTTCCCGCTCGACATTGACATAAAGCGACTGCTCGGCGACGCCCAGAATGATAGGCAGATCGAAGCCGACCGCCGCGACACCGGGCGCCAGCACATGGACGCCGCCCGGTTCGAGCCGCAGGATTTCGCCGCGGGCCCCAACGAGATTGTCGGCGTGAGCCTCGGGGAAGGCTTCGCCGCGCAGGAAGCGATCAGCTTCGACATGGAAGGTCGAGGGAATGTAAATTGTGATGTCGGGTTTCAGCTCCAGAACCGCCTGCACGCCGAACAGATGGTCCATGTGCTCGTGGGTGAGAAACAGCGCCTCGACCTCGCCACCGGCGATCAACGGGGCGTCGCCGGTTGCGGCGAAGCGTACGCGCTTGTAGGCGCGGCTCCAACCCGCGTCGATGAGCAGGCGCCGTCGAGCGCCGTCGAGCCCCTCGATCTCCAACAGGTTGCAACTGCCGCGCGCGTTGGCCTCGCGCCAGGGAATGCGCCACTGGCTCGTCAGAGCGCCGCCGCCAGAGTCGATGTCCTCCAGAATCTCGCCGCTGTCGGCCCAGCCGACCTCGGATACGCAGGTGACTTTCAGCGACCGGCAGGCGCCGAAATCGATCCGTTCGCGGGGCAACCACGGCGACGGCGCGACCATGCGGCTCGTTGAGGACCGGCGCTCACTCGACATTGTTCTCTCCGCTGCGCGGCGCGCCGTTGATCCTGCTTTCGACCGATCCCGCGGCCGCCGTTCTCCGGCCAGCGCCGCCAGGGTTGCGGGCGACGGTATAGGGGCCGTGTGGATTGTTGCCGAAGACATGCTCCACTTCAATGACGAAACCCGCCTCCGCGACGGTTCGGCGCAGGGCGGCCTTGGTCAGCGCGTTCGCCCGCGGGAACAACCGGAACGCGCGTAGAGCGAGGAAAAGCGCGCGCAAGCCGAGCCCCATGTCGGCGAAGCACCAGGTCTTGGCGATGAGCAGACCGCCCGGCTTCAACTGCGCGCGGATGCGGGAGAGCGTGTCCGGAAGATCGTCGACCAAGTGCAGCACCTGGAAGGCGCAGATCGTGTCGAAGGGGCCGCCGTCGACCGCGTGTTCGGCATCGGCGAGGACGAAGCGCAGGTTGTCCGGTGCGGGCTTGGCGCGAGCGATGCGCAGCATGGCGGCCGAGAAGTCGGTCGCCGTCCAGGCTGCCGCATACGGCGCGAGGCGGATCGCGATCGACCCCGTGCCGCAGCCAATCTCCAGCACGCGGTCGGTTGGTTTGAGTCTGCCTGCGGCGTCGGCGAGCATCGCGTCGTAGGCCCGCGTATCCTTGATAGGTCGCGCGGCATAGCGATCGGCGAATCTGTCCCAGAACTTCACAGCCGCAACCATCGCGAATTGCTCCAGCCCCTCGGGATCAAAGATGAGTTTCTACTACGGCGCGCGACACGCGCCCCGCATGCGCGTGGCGAGCATGCATACGCCGCGGAACTTGCGGGGCATGGAGGTTGTGCGCTTGCCTTGGTTCAAGCCGCGGCCCGAGGGGATTTGGTTCGAGCGCCGAAGGCGGGCGAAGCGACGTCGGCCATAAGTCGCTCGACCCATCCTATTCAGAGTTGCAACCGGCGGGACCAGATCATGCGGAAGCTGGCTCAGCCAATCCTGACTTTCGTATCGCTCAGGAACGTGTATTCCGGAACGGGCAGATTGAGCGGAGCCGGTCCTCCGCGCACGCGCCCCGACGCGTCGTAGATCGAGCCGTGGCAGTGGCAGAACCATCCGGAATAAGGTCCTTCATGACCGGTGGGCACACAGCCGAGATGGGTGCAAATTCCCGAAACGATCAGCCATTCCGGCCGCTTGACGCGCTGCGCGTCGGTCTGTGGATCTCTGAGTTCCGCAAGATTGGTTTCGGCGACGCCTTCGATCTCTTTCGCCGTTCGCCGCCGGATGAAGAGTGGGCCTCCTCGCCACTTGACGATGATTATCTGACCTACGGCGATGGGCGACAGATCGACCTCGATTGATGAGCCAGCCTGCGTCAACCCGTCTGGGTTCATCTGATCGATGAGCGGCCAGGCGACGGCGACGGCGCCCGCGGCAGCCATCGCCCCTGTAGCGAGGAAGAGAAAGTCGCGGCGCCCCGGGTCGGCGACGGTTATTGTAGACATTTTGGCCTCCTTGTGTGGGTTGGGCCTTCCGCACAACTTCGATCCGCCAAGAAGGGAGAGAAGGAGTTGTGACGACCGGCCGGAATTTCTTGATTGCGGGACCTCGCGATGAATGAATTCGATAGTCAAGCAATTGCGAATGAAACGATGGACATGGCGCGGTATAGAGTCGTCATCTCTGAGTCATGTTGCGTCATCGTCACGTCCGATCTGCTCCAACAAACGCAGCCCCGCGTCAGTCAAAAACCTAGACGCTGGCATCCGCGTCATAGCGGACACCCTGCTTCGCGCACCTGCCGACACGGCCATCCAATATCGTACCGCCAAGGTCGACGCCGAGCGTCACGACAGGCGCTATCCAAATCCTCCCCGAAAGCGGGCACGTGGACGGCGCCGCGCGACGGCGTTTCCGACCGCATCGCCGCGTGCAGGAGCGGCGCACCCGGCCCACAATGAAGTTGATCGCCCCGTAAGCTACTGGCGCCGAAGCTCGGCGAGTCGGGCCTGGGTTTCCACTATCTGCTTTTCCAAGAGTCCAATCTCCGCCTCACGGGAGTGCGAAATCGCTTCGTGGGAATGACGACCACCGCAGCAGCAGTGGTCGCGATGCCGATGCCTGCTCCCGCCTCCGCGACACGCTCCGCGCTCTCCGGCGTTTGCTGTTTCCTGTTCCGTCATCATCTTTCCAGTTCCTCTTCTTGTGAATCAGACTTGGCGTCCGGCTCGCCGGAAACGAGGCGGAAGTCTCCGCCGCCAATCTCGATGGCCGCGCCCTCTTCAAGGGCCATGGCCACGGTCTTCCGCGCTTGCGCCAGAATGCGCGAAAACGTCGAGCGCGATACATTCATGAGCTTCGCGGCCGCCTGCTGCTCCATGCCTTTTGCGTCCGCCAGCAGGAGAGCCTCGAGTTCTTCGTCCTTCAGCGCCCTGATCTTGAGTAGGCGCAGCGGTACGCCTTGCGGCTTGTAGAACCGCACCTCCGGCGCCGCTCTCACAAACCTGCATTTTCGCGGTCTTGCCACGTGCGGCCCTTTTTTGTTTTGGGCTGATACCCATAATCATTGAACGCCGTTTCGTTCATGTCAAGAACAATTATGAGCGTATGTGCAAAATAGTGACAAGCGGGTTAGATCAAACCAGGGATGCGCCGGATGGTCTGGGGCGCCAGTCGCGCATATTCCCAACTCCCGACTACTTGACCGCTGTGGCGTAAGCCACGGAAAACGAACCGCAATATCGATCTCCGCGAGGGGTTTGCAAAATGATGGCTCCCCTGCGAAGCCTCGCGTTGCCGTCCGAATTTTTTTGTCGCTCGGCGCGCTTTGCGTCACAGCGGACGTCTCCAGCGTGCGCGAGGCTAAACGGACGACTTGGGTCTCTACCTGACGTCGGACGATGCGCCGACCTTCCTATCGGAAAGACATGGACGCGCCATTTTCGAGGATGTCCGAACGCCCGAGAAATTGAGAGCGACAGGCACATTGCGTCGCGCCAATAGGTAGATTCCGTCCCTTTCCAGCGGACTTACAAGAGTTATCTTTGTCTAAAGGAGTAAAAATATGTTAACTTTATTGACAAAGACATCCGCTGTAGTCGCGTTTTCAGCCGGCCTCGCACTAGCCGGCGTTGCTGTGAGTCCGGCCGAGGCGGGGATGCGTGTTGGCGGCGGTCATGGCGGAGGCGGCGGCTTTCATGGCGGCGGCGGCTTTCATGGCGGTGGTGGCTTTCATGGCGGAGGCGGCGGTTTCCATGGCGGCGGTAGTGGCTTTCATGGCGGAAGCGGCGGTTTCCATGGCGGCGGCGCCTATGCGGGCGGCAATGGCGGTGGTTACGGCGGCGGCTATGGTGGTTATGGCGGCGGATATGGTGGATACGGCTACGGCTACGGAAGTGCTGCCCTCGGTCTAGGCTTGCTCGGCGGCGCGATCATCGGTTCGCAGTATCCGTATTATGACTCGGGCTATGGTGACGGGGCCAGCTATGACAGCTACCCGCAGGGCGGAGGTGGAGATCCCACGGCATACTGCGAGAGCAGGTTTAAATCTTACGATCCGGCGAGCGGGACCTACCTCGGCTACGACGGTATGCGGCATCCTTGCCCATGAGTTAACCGAGCGGCGCCCACAACCCGTTCTCGTTCGCGCGAATGAATAGCAACGCTGTGGCCTGGACGGTCACAAGTCAGCAACATCCGCGCGATAGGTGGCGCCGCGTATTTCGCCTTGGTGTTTAATCGGGAGGACGTGCCGAGCGGTTTCAGAAATCTCGCGCCGCGTCCCAAAACGCGAAGGATTGTCCCGGTGCGATCGGTTAGAGAACTTGCGCAGTGAGTTTGCGCCCGGCGATCTTGTACTGGTAGAAATAATCAATGCATCGAGCCGATCGATCAAGATGGCCTTCGCACTCGCAGAGGTAGACGCGTGGGATTGAAAGATATTCTAGTACTCGTCGATCAGACGGACGAGTCGTCTCACCGATTTCGGTTGGCCCTCGACCTCGCCTCCCGGCACGGCAGTAGAGTGACGGCGTTTTATGCCTGGGAGTGGAATGAAGAGCAGTTGTCTGTCCGCCGCACGGCTGAGATGGGGCTAGTTTCTGCAAAGGCGCTTGGCAACATGATTAGCCGCGAAAACGCGGCGGCCGACCGCGCGGCGGAGCGTGTCCGGTCGACAATAGATGCCTTGGGTCGCCAGCAGAGCGTCGAGATAGAATGGCGATGCGTCAAAGGTCCAGCCTCGGATTTGTTGCCGCAGCACGCGCGCTACGCCGATCTTTGCATCGTGGGCCGCGGCCCGGTTGCCGATAATGGGCCTACCGATTACTCCCTTTCTGAGAAACTTCTGTTCGTCACGGGGCGTCCGGTGTTGTTCATCCCGGCCGCGGAACATTTCTCGTCGCTCGGCCGTCATATCGCGGTCGCTTGGAATTCCAGCCGAGCCGCCGCGCGATCGTTCAACGATTCAATGCCACTCTTGGAACGTGCGGAGCGTTCAACAGTGATTACGGTCAACGCCGCGGAGTCTATCGTTCGACATCACGCGCTCCCGGTAGAGCATCTCATCCAGAACCTTGAGCGGCATGGCGTCTCCGCCGAATTGCTCCATCTCGAAAACGTCGCGGCCTCGTCTATCGCCGAAGACCTGCAAGCCGCGGCGACGAAAAGTGGCGCTGATCTTATGGTCGCGGGCGCGTTCGGCCAGCCTCGGCTTTGGGAGAG